>MDTG01377677.1_pt1 | contig 14954 bp, 13 predicted proteins | sample 811421 | NCBI WGS metagenome assembly MDTG01 (sample SAMN05326645, study PRJNA326480) | marine metagenome | isolation source: seawater | place: Pacific Ocean: South East | collected 2011
ATGGCCCAATCGATACCATGAAAAGTGGATTCATAAAATATTTTCGAGGTTCGAAGGGCAATATGGTCAAACATAGCTAAGCGTTCTTTATCAGCATCTATCGAGGTTTCAGAGGCAATGGGTACCGCTTTTTTTATGCCTTTATCAAGGTCTAACTTCGAAATGCGGCCACCACTTAGTAAATACAATTGTTCCTGCTCCTTATCCCATATTAGCTCCCCAGAGGATCCATCTAAAGATATGGCTACTTTAGTTTCTCTACTTCTTAGATTTGTACTCCATAAATCATACCCTCCATCGAAACGGGTTAGATAGTACATAGTACCACCATCTTTACTCAGTACAGCATCGCTCATACGAGAAGAGTGAATGGTTAATTTAGCAATTCTATCTTCAATATTGTCCAAATCTATACTAAGAGGTTCAATCGATTCAGATTTTGAGTATGCTACTCTTCGTGATTTTTTGTCCTTATTTTCTTTTGCAACGCCATTCTCTTCTACGATTTCTTGCTGAGATTGCGCTTCCTCAATGGCCTTTTTCAACTTATATTGTTCTTCACTTAGATTGTATTCATCCCATCCTTCTTGGGTAAAAAACATGGTATATACATCATATTCGGTACTCCCACTAGTAGCATAACTTTTAAGACCGTTACGATTGCTCATCCATATCATCTGTTTCCCATTCTGCACCCATTTCGGCATACGATCGTAATACCCACTGTTAACCAACACTTTCGGCTCTTCCTTACCAGTGGCGTCCATTAGGTAGACATCAGCATTATTGAGTAATTTGTCAAACTCCACTAACAACCATTTACTATCTGGGCTCCAAGAAAAATATTTATCTCCATCGCGCATATGAAAAAGTTGAGTTTCGTCCAATAACACTACCTCATTTCCACTTTCAATGTGTAGTACTTTTATATTCTTACGGTCTTCTACAAAGGCTATTTGTAAACCATCTGGTGAAAATTTAGGCATATAGTTATCTTTTTCACTGCTAATTAACACCTCTTCCTTCAATAAGGTTGCCGCGTAAAAAAATGGTTCCTCTTTTCGAACGACCTTAGTTTGAAAAATACTCCATTTTCCATTTCGTTCAGATGCATAGACCACCGATTTCCCATCCGGACTAAATTCAACAAACCTTTCATTTTCCGGAGTTGAGGTCAATCTCTTGGTTAATGAACCATCTAATGATGTAACAAATACCTCCCCGCGGGCAATAAATGCCATTTCCTTGCCATTAGGACTAATTGCCATTTCAGACACACCACCATTGATTTTGATTCGCTCTTGCCCACTAATAACTTGCTGTGTTCGTATTGTCAGTGGCACCTTAGAGGGTTGCTGACCCAATTGCATAGTATAAAGCTCACCATGATACCCAAATACCAGTACTTCTCTTTCATTGGTCAAGGTACCTGCACTTAAAAAGCGAACAGGATGGGTTTCAAAATAGGTTAGTTGTTCAACCTGGCCACCGGCAATATTCTGTTTATAAACATTAAAAGTTCCGGAACGCTCACTCAAAAAATAAAAAGCTGTACCATCACTATTCCATACTGGGTTCCGATCCTCTCCTTCAAAGTCTGTTAATTTTGTATGACTGGATTCAGAACGATTGAACAACCAAACATCATGAGTAACAGCCGACTGGTGATGCTTTCTCCAAACATCCTCCCTCCCTGGCATATCTTCGTATAAAAACCCACTATTATCCCGTTCACTTAATGCCTTCACTGGAATACTGAATACCTGTGTAATACCTCCCCCATGTACTGGTACAGAATACAACTCAGTATGGCTAGTTGTTGGATATTCCCTATTTGCCGAATTATCTATGCGATGAGCGTCAAAATAAATTTTTTGCCCATTGGCTGAAAAACTGAGTGGCATTTCATTGTTGGAATGATAACTCAGCCGAGTTGCCTCACCTCCCTTGGCATTCATCAAAAACACATCAAAATTACCATGACGCTCGGAAGCAAAGGCTATCTCCTGGCCATCTGGACTCCATACTGGTTGTACATCCATTTCGGGATGAAAGGTAAGCCGCTCAGCCTGTCCACCTTCGAGTAGCACTGTATATATATCTCCTTGGTAAACAAACGCAATAGTTGAACCATCTGGGGAGACGCTAGGGTAACGCATCCATTCTGGGGTGATTTGCGCAACGAGATTAAATGACGTTATACTGAGTAGTAAGGAGAATAAAATAGTTTTCATGAGTCTGTATTAGTTAATGAAAATTGATCCTTTGAAGGCTAATGTTCCTAAAAGAACATAATCAAATAGAAGTTACATAACGACCTTATTATTTTATCCCTTGAAAATGCTGATACGTTTTTTTGATTCTAGGTAATACATGGAGAATTATGTATTTGTATTTCAAAGCATTTTAAATGAAAAAGATGCTTTATGTTATTCATATATCCTCGTATTTCATTTGGTAGAATTTACCATGATACCTAATCCCACAGAATAAAATAATACTATACACACCTTTTTTGGGCAACAAGCGAAAATACTGGTGATCGCTTAAATAGCTATTCTTATAGAATTTCTCGAAAGAAAACAACTATTTTCAGGTTGAATGAAGACGCGTATTTTGATTATGACATAACCATCATTGGTATATCATCTGGTGGGTAACTTACTTTACTAAACTCCTTAAAATAATACTAGTAAGAATACATTCTAGTCTAATTTTATTTACCTAATGATGGGGCCCAACTAGTGCAAAGTACTCCAACCGTTGCAATATCAGGATGCTCGCAATCGTCTTTTTTAAATCTGGCACAAGTTGAACAATCTATAATTTTATTTAATCTATTATCGCTAACAAAATTATCACATACATATAAATTACTTATCTCAATATTGTGCGTCGTGCATATATTTTGTTTAGTTAAGGAAATACAAGTTCCACAACTTGAAGTCAATCTTATAGACATTTTTTTTATTACTTGTTTTCATTTAACTAATAAAATAAAAATATATCGAGATAGTTCATTTTTTATTTAATTTATAATAAGTCTAAATACAGTTAATGAAATTATATTGATTATTATTAAATGATATAAGAAAGAGTAGAGTATATAGTACTACTATGACTTCATATAGAATTTTGACAAGCTGAAAATTAAAAAAGCCGCAAAAGATTATATCTGCGGCTTTTTTAATTTGCTCCCCGGGTTGGATTCGAACCAACGACCGATCGGTTAACAGCCGATTGCTCTGCCACTGAGCTACCGAGGAAAGTATCATTGAACTATTTTATGAATATTAAATATAGACATAATCGAATACTTCAGTCAACATTAGAATACATTTTTTTTAATTATAAATACAGCTAAAGAACCCTCACTAATATTTCATTGGAATAGTTGTATAAATAATTAATCTTTACGCAATATCTTAAGATTTTAGCTCTGAATATATTACAAAATAGCATATGGTCCCTTGTGTAAGATAGATTTAAAAATAAACTGAGTCTGAATTGATTCTAACATATAGTTTCGTATTCCAATATCCTCAGCATTTTCATAAATCTAAATACTAGCACAATAAGCAGATTCGATTAGCATAAAATAGAATTGTTAATATCAGCGACCGTAAAAAAGAATAGCCTGGGATATGCGAATGATAAATCTGAGTTTTTCAATGTACCCACAAGCTAGATCATAGATTTTTAAATTCATATCTAAAATGATGAATAAATTTTGTTGATGTAACTAATTTACATTTACTACCACCTATTTCGAATTCAGGCGCATCCAATTTCATTTGTTCGGCAACCCTAGTATAATAATTTTTTCTAGAAGGATGATTTGTAGAAACTAAATTATAAACTTGTTTTCGAATATCATTATCGACTAAAATCTCAACAGCAGCAGAAACATCTTCACCATAGACAAGGTTAACTGGTGCATCTCCATTCTTTATTCTTTTTCGGCCTGCAAGGTATTTAACAGGATGTCTCTCTTTTCCTATTAAACCACCTAATCTTAATATCACTGCGTCTTCAATTTGAGTCAGTAGCTCACCTTCAGCAGCTAAGACTATATTCTCATTATCTTTATTCGATTTTGCATCTGATTCTTGAACGCTTCCATACATTCCCTGGTAGACTGACGTGGAACTGCACATTATAATCTGACTTGATTTGCCTTTCAATCCATTGGCAAGCGCTTTGATTTTAGCTGGATACTTGCCCCGTTTTCTCCCTCTTCCAGGTGGAAATGCAATCAGTACAGCTTCAGTGTCTGGAAGAGATAACTCTGTACCCTGATTTATTTCTATCAGCATAGGTATTATACCTCGCTCTTGCAGTTCAGGAAGCCTATTCTTAGTGGTGGTGGTACCAAATACCCTGTAACTTTTTTTAATTAAATTGACAGCTACTAAGGATCCTAGCCAACCACATCCAATAATAGTAAGTGAGTTCATATAATCTTCACAATTAATCAACAATTTACGTTATTGTATATATAATTTAAAACTATAGGCAATAAAGACATTGAACCAAACAACTAAATCGAAAATCGGTATTCTGCTAGTTAATTTAGGTTCGCCTGACACCTACGAACCTGCTGATGTAAAAGAGTATCTCCGTGAATTCCTTTTAGATGAACGAGTTATTGATTTACCCAAGCCTTTACGCAAGCTCTTAGTTGAAGGTATTATACTAAATATTCGCCCTAAAGAGTCAGGAGAAGCATATGAGTTGATCTGGTGGGACGAAGGCTCTCCATTGATTGTCATTACCGAACAAGTTCGCAATAAACTTAAGAACCGTCTTGGAAATAAAATCCCAGTATCGATTGGAATGAGGTATGGTAATCCATCCATAAAAAAAGGTATTGAAGATCTTCTAGAAGAAAATCTAAACTTGGAAGAGGTATTTCTGATACCCCTTTATCCACAATACGCTATGGCGACTACAGAAACTGTCACAGAAAAAGCTAAAGAAGTATTCAAAAAATATTTTTCGCACCTAAAACTAAGACTTAAGAATCCGTTCTATAATGACCCCGACTATATTAAAGCACTTGGTGAATCCATGCGTCCTCATCTGACCGATGATATCGATCATCTGATATTTTCCTATCATGGGGTTCCAGAACGTCATATCAAAAAAAGGGATATTACCGGCAAACATTGCCTCAAGTGTGACGATTGCTGTAATGTAACTTCAGTAGCTCATACTTATTGCTATCGCCATCATGATATTATGACCACAAAAAATGTGGCAGAATACCTTAATCTGGATTCAATGTCTTTCACTTACAGTAATGCCTTTCAATCCAAATTAGGAATAGATCCGTGGCTAACACCTGCTACTGATAAAGAGCTCGAACGACTAGCTGAAGAAGGGATCAAAAAAGTGGCTGTGGTCTGTCCTGCATTTATCTCTGATTGTATCGAGACCCTAGAAGAGATCGGGATACGCGGAGAGGAAGAATTCATGCAGGCAGGAGGTAAAGAGCTTAAACTAATCCCTTGTATCAACGACCATAACCTTTGGATTCAAACCCTTGAAAAATGGTCACTTACAGTACTCAACAAAGAGAATGGAATAAAAGAAATAACAACAACCTGATGCCAAGTATTGCAGTACTTGGTGGTGGAATCTCTGGCCTTGCGGCAGCTTGGTTTCTGAAGCAACGCGGTGCTGAGGTAACCATTTTTGAAAAAGGGACGCCTGGTGGTGCGATCAGAACTAAAGTGAAAAAGAGTCTGGTATTAGACCTAGGTCCAAACTCCTTGCGTGATAAATCCGGTGAGCTATTGCAGCTTATATTCGAACTTGGACTTAAGGAAGAACTACTAGTGATAGAAAAAGCCTTTAAAACACGTAGTATTGTAAGAAATGGTAAAATGCAGTTCCTTAAGCCATCGCTTGCTTCATTCCTGAGTACTGATTTACTAAGCCTGAAAGCAAAACTAAGAGTATTTACTGAACCTTTTCAGCCTTCTGGTACAGAAAAGGAAGAAAGCATTGGAAGCTTTCTCAGAAGAAGAGTAGGCAAAGAGGCGGTAAATTATCTAGCAGACCCCATTTTGTCTGGCATTTATGCGGGTGATATCGAAAAGCTTTGTAAAACTGAAATTCTACCAGAACTCACTCGATATGAGTCAGATTATAAGTCTCTTATTATTGGTATGCTTTTTAAAAATAAGACTAAAAATTACAGTCAAAAAGAAACAGTTTTTAATTTTCGTAATGGAATGCAAACATTGCCAAATTGTCTAGCCGAGAAACTAAGCTCAGAATTAATCCATACAAAAGTTACGTGCATAAAGTTTATGAATAATCATATAAAAGTCACTACTGAAGACGATGACTATTCTTTTGATCAAGTTCTAAGCTGTCTACCTGCTCACGTGTTATCATCACTCATTTTTGAATATGCTCCTGATCTGTCAAATCATCTTGAAAAAATTCATTATCCTGCTGTTCTTTCAACATGCGTAACTTACTCAAACAAAGATATTCCAAACAATACTGATGCTTTTGGCTTTCTTGTGCCTCGTATTGAAGGGTTTGATCTTTTGGGAGCAATTTGGAAATCGAGTATATTTCCTTCCCATACCCCCGAAGGGCAAAAACAATTTACTCTCCTTGCAGGTGGCGTACACAAAGCAATCAAAAAAAGTGAAATAGCAAAAACTCAGAATAAAATCATTAAGGAATTCTCAAGCATCATGAATATTAATGCTGATCCAATTGATATAGACCATTTGTATTGGGAAAAAGCAATTCCTCAACAGAATCTTGGATACTGGAAAATAAGATCTGCAGTTAGTAATTTTATGAAAATTCACAAAAACTTCACAATCGGAGGAAATTACCTTTGGGGAGTGAGTATTCCAGACTGCATAAAACAAGCAAAATTAACAGCTCAACAGCTATTTTAGTCAAAGATGAAGCAATCTTCACATAATCTTCATATTCATTGTATAATATTATTTAGTACTGACTAATTTTCAAACTCAATTAATTAATGAGATTTTCGGTTGTTGGCATTTCTCACTGGGAAAGTGAAGTCTCAATACGTGAGTTATTTTATTTAGACAAAGACAGAAAAAAGAGGCTTAAAAAATATACAAAACAAGTCCCTAGTGGAGTGCTGGCACTTGAAACTTGTAATAGGACAGAAATTTTTGGATTTTGTGAACCTAAAATTTTAGTTAAAGCTCTTTGCAGTTCAGTTAACATTGAACATTCACTTTTCGAAAAACACGGCTACGTACTCTCCGATAATAAAGCTATTCGTCATATTTATAGGGTGGGGTTAGGATTAGATTCTCAAATATTGGGAGATTCACAAATAATACAGCAACTGAAAAGAGCATATAATGAATCGAAAAATGAACAACTCTCAGGAGAATTTCATCAACTTATTCAATCCATATTTAAAGCTCACAAAAGAAGCCGAACGGAAACTGATTTTGGCCGAGGAAATGCATCAGTTGGTTTTGAAGTAACACAGCGTGCCCTCGAGCATTTCAAAAATCTTGAGGATATCAAAATTCTGCTCATTGGCGCCGGTAAAATGGGAAAAGTATCCTGTAAAAATCTGATATCTAATGGTGCTAAGAATATCTCCGTTATAAACCGTTCCTTCGATAGAGCTAAGAATCTTGCAAACTCGCTAGATATTGAGATTAGTTCATTTTCAAAATTAGAATATGAAATAAATAATGCTGATCTCATCATAACTGCAACAGGAGCTCCTGAACCTATTCTCATCCCAGAACAATTTACAAACATTCAAATGGACAAGCTCATCATTGATCTATCTGTTCCCCGTAATGTAGCGCATGAAGTGATTGAAATTGATGGAATTACACTGATTGACATGGATTCAATTAGTAAAGTAAATCAAAAGGCCTTGGAAAAAAGAAAAAAAGCAATTCCAATCCTAGAGAACATAATCCAAGAGGAGATAAAAGCTTACAAAAGCAATATTGATCGTTCCAGGTTCCTTCTTCCTCATATTAAAGAGGTTAATCGTAAATTAGACAGTATTACTGAAGAAGAACTCCAGAAGGTACGTAACAAACTGGATCCTGAAATCTTTAATCAACTTGAGAAGATCACTGATCGTGTCAAGAAGAAAATCCTAGCTATTCATATCGACCGGCTTGACCAGGAGTACCAAAAAGTCGAACAGGATGCTTAAAATAGGCGCCCGCAGAAGTCGACTTGCCCTGTGGCAGGCCAATCATGTACAGCAGTTACTAAAAAAATCAGGACATGCATCAGAGATCATTGAAATTGAATCATTCGGAGACCAGATTCAAGATATTCCTATCCATAAACTCGGAGATAAAGGGGTCTTTACCAAAGCACTTGATATCGCACTGCTTAATCACGATATAGATCTTGCTGTCCATTCTTTAAAAGATGTACCCACTAAATTAGACGAAAATTTAACCCTTGCAAGTGTTCCTGCACGTGAAAATCCCTTAGACGTGTTAGTCAGCCCTTTAAACACAGAAAGTTCAAAAAAAGATGTAATTGCCACAGGTAGTATCCGGCGAAAGGCATTTTGGTTAAACAAACATCCGAATTACGAAATCACTGGACTCAGAGGTAACGTCCCGACACGCATTGCTAAAGTTGATAATAGTTACTGGATTGGCGGAATATTTGCTCTAGCAGGACTAAAAAGACTGGGACTAAGTTATCGGATATCAGAAACATTAGATTGGATGTTACCGGCACCCTCTCAGGGAGCATTGGGAATAGTATGCAGAGGTAATGATAGAAAGAACATCGCTATCTTTAGCTTACTAGAAGATGCATTTATCAGAAAATGTGTGGATACAGAGCGCATGTTTTTGAATACACTTGAATTGGGTTGTTCCTCTCCTGTCGGAGCTTTAACTACATATAAAAATGGCGTTTTCTCATTCAATGGAGCGATATTATCAAAGGACGGTACTGAAAAATTGGAGGTACATGAGAGCTTAATCGAAGATAATTATAATCTAGAATGGGGCAAACAGCTGGCTAAAAAACTAATCGAAGACGGTGCATTTAAACTCATAGAACGTTGAATATATGTCGCATCCAAGAGTTTTATTTTGTAATCCACTTTCTGAGACTTATCAGAATTACCTATTAAATACCGCATCTTTCAATTATGATATAATTGGATTTATATCCTTTAAAGAACTGTATATAAATGAATGGCTCTCTGAAGCCTCTCATAATGCTGAACACTGGGTTTTCACTAGTAAAAATGCTGTAAAAGCTGTTTTTAAGCATAATAACAGGCTAAATATACCTAAATCTATATTTTGTATAGGCCCAAAAACAGCTTCCTCTATCAATGAGCAAAAGCTGTCACCTTTGATTCGTTTTCCAAATAAATATAATTCCAAGGCATTAATTGAATTAATACTGAATAGCAATGCTAACCTAATCACTCATTTTAAAGGTGATTTATCCCCTGATTATCTAGTACAAATATTAAATAAGAATGGGCGGCATGCTAAAAGTGTCGTTGTTTATAGAACAAAGAAAAGAAAAGAAAAAGTTTCACCAGATCTTTATGACGGATTGGTTTTTATGAGCCCATCTGCAGTCCATGCTTTTCTGGAGTCTAACAACCCTTCAAGTGAAGCTCCGGTATTTTGTATCGGGCACTACACTGGTATGGCCGCAACAAATTCTGGTTTTAATAAGGTGATAGTAACCAATAAAGCAACTTTTGAACATCTAGTCAAAACTATAGAAGATTATATCATATGAGCAAGTTTCCGGATTTACATAACACTTTATTGCTTGATACACTTGAGGGTAAAAAGACTCCAAGACCTCCTGTTTGGATGATGAGGCAGGCGGGAAGATATCTCCCGGAATACATGGAACTTAGTAAGAAGTATTCTTTTTTTGAACGTGTTAAAAATCCAGAACTAGCTTGTGAGATAACACTACAACCAATCGATATAATTGGACCGGACGCAGCTATTTTATTTTCTGATATACTAGTCATTCTAGAATGCCTGGGTATAGAAGTACAGCTAAAACCCGGTTTTGGTCCCTATATACCTTTTCCTATAAGATCTTCAAAGGATTTAAAGGAAATAAAAATCTATCCTGCTAAAGAATCTTTGGATTATGTTTATAAAGCAATGAGCTTGACCCGCCATGAGCTAAACGGCCGAGTTCCACTAATCGGTTTTGCTGGCGGACCTTGGACTCTCTTCTGCTATTTGGTGGAGGGACAAGGATCCAAAACTTTTTCCTTGGCAAAACAATTTATTTTCTCAGACCCAGAATCAGCCCATCATGTGCTGCAGATACTTACCAATCAGACTGTAGAATACTTTCATGAGCAAGTAAAAGCAGGAGCTCAGGTCTTGCAAATATTTGAATCCTGGGCGGCAACACTTGGTCCAGATGACTTCATGGTTCATGCTTACCCCTATCTAAAACAAATTGTAAATGAGGATTATGGAGTGCCTATAATCTTATTTGCTAAGGATGCCGAATGGTGTTATCCAGAATTTCAGGACGAAGGTGTAAAAGGATTTGGAATCAGTTGGAGTTGTACTCCCGAAAATGCTCGTTCTTTAGCAAGAAATAAAACAGTACAGGGTAATTATGATCCGTCTAAACTAACGTCTACGCCCAATACTATAAACAAAGAGGCAACGGAAATGGTCAAGCGTTTTGGTACACATCGATTTATCGCCAACTTAGGACATGGTATCCTTCCTAATGTTCCTGTAGACAACGCAAGAGCCTTTGTAGATGCTATAAAAAATTATCAATCAGCGTCATGAAGAACTTTGACTCTAAACGGGAAGAATTCACGGAACTTATTAAAAAGCTTCAACTCAAAATCACCGAAGTTATTGAAAAAACTGACGGAGAAGCTGAATTTCAGATTGACAACTGGAAGCGGGAGAAATTTGGGTTCGGGAGTACCCGTGTGATCGAGAATGGACAGGTTTTTGAAAAAGGTGGTGTCAATATTTCTGTTGTATCAGGCCCGCTACCTAAAACTCTTCAGCAAAGTCCTGATGAGAAAGAGTCTGATTTTTTTGCTAGCGGTATATCATTGGTTCTTCATCCCAGAAATCCTTTCGTACCTACCGTTCATGCAAACTACCGCTATTTTGAACTCCGTGATAAAAATTCTAATGAGATCAAAGACCAATGGTTTGGTGGCGGTGCTGATTTGACCCCTTATTACCTCTTTAAAGAAGATGCAGTTCACTTTCATCAAATTCATAAAACAGTTTGTGATTTAACTCACCCAGCTTTTTATCCCCGCTTCAAGAAAGCATGTGATGAATATTTTTTCAACCATCACCGCAATGAAGCTAGAGGGATAGGTGGTATTTTCTTCGATCACATCAGGGCAGATGAAAATACTTCTGCACAAGACCTTTGTGAGTTTACCAATAATGCAGGCTTGGGATTTATAGATGCCTATATTCCAATTGTTAATTTAAGGAAAGACATGAATTACAGTCAGCAAAACCGGGACTGGCAGGAAATCCGACGAGGACGCTATGTAGAATTCAACCTGATCCACGATCGTGGCACCCTATTTGGTCTTAAAACAAAAGGGAGAATTGAATCTATTTTAATGAGCCTACCACCTCACGCTCAATGGCGATATAATCACAATCCCAAACCCGGCTCTAAAGAGCAGCAAATGCTTGATCACCTGAAAGAAGTGAATTGGCTTAATATTTAAAATAATTAAAATAAACATGAGATATCCTGAGACACGTTTAAGACGTAATCGAAAATCAGAAGCGATTAGGAGCATGGTTAGAGAAAATCAACTCAGCTCTGATGATTTTATAGTTCCAGTCTTTGTAACTGAGGGAGAGAATATAAAAGATGAAATTCCTAGTATGCCTGGTTACTTTCGTTACTCACTGGATCGGTTAAATCATGAACTGGATGAGATTACTGCATTGGGAATTAGATCTGTATTATTATTTGTGAAGGTACCAGGAGATAAAAAGGACAACAAAGGAACAGAGGCTCTCCGTGACAATGGACTTATGCAAAGGACTATCAAGCACACAAAAGAATATTATCCGGATCTATTCGTTATGTCTGATATAGCACTCGATCCATACTCATCTTATGGCCATGATGGTATTGTGAAAGACAATGAAATAGTAAATGATATCAGTGCCGAGTTGCTAGCAAACATAGCTCTGAGCCATGCACGGGCAGGTGTAGATATGGTCGCACCTTCCGATATGATGGATGGACGTATAAACCTAATCAGAAAAAAACTGGATCAAAACGGATTCGAAAATACAGGTATCATGGCATACAGTGTTAAATATGCCTCTGCTTTTTATGGCCCATTCCGTGATGCGCTAGATTCGGCACCCGGATTCGGTGACAAAAAAACCTATCAGATGGATCCGGCAAACAGTAAAGAAGCATTGGTCGAAGCACGGATGGATATTCAAGAAGGAGCAGATATTATCATGATCAAACCAGGTCAGCCCTACCTTGATATACTTAAAGCCGTCAGTGACGAATCAGAAATTCCAGTTTCTGTTTATCATGTTTCGGGTGAGTATTCAATGATCAAAGCAGCAGCAGAAAAAGGTTGGTTAAATGAAAATGAGGTTATAATGGAATCATTGATCTCGTTCAAAAGAGCCGGTGCTAATCTAATAGCAACATACTTTGCTAAACAGGCAGTAAAATTACTAAATGAAAGTAAATAGATGAACATCAATACCAGTAAAAAACTTTATAAAAAGGCGAAAGATATAATTCCAGGAGGTGTTAATTCACCAGTCAGAGCCTTCAATAGCGTTGGAGGTTCTCCATTGTTCATTAGAAAAGCTGAAGGTGCTTACTTATATGACGAAGATGGAAATAAATATATTGACCTGATTAGCTCTTGGGGTCCAATGTTGCTGGGTCATGCCGATCCAGATGTATTAAAAGCAGTTACTGAAACAGCCAAAAATTCCACTTCTTTTGGGGCCCCTACCCGACTTGAGATAAAGATTGCAGAACTTATTACAGATGCTATCAAGGGTATTGATAAGATCAGAATGGTTAACTCCGGAACAGAAGCCTGTATGAGTGCAATCCGTGTTGCACGCGGATATACAGGTAGGGATAAGATTATCAAATTTAAAGGATGTTATCACGGGCACGGTGACTCTTTTCTAATTGATGCGGGAAGTGGCGCTCTTACAATGGGTCATCCCAGTAGTCCTGGGGTTACACCTGGCACAGCTAGGGATACACTCATTGCTGAATTTAATGATCTAGATGAGGTTGAAAAATTACTGAAGGCCAATAAAAACAATGTTGCAGCTATTATATTGGAGCCCATAGCAGGAAATATGGGCTGTATACCTCCTGAAAAAGGGTTTTTAAAAGGACTACGCTCGTTATGTGATGATCATGATACAGTATTAATTTTTGACGAAGTTATGACTGGATTCAGGGTGGCATTTGGCGGTGCACAGGAGATATATGGTATAACAGCAGACATGGTTACCTATGGTAAAATTATAGGGGCAGGACTTCCAGTAGGAGCCTACGCAGGGAAGAAAGAGATCATGGATTTTGTTGCACCAACTGGGCCAGTATATCAGGCGGGCACTTTATCAGGAAATCCACTGGCAATGGCAGCAGGATATACACTACTCAAGAAATTACATGATAACTTATCGATATATGATGAACTGGAAGTAAAATCTAAAACTCTAGAACGAGGACTTAAAAAAGTATTAGATGACCACTATATCTCGAATTATACAAGTCGAGTAGGATCTATGATTGGAATTTTCTACAGTAATCATAAGGTGACAGGCTTCAAGGGAGCCAATACTACCAACAAAGAGTTATTCAGAAAAATTTTTCGCCACATGTTGGAGCGTGGGGTATATCTCCCACCGTCTCCCTTTGAGGCTTTCTTTTTGTCCAATGCTCTTAAACTTCAAGACATAGCATTAATAATTAGTGCGTTTGAAGACTCTGTATCAGCAATATGTGCTAAAGATAGCAGATAAACCTAATTTCAGGGTATTTGACATAGGCCAGTTAATAAAAAATTACACTGTCAAATTGTAATAATTTTATTTGCTCTAAGGGTTGATTTCGAACCTACAACCGATCGGTTAACTGCCGATTGCTCTACCGCTGTGCTACCGAAGAAAAAAAGATAGTTTTGAGCTCTGAAAAAAGATAACAATACCTAACAATACACATTCATGCTAAGTATGTAATTGGTCATAATTTGACTGACATGATAGAGTTATTTCTAAATCTTTTCTCATCAAAGTTATTGGGTATAGTGCAAACAGTTTTTCTACCAAAAATTTTATACCTATTTTTTGAAATTACATCATATAAATAGTCAGTATATTTTAAGGGTAGGAATGAAAAGTAAGAAAGAAATTTAATCGGCGAATTGATTTGTTTTAATATTTCAAATATTGCCTCAGATTTTTTATAAAAATTTCCATTTCTATAAAATATAACACTGGTTTCAGTGTACTCTAGTATATTCTTAGGTAAGGTTGATATAGCGTAATCAGATTTCGACCAGGAAAATATTAGATTTTTATCGGAATCATACTTCATCAAGAAATGAAGTAACGCGTTGCAAAGATTACAAAACCCATCAAAATATACAACATTATTTTCCATATATATACCCGTAATTATTGTACTTATCTCCTAAAACAAAAAGGGATATTTTTTTTGTCATTTATTTAGAATTAGTCTTAATAAGTTTTATATTATGCACGTTATTAAGAATAAATCTAAATAACATACTTTAATCTAATAATAATATTTAAAAAAAATGAATTCACCACTACGACTGTTCACACTATTCATTGCTTTAATTACGCTGAGCTACTGCGGCACTACTAATACAGAAGAAGAAGTAGATACAGCTGGATTCTTAAAAAGTAATC
>MDTG01406610.1_pt1 | contig 14954 bp, 15 predicted proteins | sample 811421 | NCBI WGS metagenome assembly MDTG01 (sample SAMN05326645, study PRJNA326480) | marine metagenome | isolation source: seawater | place: Pacific Ocean: South East | collected 2011
GTTCCTCGGGTGTGTTGGTCACCACGAGGTGCCAGGCGGCGTACCAAACAACACCAACCAAGCCGAACAAATAAAACGCCCATTCCCAGCCCAATTCGCTGACGATAATTGGCGTTACGACCAGCGCGAACACCGTACCAATCGGTATACCACTGGCGTTGAACGCCACCGCCTTAGCTTTTTCATGGACCGGAAACCAACGGGTTATGAGGCTGTATACCGAGGGAAAGGTAACCGCTTCGCCTAACCCCATACCGATACGCGCAGCCAACAGCCCTATCATGCCGGAGAACGCTGCCCAGGGTGTAACGACGGTAAAAAATGACCAAATCAACACACCAAGACCAAGCACTATTTTGCCGCCAAAACGATCGGCTAAAAATCCGCCCATGACCTGCATGATCAGATAGCCGACATAGAAGGAGGATAAAATAATGCCTTGAGTTTCCAGATCCCACTGAAACTCTTCGGCCATTGGAATGATCGCAACCGAGATATTGACTCGGTCGATATAGCATACGAACGTGGCAGCGAAACACATCAAAATGACACTGTAACGGGTCTTCCAAAACCCGCCGTTGCTGTCGCTTAGCTCAGCCATACCCCCTCCTATGCTCTAGCCCTGGCTGAACCCCCCCAGCCCGTGGAATCACCTTAACCCAAAAACCAAACGCCGCAACTGTTGAACGACAGCATCGTAACCATGGGATAAAGCTGCGGATAGTCAATCACTGTCTATATCCAATGGTGAAAAATCATCGGGCTGTAGATGAATAGCCAATCTTTGATCCGCTTCAATCAACACTTCGCGAGTACAGATCAAACTCTGCTCCAAGCTGTACTTGCCACTGGCATCGTAGTGCGATTGCTGACTTATCCAATGAATTTGCAGTTCATGCGCGCCCGGCATAGGTCCCTGAGCTTCTGGGATTACAAAGTCACCACCTTGACGGCCATGCAATAAAAGCCGTGCCGGGGGATTTTGTGAGTTCTTTGGAATCAGCGTCAGCCATGCCATGCCCAGCGGCGCCCCGGCACAGGTCAACGCGCCTTGCAGCGTGATCCGCGACTGGGCCGTCAAGAAACCGCGCCGCCGTAACCAACGCCATAACAACTGGGGCCATGTGCCTACATCGGGATCGCCGACAGCCAATCCCACCCCATGCTCGCCATCGTTGAATATGTGCAGTTCGGCCGCTATCCCTGCACGCAATAGTGCCTCATAAAACAGTGTCGCTTGGGATGCCGGTACGATTGCATCCTCATGGGTGTGGACAATGAAACACGGTGGTGTGTGGGCATTAACCCACTGATCTGTTGGGGTATATTCATCCGCCTTGCGGCCGCGCCGAGCACCGTTGCTAACGGCGTATACGGGTATCGAAAAATTAATACGACTGCTGCAGCGGTCGATCGGATCCGGCGCTTGCGCATCGCCATCATCGCCATTGGTGGCAACAGCGAGAGCTAAGTGACCACCTGCAGAAAAACCTAACATGCCGATTCGATTTGCGTCGATGTTAAAGCTTGCGGCTCGTGAGCGGACCAATCGCACCGCCCGCTGACCGTCCAGGAGCGATACCGATGTCGCATAATCTGGCCCAACCCGATAGCGCAACACGAAGGCCGCTATACCGCGACCATTCAACCATCGGGCGACCTGCAAGCCTTCGTGATCCGACGCCAGAATACGATAGCCGCCACCCGGGTTAACGATCACCGCACAGCCATTGGCCAACTCCTCTGCAGGTAGGTGCACAGTGAGTTGGGGTTCGTGCAACTGTCCCGCGCCTAAAGCTTCAGGCGCACCATCTGCCCATAGCGGCAGCGGATACTCCGCCTGCCAACTTGTTTCCTGTATCTGCGTTGGACTCACTTACTTCCACCTCCATGCACAATGACCAAACGAGGTTTATTACTGTAACAAAGCATCACTGGAAGTGGATGTGGCACACTGTGGCGAGCTACAGCAAGGACATACTGATGGAATACAACAACGTCATCCTGCGCGTGATTGACCCAGCAAATATCAGCACAGTGGCCACGCTGCTGCAGGAGCAAGCCCGAGTTTCTTTAACAGAACCTGGGTGTGAGCGCTTTGAGGTTTATCACTCGCAATCAGACGCGCAAACATTTTTGCTCATGGAGTGGTGGACTACGCCAGAGCATTTAGACGCCCACCGCAACAACAAAAATTTTGTTGAAGTATACAAACCAAAGGTACTGCCGCTAGTGGAGCGCATACCGCATCCCTCAGAGAGGCTGATCTAAAACAGCCGCTGAAGAAAAAGCACTAATAGATAAAGTAAGGACGGCGCCAGCAAACACCCTACACCCGTATAAAAGGTTGCGGTCATCGCACCATAGGGCACAAGTTTTGGGTCGGTCGCCGCTAGCCCGGCGGCTACACCACTTGTGGTACCCATAAGACCGCCATAAATGAGAGCCGCTTGAGGATTGTCCAGGCCGATACGGCTCGCCACCAATGGTGTTGCCACCATAACTAGGATCGCTTTGACTAGGCCCGCAGCAACACTCAATGCGATCACCGCTGAGTCGGCACCCAGCGCCGTACCTGTAACCGGCCCAACAATGTAGGTCGCAGCTCCCGCGCCAATGGTGCTAATGGATACGGCATCCGAAAAGCCAAAAGCCACGGCAACAACAGCTCCTACGGCAAACGACAACACCACACCTAGCACCACCGACAGCGCGCCAACCCAACCGGCACGTTTTAGAGCATCGAGATCAGCGCCGAAAGCTGTTGCGACGATGGCAAAGTCGCGAAACATAGCGCCACCCAATACACCCAACCCGGAAAACAAACTGACGTCCGCTAGACCGTTACTGCCGCCACTGGATATCCCACCCCAATAGGCAAGCAGTAAACCAAGACTTATGGCTATAGCCGAGCCATGAATCTGACCGCGAAACAGCCTTGCTGCCAACCAATTTGATGTAGCCAACAACAATGCAACGATAACGAAAGCCGTAATCAGCGAGTTTTTTTCCAGCAGCGCTACGACTGTGTTCATGACTGATCGTGAGTCTGACGACCAAGGCGCGACAGCAGTGGAATCATCGCAAAGCTGACTGCCACCGCGGCAACCCCGGCTAGCAACGCGAGCCAGCCACTCGATACCGCCGCTAGGACATTTTGTTTCGCCGCCATCGCCACCACAATGGGAATGTACATGGCGCTCCAGAAAGTAATTCCACTAGCCGATGGCGGCGCAAACAGTGGCTTTAAGCGGCTGGCATTCGTCGCCCAAAGGAGCAATAACATCGCAATCCCGACGCCGCCTACATTGGCCTGAACGCCAATAAGTTGCCCCAGTAGGTCACCTAATATGACCCCCACCAACATACATGCGGCAAGTAAGCCAACGCCATAAATCACCACGTTCAAACGACCCTTGACTGGACGCCCAGTAATACACCCTGTTGCTTGGGAACCGGCGGCACCTTATCGGGCTTTGGCCACAGCACAGGCATACCTACACCGGCGATTTGGTCACCAACGCTCACCTGATCACGATCCAGCGGAAACGTTGGCCAGGATTTTTGCCGGGTGCACCCATCCGCAATAAAGACCACAGTAAATACCCGCCGGGTTGCAGAGCTGGTATTAGCCGCCGCCTGGTGAATGGTATAGCCGTGATGCCAAATCATCTCTCCCGCATCTACTTCCATCCACTGTGGCGTACGTTGGGCCAATTTAGGGTCGTTGAGAATATCGTAGGGTTCAGTGGTATGAGTGATATCCACCGGCCTTAGTCCACCCGCGCGATGGGATTCAGGTACATACGCCATAGCGCCATTACTGCGTGTAACAGCATCGAATGGAATCCATACACTCACCAAGGGTGCATCGCCAATGGGCCAAAACGTTTGGTCCTGATGAGGATCCGTCTCGCGTCCTCCGGACTCCTTATATAGAGCCTGATCTTGCCAAAGTCGCACCGACGGCACCTCCAACAATTGCGCAGCCATGCCAGCCAGACGACCATCACAGACAAATTCTCTGACCGTATTGCTGGTCTCCCAAAGCCGCATGCACTGGACGAAGGACTGTTCATAGGTGCTTTTCGCACTTACCTCGCGAGTATCGTGGGCTGAGCGCCTTGCCACTTCATCATCAACCGCCGCTCCCAACGTCAGCAACTCGGCTCGGGAGAATACGTCTGGAGTTACCACGAATCCTTGGTCATTGAACTGCCGAACCGTGCCATCACTCAACGAGTGCGGAAATGTTTGTTGAGTTTTCAAACCTTATATACCTTGGCTGCGGTGCCGTAAAACATCGCGTCTTGTTCATCTGCTGAATACTGCGCAGCAATCTTCTTCAGGCCATTCCAAAGCACCGGATAGGAAATCGACAACCGATCTACTGGAAAGTTGCTCTCAAACATACAGCGCTCTGGACCAAAACAGTTTATGGCATGCTCGTAATAGCGACGTTGAGCGGCAACAAATTCGTCGGACGTAGGCGGTCGACTTTGAGCATCCCAACCAAATCCATTATCGATCATCGCCAAGCCGCCTAACTTCGCGTACACATTCGGACACTCGGCGATGGCCGCAATATCCTTGCTCCACTGCGCAAAAATTTCCTCACGTTTGTCAGCATAAGCCCCAACACCCAAGGGGGTACCGAAGTGATCCAGCACTATAGTCGCCTCCGGAACGGCTTGCGCAAGCGCTAAGAATGCCGAATTCTGCATATGAAAATGCCAAGTATCGTAGCTGTAGCCCATCGCCGTGAGCCGGCGTAAGCCCTGACGAAAGTCCTCCTCGGGGTAGGGGCAAGGGCGCCCACCGCCAGCATTAACCAAGGTCCCGGTATCGTCATAGGGACCCGCATGGCGGATACCTCTGAACAGTCCCTGCCCTGCTTCCTCGTGGGCCTGTAGGACTTCTTCTACTGCATCACCGAGTAGCAGGTTCGCATGACTGACGATGGCCGCGATAGTGGCCTGGTCAGGGTTCTCGCGACTGGCAGCCGCGACCTCGGCCACGTATTCGGTTTCGCCAATAGGCTTCAAGCGACCCGGTCCATCTTTTCGATAGTTCGCATGGCAGTCGATGAATACGGTTTTTTCAATATTGTGACCGGAGCCGGTATCGGCCCATAAATCTGCCAGTTCGTAGCGACCAAACATTAACGGCTTAGACCAAAGATGATGGTGCGGATCAATGATCCGACGCTCGGGATCTATAATGTCTTCTTGTACCTGATCTAACCATGCCGCAGATTTAGGCTCTAATATCGCGCTCATCTTGCTCTCCTTCTAGCAGATTTATTCTGTGTAGGGACTCATATCCATGTTCGGGAAACGTGCGGCAACGCCGGCAAGGGTTTCCGCTGTCCAATAATCATCCTTTGGTGCAGGAAACCCAACAAGTTCCCGCTCTTCTAGGCTCGCTTGTTCTACCCAAGCAGAAAAACTCTGATGCACCCCCTGCTCCGGCCAACCCACAATACCCATCCACTTAGGCCGTTTCGGCGCATAACTGATGAAATGCCCTACACGCGCTCCATCCTGCAAAAACGCAGTACCTCGATGAAAAGTACGCATGCTATAGGCCAGTAGCGAGCCCGCGGGCACAGTGACCTTGACCTCGTTTTCGTATAACTGGGCACGCTGGCTGGGTTTATATACGGCCGGCCAAAGGATCTCGTCACGGTAGTGTTGCCATGAGCAGACCGCCGTCGGTGCTTGATGAATCGCCACATCGGTGTAATAAATCAGGAATGCGGTTTGCCAGTACTTAGGTCGATCAGGCGGATAGACCAACGTATGGTTTACGTAATCGAGATGCATCGGCTGATCGGTATCACCATAGTGTCCCTTACACTTATAGGTTAAATCCGATTGTTCGCAGAACAATGCTTCGTCGCCGGTCATTAGCGAGGCAAACCGCCGCAACTCAGGGTGTAGGGTAATCGCATTAAGGTGGGCACCGCGAAACGGAAAACGCACGGCGCGCCGGGAGCGTTGAGCCTCATCCCAGCCTACCGGCTTTGGCCCGCTCGGATCATCCGCATAGTCTAACCAGCCGGGGATAAACGCCTCTACATCAGCACGGGCGCCCGCCAACTCGCTGGGGGTCAAAAAGTTTTCGACAATGGCATAACCATGGTCATGATAGTGCTGAACGTGCTCATCGCTGATGCGCATGCTTACTCCTCCGTCACTTCAGGCCAGTCGGCCTGACATCCCTCTGGCTTGATCATAGCAACAGTTGTTTCGCAATATGAACTGCAACAGTGTATTGATCCACAGCTATAACGCTGGTTAATCTTGAGTAGATGATATAGGGGGGAAGACATGAATATCGACGGATTGCAGCACATCACATTCGAAGTCCATGACAAAGTGGCTCTGGTTACTTTGAATCGACCCGATCAGATGAATACTTGGACACCTATCATGAGTCGCGACCTCAGCGATGCTATGTACGAGTGCGATGAAAATGATGACATTCGCGCCGTTATCATAACCGGCGCAGGCCGTGCATTTTGTGCCGGTGCCGACCTATCAGGTGGCGAAGAGGGTTTTACTGACCGAGTCGAAATCCAACGTCCACCGATGTGGCCCTATCAAATTCGCAAACCCGTTATAGCAGCAATCAATGGCGCCGCTGTGGGAGTGGGCATTACCTATCCCATGCTAGCGGACATCCGTATTGCTAACGCAACCGCAAAAATCGGCTTTGCCATGGTACGTCGCGGCATTCTGCCCGAATTGGCGTCTCACGTGACTGTGAATCAGGTGACAGGCTTTTCTCGCGCTGCTGACCTGTTAATGACCGGGCGGATAATTTCCGGGCAAGAGGCTGCCGATATGGGCCTGATTAGCGAGGCAGTTGATAGCGATAAGCTACTGGATCGCGCAATGGAGATTGCTCAAGATATCGCCACCAACACAGCACCCGTCTCAGTCGCGGTCACCAAAGCACTGATGTGGCAAAACATCGGCGCAAACATTCCAAAATTAATGGAAACAGAAGGCAAATTCATTAATTGGCTTGGGCAGTCCACCGACGTCAAAGTCGGCGTGCAGGCGTTCTTGCAAAAACAAACGCCGCAGTGGCAGATGAGTCCGACCAAGGATGTGCCAGAAGACCTAGCGGATCTGCTCACGCGCCCAGCGGGGTAAGGCCAGCGCCACCGCTGCGGTGGCGCATCTGCACGAACCTAGTGCCCGAAGTGTTGCGGATTCTTGAGCATGTAGGCGGGGCCGTGAACGCCATTTATGGTGGCATTTTCACCATACAGTGTTTCTTTTTGGCCCCCATAATTCTCACGATTCGCGCCCAGTGGCGCCAACTCTTGAGCCTTAGCCTGAGCGGCTGCGAGCAATTCATCTAAATCCGCTATGTGCTGTACGATCCCCGCGTCCAAAGCGGCCGGTGCTGCCCAGCGCTTGGCCAACTGCACCGTTTCAAAGAACGCATTTAAGGACATTTTGTGTCGAAACAGCGCCAATTCTGGTTGCGGTATGCGCATACCCAATTGCATTTCGTTAGCACATAGGAATCCGCGGTCCGCACGCATCATACGCACGTCGTGGCACAGTGCTGACATAAATCCGGCGCCAAATGCGTGTCCATTCACAGCACATACGGTGGGCACCGGTAACGTTATGATGCGCCCCATCAGGGCCATAAATTCCTTGCCAAAGGCCTGCCGATCGCCAGCTTCAGGGTGAGCACTCGGATCCTGCACCCAGTCTAGATCGAGGCCATTGGAAAAAAACTTCTCGCTTGCTGATGCCGTAACCAATGCTGCGGGTCCAGATGAAGCTTCCACTTCATCCAACGCAGCGGCAAATGCCCGAACAAATGTGGTATTCCAGCGGTTTTCACCGGCATTCATAGTTAGGGTGAATACATCTCCCTGACGTTCTAACTGGATTATTTCGCCGCTCATTGTCTCTCCTCTACTTTTTGTTGGTACCAGTTGGGGCGTTTGCTTGGTTGCGCAGTGCAACATAGTGTTCTGACGCAGCCAACTTTGGCATCCGCCGCCATGATAATCGTCGGACACCACTTGACCATTTCTAACAAAGCCCAATGACTTGCTGCAACTTTATACCCTTGCAGCTACGCAGGTCGCGCTAAAAAACACCGCACTAGCAAACTTAGCAAACCCAGCACCGTCTGTGCGATTCGCCCGACTCAGGGTGCGAAATCCATAGCACCACTAGTGTCATGGTTGCTAGAACGATAAATTATGCCCCCGTAGGCAATCTCTCACCACTTTCGGAGTCCATGATGATCGAGATCTATCACGTACCAGGCACTCGCGGCGTGCGACCTATTTGGCTGTGCGCAGAATTAGGCATCGACTATCAGGTTATCGATGTGGATTTCAGTGCCAGCTACCGCAGCAGCCCGGAGTGGCGTCGGATGAATCCAGTGGGAAAAGTACCGGTAATGGTCGATACCGAGTCCCCTGATCTGACTATTTTCGAATCTGGCGCCATGGTCCAGTATCTACTCGACCGCTACGGTAACGGTCAACTGCAGCCTCAACCTGGCACACCAGCTCATGCCCTGTATCTACAGTGGAGCTGGTTTGCCGAGGCCACATTCGCCAGACCACTGGGCGAGATTGTTAATCACCTGCGCGAGTTTCCGGATGAGCAGTCGAGCGAGGCGGCAATTGAGGAGATGCGCAATCGCGCTAGATTGTGTGTAACAGCGGTTAACGATGCTCTTAAAGACTGCGACTATATCGTCAATAACACGTTCAGCGCTGCAGACATCATGCTCGGCTACACCATTATGCTGGCAGTTAAATTTCTGCCTGAGCCAATACCATCAGCAGTGCTCGCGTACTGGGAAAGATTACAGCAACGGCCCGCTTACCAGAGCGCCTTCGGCAACGCTGGCTAAAGGTTGATGGCGCGTTATCATCAAGTGAACTACTGAGAGGCCATCATGACTGGCGAAAACCTTAGCTCCACTACTGCTCATTGGCTACCCTTTACCGCCAATCGACAATTTCACAAAGACCCACGCGTAGTTGTTGAGGCCCGAGACTGCCATTACATCAGCCAAGACAAGCGCGAAATCTTCGACTCGCTGTCTGGGCTTTGGTGCAGTGGCTATGGGCATAATCGAGCCGAAATCACCACTGCGGTCAGCCAACAGTTAGCCACGCTGGATTACGCACCCGCCTTTCAATACACACACCCAGGTGCCACACGTTTGGCTGAACGCTTAAGCGATCTTGCACCCGGCGACCTCAATCATGTGCTGTTCACCAACTCTGGCTCCGAGTGCGCTGATACCGCCTTGAAATTAGCGCGGGCCTACTGGCGCATTCAAGGACAACCCAGCAAAACCCGATTCATCGGCCGCATCAAAGGCTATCACGGGGTCAATTTCGCCGGCACTAGCCTCGGTGGGATAGGCGCCAACCGCAAACTCTTCGGTCAGCTCGGTGATGCCGACCATCTCCCCCACACCTTACAACCAGAGTATGCATTTACCCGAGGACAAGCCGAACATGGCGAGGAACTCGCTAATCATCTTGAACAGCTTATCCTCTTGCACGACGCATCAACAATCGCCGCCGTGATTGTCGAACCCGTCTCCGGATCTGCCGGTGTCATCGTGCCACCGCAAAACTATCTGCAACGGCTGCGACAAATTTGCAACGAGCACAATATATTGCTGATCTTTGACGAGGTAATCACAGGCTTTGCGCGCATGGGCGCTACTTTCGCCGCACAAACCTTCGGCGTGACGCCAGATATTTTGAATGTCGCCAAAGGTTTGACCAACGGCGCGATACCAATGGGCGCAGTGATCAGTTCCAGCGTGTTGTACGATGCCTTTATGGCCGTCGAGCAAGCTGAACATATGATCGAATTACCCCACGGCTATACCTATTCTGCACACCCGGTAGCGTGTGCTGCAGCGTTGGCTGCATTAGATATATTGCAAGACGACAACATGGTTGCGCGCTCTAACGCGTTGGCACCCGTACTTGAGGACTCACTCCACGGGCTTAGGGGCAGCAAGCACATCACTGATATTCGTAATTTCGGGCTGGCCGGGGCACTGCAGCTCGCACCGCGCGACGGTGATCCTATTGTCCGACCTTTTGAGGTTGGTCTGCGCTGCTGGGAAAAAGGCCTGTATGTCCGCTGGGGTGGCGATACATTGCAATTTGCACCGCCCTTTATCGCAGCGCCCGAGCAAATTCAGAATATGGCCACCACAGTCGCCGAGGCCATAGAAGAGACTGCGTAACCGCGCGACAACCGGCGGTTGTGGGCAGACAACATCGCAAAGTAGTATTTGCGAGTTAGCAACGAAATCATTTTTGTTTGTCAGCTTCTAAATTCTTCGAAGCCACCTTAACTAAGAGGTCATGTCATGAAAAAGTCACTAATCGCCTTAATTGCCAGCGCCATTGCTACAGTATGCCTGAGCGGCTGTGATAGCAGTAACCAAACCGCAAACTCAGAACCCACTCAAAGTGCAGCGCCTATGGAGGGCATGGCGGCAACGACCGAGTCGAGTCCAGCTGCGCCAACGTCATCTGATCTGGCCAGTATTCTCGCCGCACAGCCCGAGGCGGTGATCGCCCGCTATCCATCGCGCAATCCGCAACAGACATTGGAATTTTTCGGTATTCAACCGGGCATGACTGTGGTCGAGGCGCTGCCGGGCGGCGGCTGGTACAGCAAGTTACTCATTCCGTATTTGGGCAATGAGGGCGAGCTTGTTGGCGCCAACTACCCGACCGGCATGTATAAGTTGTTCGGTTACGACGACGAGCGCTTAGCCAAGCTGGCGAATTGGTCCACAGATTGGCCAGCGACCGCGCAAACATGGGTAGCAGGCGATGCTGCTGCGGTATCCGGCTTTGTCATGGGTGATCTGGCAGACAGCAAGAAGGGTACCGCGGATGCGGTATTGCTGATCCGGGCATTACATAATCTCGCCAGGTTCGAAGAGGAGCACGGATTTATGAGCCGGGCACTGCAGGACACTTTTGACGTACTCAAGCCTGGTGGCATAGTGGGCATCGTCCAACATGCGGCACCCAGCGATGCCGACGATGCTTGGGCCAACGGCTCTAAAGGCTATCTAAAACAGACCTTTGTCATTGAACAAATGCAGGCTGCCGGCTTTGAATACGTTGCTGCAAGCGACATTAACGCGAACCCTCGCGATATTCCTGGTGCCGATGATGTGGTTTGGCGCTTACCGCCAACTCTGGCTGGCAGCAAGGATGACGAAGCAAGAGCAGCGGCAATGCGGGCCATTGGCGAATCCAATCGTATGACCCTCAAGTTCGTCAAACCCACGATTTGAGCGTGTCGATCTGGGGCGGTTGGTAACCGCCCCTTCCTTTGACCCAATCTTGAACTTTTTAAAGACGCCATTCGACCAGAGCGCAGGGATAGAAGAAATTGACTGAGCTCAATGCCGTCTGGCTGACATTACAACTGGCCAGCACCACAACCGTATTACTGCTGCTCGTGGGCACGCCTCTGGCGTGGTGGTTAGCCCATAGCCGCAACCCAGCGCGACCAATTATCGAGGCCCTTACAGCCATGCCACTGGTCATGCCACCTACGGTTATTGGTTTTTATCTGCTGCTACTGTTCAGCCCCAACAGTTGGCTCGGCAGTTTTTGGTTTACACTCACCGGCTCTACCCTGGCTTTTTCATTTTCCGGCTTAGTGCTGGCGTCCATGCTGTATTCCCTACCGTTCATGGTACAACCCCTGGCGAACGCCTTTGCCGCAGTGGACGAACGCCTACGCGAAGCCGCGGCGACATTGGGAGCAACACCTGCTGATATGTTTCGCACCCTGGTGCTGCCCCTGAGTAAACGCGGCTTTATTACCGCCTGCGTCCTCAGCTTTGCGCATACGATTGGCGAATTCGGCATCATTCTAATGGTCGGCGGCAACATTCCAGGTGAGACCAGGATGATCTCAATTGCCATATATGAGCAGGTGGAAACGCTTAATTATGCCGAAGCCCATATACTCTCGGGCGGCCTGCTTATCTTTTCTTTTATCGCCTTGTGTACAGTTTATCTGACCAATGGCCGATCAGCGCTGCGCCTAAACTGATGCTTGAAGCAACGCTAAAACACCGGCGGGGTAACTTTCTGCTCGATATCGACATCAGACTAAACAACACTGATGTATGTGCGTTATTCGGTCCCAGTGGCTGTGGCAAAACGACTCTGCTCAAGGCCCTTGCGGGCCTAGTGCCAGCCCAAGGACTAATTCGCTTTCAAGATCACTACTGGCAGAACGATGCGGTTTTCTTACCACCCCACGCGCGCTCGGCGGGACTGGTATTTCAGGATAATCGACTGTTCCCACATCTCAATGTTGCCGACAATCTTGCCTTTGCCATGAATCGCGCCCCAGCGGGCAGCATAAATTATGCAGAAGTCATCGATACACTCGGCGTGCGAGCGTTGTTGTCACGCGCTGTTACCGAGCTATCAGGCGGTGAAGCGAAGCGTGTCGCTATTGCTCGCACCTTGTTGAATCAACCAAAGCTGCTGATGATGGATGAGCCGTTGAATGGCCTAGATCAGCAGAGTAAGAGAGAGATTCTCGGCTACCTTGCTACATTGACCCGACAATTCAAACTGCCAACCCTTTATGTAAGCCATGATATTGAGGAAGTCGCGCGTCTCTGCGACCACATGCTCGTTATGGGGTCAGGAAAAGTGACGGATCAGGGCAGTACTGTCGCGGTTATCCAGCGACTGAATCAGCGTTCAGATACCGGTATCGGCACACCCATGGGGGCCGTTATAGAAGCTGTTATCAGCGATCACGACCCCGCCTACTCCCTGACGCGATTAGAATTAGCCGGGCATACCCTATTTGTGCCGATGCAGAATCAATTCGCTGTCGGCACACGCCTGCGCCTGTTCTTGCCCGCTCGGGATGTTGCAGTGGCAACTACTCCACCCCAGGGATTGAGTATCCGAAACAGTTTGCCCGGGGTTGTAGAGTCACTGCAGCCTGACGCCGACAACCGAGTCAGGGTCGGAATCAGAGTCGCCGACCAACTGTTGTTCGCCCAAGTAACCCGCCATGCGACCGACGCCCTAGCACTGCATGAGGGAATGGCTGCTTTTGCACTAATTAAAAGTGTCGCGCTGGCTTAGACTGCGACACCGTGGTTTATTGGGCCTGACGCCAATTCCCGTGAAATCCAAAAGGTATGCGGTGATCTAAATAGGCAGTCGCAAGCGGACCCGCGCCGACGTTTTGCGCATCCAGTATTAACAGACTGCTGGCCTGTCTATTTGCGTCAAATACATAGGCCAAAACATAGCCATCGCCTTCTGCAGCGGACTCAGATTTGGGCACGAATATGGGTTCACTGACCGCACAACCCGTCCCTACATCATAAGATTCGATGCTACCGGTCTGGTGATCCACTCGCGCTATCTGGTTAAAACCACCGACCTTGGCAGCGGGCTTAGAATCCGCCGAAAAATAGCCATACCGATAGCTCAAACCGGTGCGACGCTCATCCAAGCGCGGAAATTCGCACACCACATCATGTAATTGCTCACGGCTGAAATCGTCAGTGCTCCCATCTAAGTCGAAAGTCCAACGCACCAACTTAGCCAAGGCTTGCTTAGGGTCACCTGGCGAGCCATCGGCGAGCGGAAAAAGCGGCGCCTGGGGGTACTCGCAAACATCGCAAATGATTTTGCTGCCATCACTGTGGGCATTCATGGGATGAAATACATAGCATGGGTCGCCGATGAACCAACGTATGTCGGCAACGCTACCTTGGCGTGGCATCACCCCTATGTGGGTCGCCTTCTCCGGCTCCCAGGCATAGGCCGGGCCACCTGCCATTGCGCGCTCTAGGGATCCGGTGAGTGGCATGATAGGGAACAAGACATAGTCCTTAGTAACCATAAAGTCATGCACCATCGCGGCATAGGGCGCAGTAAACGACTCGCTGCGCAACAACTGACCATTTTGGTCCACAACATTGAACGTCATATGCTCGGAAATACCGCCATTTGCGTTATAGCCAAAAAATAGCATTTCGCCTGTTTCATGGTCGACCTTGGGGTGCGCCGTCATGGGGCCCTGCAACTTACCCGCGTAGTCGTGAGAACCCACAGAAGCCAGTGAAACAGGATCGAGTTCAAAAGGCGCATGACCTTCTTCAAGGGCTAATAGCTTGCCCCCATGCCAGATGATATTGGTATTGGCTACGCCGTCGGTCTCTAGACCGATAACGCTTGGGTCTTGATCCATGGGATTAAATGGATCAAACAAAGCGCGCCCCGCTTGTCGTTCAAGCTGCCACTTCTGAGTACGCACCCAGCGATTTCGATAACTCACACAACCATTTTCAATATGGAACGCATGAACCATGCCGTCACCGGCAAACCAATGATAAGAACCGCGTGGCGCAAATTGCGGATTCGGCCCATTACGGTAGAAGCTACCATGCAACTCTTGCGGCACATCACCGACCACTACCAAGTTATGAACATCACACTCCATCTGTATCGGCGCAAAGCCACCGCTGAGATTGGGATGGTTGGGAAAAGGCTGGGCCATATCGCGACTCCTGTTGCTGAATTTGGAGCCGCTTTTAAGGCGCGCTCTAGAGCGAGGCTCTAGAGTAAGTCTACGCCTACAGGGCAGTGATCTGAACCCATGACTTTTGGCCATATGAAGGCGTTTTTGACACGATGATTGGCTGTTTTCGACGCAAATACATAATCGATCCGCCAACCAACATTGTCTTTGCGCGCACCGCCGAATTGACGCCACCAGGAATAGTGTCCCTCCTGCTCCGGATACTTATCGCGGAAGGTATCAACCCACCCTGCTTGCTCCCAACGCGTCAACTCCTGCCGCTCTTCTGGCAAAAAGCCGCTGGCTTTAACATTCGTTTTCGGTCTGGCCAGATCA
>MDTG01177034.1_pt1 | contig 14953 bp, 25 predicted proteins | sample 811421 | NCBI WGS metagenome assembly MDTG01 (sample SAMN05326645, study PRJNA326480) | marine metagenome | isolation source: seawater | place: Pacific Ocean: South East | collected 2011
TGCTCTATTTCGCCAAAGTTTTTCAACTTCTCTTTTGGTCTTTAAGCAATCGGACATATTATTTGCACCTTTATGGTCAATTAATGTTCCGTCTGAAAATACACATACTGCAAACACCACTTCTGGGTCGTGTGAATGTTCACCTGCTTCTAATGGACATTGTTGGTGACCGTCATCACCACAACCTGTACAATCAGCATTAGCATGATTATAAACTAAAGTAAATGAAAAAAATAACAATAGTATTATAAACAAAGATGGTAAGTTATCTTTAATATTCATATTTCTCTCCTATCTGATAGGTGGAACATACATAACGCCACCATCTTTCCAAAGTTTGTTTAGTCCTCTTTCTAAAGCAAGTGGTGTTTCTTCACCCACATTTCTTTCAAAAGATTCTCCATAGTTTCCTACTTGGTCAATAATATTATAACCAAATTTCATTCCAAGTCCTAACATAGGTCCAATATAACCTTCTACTCCTAAAATTCTTTTAACTTCTTTTGATTTAGAGGTTAACATCAATTCAACATTATCAGAAGTGATACCTGCCTCTTCAGCATTAACCATAATGAAGTGTGTCCACCTAACTACATCTTCCCATTCTTGATCGCCTTGTCTTACAAGTGGGCCTAGAGGCTCTTTAGATATAATTTCTGGTAACACCATCCACTTATCTGGGTTATCTGCACCTGCTCTAGCTGATGCTAAACCAGAGGCGTCTGTTGTGAATACATCACACTCACCTGCAAATAATTTTGCTTTTGCCTCTTTATTACCTTCAACATACACAGGTTTGTATGCCATATTGTTTTCTGCAAAATAATCATTTAAGTTTAATTCACTTGTAGTTTCTTTTGTAATACAAACAAACGCACCATTTAATTCTTTTGCACTTTCAATATCTAATTCTGTTGGTACTAAAAATCCTTGACCGTCATAATAATTGACACCAGCAAATTCAAACATTAAGTTTACATCCCTACTAATTGTCCAAGTAGTGTTTCTTGCAAGTAAATCAATATTACCTGACGCTAATGTTGGAAATCTTTGAGCTGCATTTAATCCTACAAACTCTACTTTACTTGCGTCACCAAATATAGCAGCTGCAACTGCTTTACAAAAATCAACATCTAGACCACTCCAATTTCCTTGTTCATCTTTAGCTGAGAAACCAGGTAAATCTGCGTTAACTCCACAAACAACATACCCTCTATCTTTTACGGTTTTTAAGAGACCGACTTCTTGTTCTACTTTAATACTTTTAGTTGATTGGCAACCTACTAAAAATAAAGCAACTAATAAACTCATTAATATTTTTTTCATATCATTAATCCTGTGTTAATACTTTAACTTTTTTTTCTTTTTTCTTTTCAGTTAGAGACTTCGCCGTACCACCAAGTTTTAAACTACCTGATTGGTCTGGCATTTTATTTTTAATAGAAATAATGTTGCCATCAACATCAATCTCTGCCAAAGAAGGTCCACAGATTACCCTACGACCATCTTTTAGTTTTTCTATTGCTCTTTTATCTTTCAAGCACTCCATTAAGCCGTCATATTTGACAAACTCGCTTGAAGTATCAGTAACAACAAACATTGTAATAATGGTAACTAGTGTAGCTGCGTCCATATTTTACTCTCCTTGCTTATGAGACCCATTTGCTATTTTGGTCTCTCTAATTTTGTCTTTTAATTGTTCAATATCATCTAAAGCTTTTTCCATATCTTTTTGTAATCTCTCAATATTAACTTTATTGTTCATCATACCTTGAAGTTCAGTTTGGATGGCCTCCACTTGGCCACTCAAAAATTCTATGAGCATAAATTGCTCTGAGTCAGCTGGCGGTGATCCTAAATCACCTCTAGGCCATTTGATTCTAAATTCGTTATTTTTTTCTATATCAGTAACTAATGCTTCTTCTGCTTGTTCTAAATCTTTTGTTAATAATGTTGTATTGGTCTCCAACATATTCAATCGTTCTAGTACCCCGAAGTAAGCCCACACACCAACAGCAACAGCCGCAACAATAGCGAGCATATTTTTCATTGGCATACTGATAGCAGTATCTTCAGAAATGTCTATTCTATTTTTTGCCATATCCTATATCATCTTTCTACTTTTAGACCATACCGATTGTGCAGAAGCCTTCTTAAATCTAGCAACTGGTAATAATGTTGCAATAGTAAATTCATCCCCACCAATTCTTCTAAAGTCAGATTTTACATGTGACCTTAGATATCTTTTAATTGTAGGTTTTAATAATTTAATTCTTTTCAACCTACTATAATCAGCAATAATTTTAGTCTTTTCAGTTAAGTCTTTTGTATTAGCATAATCTATCAATTTATCTAATAATCTTATTCTCAATGGAATAGGTAGATAATGTAAATTCAATCCTAAGAAACCATCATTATATTCTTCAATTGGAAGTACCAAAGGAAAAGTATCATAATAAGGTAATTTCTTTTTCAACTTAGGGTCATAATAAAACATATTTAGTTTACCAAACATAACATTTCTTCCACGCTTACCATCTTTGATAAGTTGTGCTGGAGTTGGTTTCCCAAACTCCTTAATCTTATCCTTATACCACTCAGTACTTCTAGGTCTTCCACCTGCCGCTTTTTTTACTGATGCGATATACTTTGAAACTGCCATGTCTATTCCTCTTCTTATTTATATGCCTTTGGAGCTAGATGATCCTCAGTCAATATTTTAAATTCAAACCCTTTGTCCTTACAATAGTCCGTTGCTGACTTAAATTTGGCCATATTTACTGCGTATGTTTGTACTTGTCCAAACCACTTTCTAGTCCTCTTCTTAGGAGTTTTAGTGGGTGGTTTAAGTTGTCCTTTTGGTTTAACTTCTATTATAAATTTTTTTAAAGACTTATCCTTTTGCCGAACCATCATGTAAAAATCAGGAAAATATCTATGTATTTTTTCGTCTAAAGGTGAGACATAAGGGATTGCTATTTCTTCACTTCCCCATTCTATTACTTTATTATTTCTGTCGCAATAATCCATAAGACGCCTTTCCCATAAAGAACGATAAAATATCTTTAAAGGATTGCCTTTGTATTTACTGCGATTAACAGGTATGTATCTTCCACTATAAGTCATATTTCTTCTATCTTAACATATAAATAGTATAATAGTCAAGGAATATTTATCAGATGAGTATAATAAAAGGTATAAAAACACAAGCAGTTACAGCCGCAACCTCTTACGGTCTTACAAAAGTTAGTGGTATTTTAAAAAAAACACTAGGTTTACAAGATCAACAAAGGAAAGGTGGGCCGTTACCTAAGTCTTCTGCAAACTTCAATAAACCAACTAACATATATTCATTCCCTTTAGATGTAACAGGTGGACCTGGTTTAGGAAATCAAGGACACTATGTTATGTTCTATATTAATGAACAACAAGACGCAGAGTTAGCATTTGGCGAAAGAAAAGATGGTGAAACTTCCGTTATGGAGTCTAAGAGTCAAACTAACATACCAAAATACATTACAAGAATGGTCGGTGGTAACCCTGTAAAAAATGTAAACAAGGATGGGTGGAAAGAACAACAACATTTAGATTATAGTAATCCAAATGAAATGGCAAATGCTCCTAGACAAGAATATAGAAATAAAGGATCAACAACTTATCTTAAAAGAGCACCGACAGTAAGATTAGATACTGCAATTGCTTTGTATATGCCACCAACAGTAAACTTTAGTTCAATTGCAAACTATACTGATACAGAAATAGGATCAGGTGCAGCTGCAGCTGCTGACATATATGGAAAAATTATGGGTGGTGCAAGCGCAGAAGAAGTTATATCAACTTCAATGACAAGATTAGGTGAAGGTCTAAGTGAAGGTATGGCAAAAGCAGCCGCAACTGGTATTGGAGTCGTACCAGGTATGGCAGGTACTAGAGAAGCATATGAAGCTGGAATTGGTCAAGTTATTACTGATAGAATGGAATTAGCATTTAAAGGTATTAATAAAAGAAAATTTCAATTCCAATTTAAATTTATTCCTAAAAACAAAAAAGAAGCAGACGAAGTAAGAAAAATTGTATTTGCATTTAGAGCAAACATGGCACCAGAAATGGTTGGTGGAAATAGAGCTGGAAGAAAAATGAGAGTACCAAATACTTTTGATATTTCTTATATGTACGATGGTAATGAAAACCAATACTTACAAAAAATATCAACATGCGTACTAGAAAATATGGATGTAGTTTATGGTGGTGATAGATTTAGAACATTCGCCGCAAACGAAGAAGGTGCTCCACCTGTTGAAACAGCAGTTACATTAAACTTCGGCGAAATGGAATTAATCACAAAAGAAAGAGTTTACGAAGGTTTCTAATATGTCTTATTTTAAAAATTTCCCTATTATTCCTTATGATAGTGCAGGTGACGGTAAATTAAAAGATGTCACTAATCTTTTAAGAAGAGTTGTTGTTAGATCAAAAGTAAAAGAAAATGCAACAGTATTTGATACTTATGATGTACATGACGGCGAAACACCAGAAATGATTGCTCACAAACTATATGGTGATATTAAAAAACATTGGGTTATCTTATTGTTTAATAATATCAAAGATAGATATCATGATTGGCCAATGTCTCAAACTCAATTTAATCAATATATGACAGACAAATATGGTACTAATCAAGGTGGTGTTCATCATTATGAAATAGATGACGATTCAGGTGACTCTGATACTAAAATAGATATTGGTACTTCTAATTCATTATATCCATCGGCAACAGCTATATCAAATCTTGATTATGAACAAACCAGACAAGACAGTTTAAGAAAGATTAAACTATTAGACCCTAGATTTGTTGATGCTTTTGTAGCAGAGTTCAACAAGAAGATTAAAGAAACGGTAATATAAAATGGCTGATACAGTTCAGACAGCAGGTGAGTTTTCTGTTGACAAGTGCGAATTAATAACTTCTAAAGGAATTGTTATAGACTTGTCTTCCATGTTATTAGAGATTAACCTCTTTGAAGATATTTACTCATCAGCAGTAAAAGGCTCTATTATATGTGTAGATTCAAATGAAGTTATTGGAAAAGCTCAAATCATAGGTCAAGATTATGTCAGACTTAAAATTAGTACACCAGGATTTAATGAAGAAGGTGAAATAATTGATTATTCTGAAAATGTATTTCAAGTTTATAAAATTGGAAATAGAGTTGATGTATCTGAAAACGCAGAAGTTTTTGAATTATCAATAATATCAACAGAGTCAGTTAAAAACCAAAGAACAAGAGTTTCAAAAAGTATGGTTGGTACTGCCTCTGAAATATTTGAGCAATTGATGATAAGTGAATTTGGTATTAATACTAAAAAGAAATTACATATAGAAGATACATCAGGCATTAAAAAATATGTAATCCCTAACGAACATCCATTTACTTTTTTTAGACACTTACTTAATGATTCTATATCGCAAACAGATATGAGTCCTTTATATTTGTTTTTTGAAAATACTAAAGGATATCATTTCAGAACATTACAAAGTTTATATGCAGAGCCAACTAAAAGTGAGTTTAATTTAGGATCACCAGGTGAATATCAAGATGCTGGATCAAAAGTAAAAGATATAGAGAAAGAATATCGTACAGTTATATCAGATGATAATACTGGTAACAATGATATGTTTAAAAATATTATTAGTGGTTTGTTAGCAAGTAAATTACAAGAATTAGATATCTTTGGTAAAACAATTACTAATAAAGAATACAATTATTTTGAAGAGTTTAAAAAGTTTAATAGAATTAATGATGAAGATAAAAATATAGACAATCCTATCTATGTTGAAACTCCAATAGATGACGAAGGTAGAACTATTGCTGATTTTCCAAACTCAAAAATACATTTAAATACAACTTTAAAAGATGCAGAAACAGGTGGTGATGCTCAACACTATAATTCAACAACAGAATCTTATTCATATGCTCCAAATGATAAAAATAAATCAATACAACATAGAATAGCAAAAATGATAGAATTATCAACTACACTACAAAGAAATATGAAAGTTAATGGTAATACTGCCCTGGCTTGTGGACAAACATTCATGTTTACCAAACCAGATGCTAAAAATAAAGAAGGTGGTTATATTGATGAACATGAATCAGGTAAATATTTAATTACTGCGTTGAGACATATGTTTAATGTAGTAACAAATAAACATGAAGTTATTATGTCTGCATGTAAAGATTCACATCCTAAAGCAAAAGAGAATGAAGCTACTTTAGTAGAGCCAAAAGGCACTAATAAAGGAATTGTTCATTTATCAAGATAAAAAAAAGGGCGCCGAAGCGCCCTAATTTAATTTACTACTAATCTAAAAATTAGCTTGCGTATCCAACTTGTTTGCCGAATACTTTGTTGATACCTGCAGCGATAATCGCTTTAGATGGTGTACCAACTCTGTATGAAACGCCTTTAGATGATCTATTTTCATAAATCATTAAACCTTCGTTTCTCAATTTTCCAACCATTGCAGCTGGAGATTTTAGATCAAATGTGTTTCTTAGAGTTTTCCAAGTAACATCATTACCTTTATTGAAAAGGTTTCTGATCTTAGTAGTTTTTGATAGTATTTGTCTACCCATGATATTAAGTCTCCTTTGACTAATTTAAAGAAAAGTTATTCTTTTCTTTCTTTGTTTATAGTTTGTCCAATATAACACGAAATAGTGTTCATTGTCAAGGGTTATTTTATATTAACTATTTGCAAGTTTCTCAAAATAACTCATAGTGTCATCCTCTTTAGGAGGCACTATATCTTGTGGGGCAGAATTATTTACTGATTCTGTCTTCACTTCCTTGATTTGTTCTTGAACATTACCTACTTTAGTGGTACCTGACAACACAATATCCATTCTCTTTTGAAGTTCTTCATAAGATTTAAAATTAGATTTTTGCGTAAACTCAGCTAATCCATAAGCCTTTTGGCATATTTCTTCCACTTTTGATTCATCCTCGTCCAATTTAGAAGGTGCTTCAAACTCAGACTTGTCATAGTTCCAATAACCATCTACTTTACGAATCTTTAATTTAAAGTTCGCACCACTAAATGGGTCAAATGGATTGACAGGTGATTCGTCTTGAAACTCTGGTTGCATTGCAGCCAAAAGTTTATCATAAATTTTCTTACCATATTTGAATAAGAAAACCTTACCTTCGTTTTCTGGGTGTTTAGGATCAGAAACAACATAGATGTTAGAGTAGTATGATAACTTTCTCTTTTGTTTTCTTGCTATTTCTTTATCAGACTCTATACCTGTATTCCAAAGTTTAGAGTTGTACTCAGACACAGGGTCTTTTTGGTTGATGGTAGTTCTAGAGTTTTCTATATACCATTGACCTGTTGGACCTTGAAACGCATGAGAATACATTTTTACCCATGGCAATTCCTCACCATGAACAGCAGGTAGAAATCTAAGAACAGCATAACCGTTACCAGATTTATCTAACTCGCCTTTCCATATTCTCTCGTCTGTATATGATTTTTTTTCTAATGGTGCTTTCTCTGATGCGACAGCTCCAAGTAATTTGTCTAAGCTATTCTTAGACCTGATTGTTTCGATACTCATGATTTATCTCCTTATGTGATCGTTTATAATCGTATGTTATCGTATGTTTTAAATTCTACATTAGCACATTCTTTGATTGCACTATCTTTGACAAATAAAAAATCTTCGTCAAGATCATGACCAATCCAATTAAACTTGATATTAGAAAACTCTCTAAAAGTCAAATATAACTGTTTACGCCACTCATGTGGCAATGTGCCTTTGCAGTACTCAGGTAGGTAGTTATCCGTACCCTTGTATATGTTATTTATATTCTTTGTTCTATCAAATTTTGATAAATCAAATCCAAACATATACACTTCTTCACAACCATTATCTTGACATGCAAGGTGTACTGCTGTTGATCCAGCAGACCACTCTTTAGGGTCAGTTATTGGTTGTATCAAGTCTTTTTCATCGGGGTAGATGATATAAAGACCAGATTCTTTTTCAGACCTTGCTTTAAGGTCTTCTAATTCTTCTATTGTCTCACCACTTGCTGGTTTTGTTTCTACTTTTTTACCATTGATGACACAAACACCTTTGTCAGTTCCAAACTCTTTAACTTGTTTTGGATCAAAGTCTTTTGTAAATTCTGTTTTCATTTCAGATGGTATCATATTCCAATCTGCAAAATAACATTGATTTATTTTTGCATAACCAGATTGTATAACTTCACCTTGCATTCCATAATCCATTACGACTAAATTATCAACTTGCGTATCTCGGTAAACTGCATTACAACCCCAAGATACACCATTAAATCTTGCTACTCCGAATCCTTTTCTAGATTCACCATTTCCATAGACATAATGTATCATTTTTGAATCACTTTCATAAGCTTCATCTTACACCCTTTCGTGTCGATTGTCAAGAAGTTTTTGTATTTTTCTATTAATAATTTGTGATCTTTCCATATTAAATCTTTATCATCCCAATTTTTCATATAATTTACTAATTCTTGTAGTATAACCATAGACTCAATTGATATTCTTTTACCCAAATACTCCTTTAATAATAAAGGATGATTATCATCCCATTTAAATAACTCTTCAAACTTATCCATATATGGAGTCAGTTCATTAATGAAATTATATGTTAATGCTTCTGTTCTTTTTTTCCATGCAATATAATTGTCTTCATTAAATTTTCCAACATATCCATTTTTAGTTGCTAGAAAATTTGCTACAATAAAATCTTCAATATCTTTTTTACTCTTATATTTTCTTGCTATCCTAGCAAAGAATATTCTATCTTTTCTTTTATAGAATGATGCTTTCTTAGCACTTGTCTTTCCATTAAATTTATGATAATCATATTTTTTTCTAGAGAAGTGTGCCTTTATTGAACAATATGTTAGATATACTTCTGCAGCTTCCATTAATCAATCGGTAGTTTGCCGTGCCCCTCTTTATCTGAGTTTAATAATCTTAATTCTCTTGCGTTTGCTTCTATTTTTGACTTTAATGCTTTGGTAATTAATTTTGATACTGTTTCAACTTCCACCTCATTAACTTCACAATAATGTAAAACAGCATCAAAGTGTGTAATGTTCTTTTCAGATGCCATCTTCTCTATCTCTAGTGAAAAGTTCTTTGGTGTCTTTTGAAAAATGTCCATAGGTGTAATTGCCATTATTTAGTCCTTTATAATCTGGCGGGCCGTATGGGATTCGGACCCATGATCTCTGCCGTGACAGGGCAGCGTGTTAACCACTACACTAACGGCCCGTCAGGTTATAATGTGGCTGTTTCTGTTGCCAAGTACAACCACAAAACTCCGACATTTAACCCGCTAGGATTAAGCTGCCATTGCAAAGTTTAAGTTTGCATTTAAAAGTTGACCGATAACGAAGTCACTCGATAGTTCTACCCTTTAATTCCTAACACGAGTCGATCCTAGTTCGCCCCCACCAAACTACACTTTTGATATAGTCAGGTGGAGGCGATGGGTACTGCCCCCATGTCCTCTATGTTGATTATTAAAGTATCAACAAACTATACATGTATCTTATACTAATTGGATTAAAATGTCAAGGTTTATTTTAGAGTATTTAACACATACCCTGCGTCACTAACCTCAAATGGGTCTGACACGCAATTATCTGAATGACCAGGCTCTTCAAAAAAATCTACAACTTTACCGTCATCAATAATAGCTGCATATCGCCAAGACCTATATCCGAATCCTTTGTCATCTTTTTCTACTAACATTCCCATTCCTCTAGTAAACTTACCTGATCCGTCTGGTAACATTTTTACTTTTTCGATATTCTGATCTTTCGCCCATGCGTTCATAACAAAAGCATCGTTAACTGATATACAATATATCTCATCGATACCTTTTTCTTTAAACTTATCATAGTTTGCCTCATAACCAGGCAATTGAAACTCTGAACATGTTGGTGTAAATGCACCAGGTAGAGAGAATAGTACTACTTTTTTACCTCTAAAAAAATTATCTGTATTCTTAGTAACCCATTCGCCACCTTCCCTACATTTAAAATCTATATTTGGTATTTCCCATACATTCATATTCAAACTCCTTAATGTCCTTTTTAAATCCTCACTAAATCCACTCGTCCAATGAGGTCTCATATTTTTATTGTGTTATTAAATGCCACTATTGATTCTGTCAATAGAGGTAAGTAATCTTTTTTATCCTTAACAAACTCTTGTACTTCACCGTCTTCTGTTACTACTAAAATAACAATCTGATCTATTGATGTACCAGTTCGTTCTTCATACATTTCAGCATAAGCCGATGTCTGTATATAATAATTCTCATTGTATTCTTCTTTTCTAGGTTTAGTGCTAGTCTTAAAATCTATAATAGATAATTTTCCTTTATACTCAGCAATACAATCTACTCTACCTGCAACTTTATATTTGTCTGACCATAAACCACATTCTTGATGATAGATATTATCTACATCGTTTAACGCATTCGACTTTAATTGATTGAATAAACAATATGGTAGAAAATCTTTTTTATGTTTTTCATCGTCAAAGTTATTGTTCAAATAATCTTCAACCATTTGATGCACCTTTGTACCACGATTTGCAGCTGTTCTAGCAATATGGTTTGCAACTTCTTCGCCAACTCGTTTACGCCATTCCATTAAACCTTCTTTACCTCTTTGAGATAGTACAGTTGTTATAGATGGGTACTTGTTACCTTCTGGCGTTACATAATAACGCTTTCTATTAATATTTTCTGTGTGTATATTTGGAATCTCTACATGAGACACATGATTAAACATTCAATTCACCTTTAGTTAATTATTTTAATTCAACAGTTCCGCCTGCATCTTCTAATTGTTTTTTAATTCTATTTGCTTCTTCTTTATCTACTTCTTCTTTAACAGGTTTAGGTAATGATTCTACAAAGTTTTTAGCTTCCATTAATCCCATACCCATAATTTCTTTAACTACTTTTAATACATTAATTTTCTTTTCACCAAAGCCTGTTAGTGTAACAGTAGCAGTATCTTTTGCTACTTCTACAACAGGTGCTTGTGTAGGAGCTGATTTTAATGCATCTAAATCAATATCCCATTCTTTTGCTAACTTCTTAGATAAGTCTAACGCCTCTAGTACTGTTAATTGTCCTAATTCATTTACTAACTTATCAAGATCAGCCATTAGTCTTCTATCACTTTACAAGTTTCTTTGTTTGCTTCTAAACCTGTTTCTTTATTATATAACCAAACATATGAATAGACAACATCTTTTTCTTTCACAACACATTTCTTACCAACTGACAATCTAGGATTTTCAGGTATTGCACAACCAACAAGCATCATTAATATTATACCTATTAGTATATTTTTCATATAAGTTCCTTTGCAGATTCAGTTGTCTCTTCTACTCTTCTTGTCCAACCTCTGCCGAAAGTATCAAAAGTTGATAAACTTTCATAGTATTCTTGTCTTGCAGCTTGATAGTTTTCTATTGTTTTTTCTAAACCATTTTCTTCTACATAATATTCTACACTTTTTAAAGTGTTTGGACCAATACCACCGTCAACAGTAGTACCAATCATTTTTTGTAGAAACTTTGCAGCTCTACCTGGGCCTGCGTTAACTCCAAAATCAAAGACGCATAAATCTAAACCACTTGGTAGATCATCACCTTTTACTTTATCCCAATAATTCTCTTTATAGATAGGCTCTACATCTTCTACTTCTAAATCTTTCATATCTTTTTCGCCACCCCATTCTTCATAAACTCTTTTAGTGACTCCAAGATTTGTTTCACCACCAGGGTCTTTTGGATGATTAACATATCCACCCTCATGATGTAATATTTTTTCTAAACTTGATTCCCAATTACTCTCACTCATTATTCTACTCCTAAACCTAATTTGGTTTTTTGTATTAAATATTCTCTTACTAATCCACCTCTTACAATATCGCCTATTGTAAATTCAGTAGTAGCAAAAGATTTCATGTTTTCTAGTACTCTCATAAAATCATGAAGACCGTTTCTTTCGTTTGTCTCAATTAAATCTGTTTGAAAGAAATCACCTGCAAAATTAATTTTTGTTTCTGTACCAACTCTTGTTATGATAGTATCTAATTCATGAAAGTTCATGTTTTGACATTCATCAACTATTATAATAGCATTATCAAAAGTCATACCTCTTAAAAATGATGTACTTGCAAAATGTATTGATCCTTGTTGTTTTAATTTGTTAAACAATAAACTAAATGCTTCATCGTTTGGTTGTTTAAACATATATTGTACCATATTTTTATATGTTGTTTCAAATGATTTAACATCACTTTGGTCACTAGCATTTTCTCTAGTTGGTGTAAATGATCGTACAATAATAACTTTATCTGATTTTGATTTTGGGTCTAAAACTTCTTGTAATGCTTTGTATAATAATACGAAAGTTTTACCTGTTCCAGCTGCACCAAAAACAAATTGATTTAAACCTTTATCATAAGATTTAAATACTTCTTTTTGATTATCTCCGATAGGTTTTATTTCAACCATATCGTTTAATTTTATTTCTAATTTACTCTTATCCATTTAAATTTACCTTGTCTGCACCAAAATGTTTTTCTAAAGTATCTTTTATTTCTTGATTTGAGTTAATGACTTTTAATTCTTTTATGATTTCACCAACTATATCACTATGGTCAGCAACACCGACAGGGTTATTCATATACACTTCAACATTGGCAACTGCTTTATCTATGTTACCTTGTGCATGAGACATTACTGCTTTATATAATTTTTCTTTTAACATTGTCATATCCTTATTTATTACTTAATTAAACCATGTTTTCTCATTATACCATGGGTCTTGATATCTTTTGTACTCTTTGATCCGTATCTGTCTGCTAATGCAGATGTAGGATGTGCTTCTGCAATCCTTGACAGATTTTCTTTCATACCCTCTGATTGTTTAGGGCCTACACCCATAACATGGTCTCCAACAAGAGCAGGGGCAGTTGGTACTTGTTTAAATTTTGGATTATCCTTTAAAAACTTTTCAAGTTCATCCCAAGTACAAAATTCTTCATATAATTCTTCTGTTTCTGTATTTCTTAAAATATAAGTTGGCATTATTTTTTCACAGGCCAAGATGCTAAAATTGTTTGTGTTACCTTTGCCTTTTTAGGATCAGGTATAAGTTTAGGTGCATCTTTCTTTCCCACCTTTATAGAATGTTCTAATGGTATAACTGTACCATCTGCTTTTCGTATTACATTAGCATTTCTATCTTCTTCTTCTGGTGTCATTTTATTCAATCTGTACCTCCTACTTTATAATAATGCTCTGGGTGTTTTTCTTCTACTTCTCTCATTACTTTACCGTCAAAGTAATGTGCATCAAGATTTTTTCTTTTTACTCTCTTTAGATTTTTCTTTTGTAATCTGCTTTTTCTTTTGAACAGATTTTTTAAAAATCCTATCATAATTCTCCTTATATAACTTAGTCGTTATCCTTGATCGCCCATCCCATTTTCCTGGCATTATTATTTATCCTTGTCATTTATCTCATTGTTCCATTTCCACAATAACCAAATCACAAAGAGATATGCTAAGATAACATATCCAATGCTCATTGTCAAGGATAAAATCATATATTTTTATATGACAAATATGCTACGGCAACTATTCCAAATAATACTAATACTTGTAGTTCTTTCGTAGTCTCTAGAAATATTTCTATCATTCCGACTCCATTTTTCTTATTTTTTTAATTAACCTTATAACTCTTTGATCGTAATCTTGCGTTGTAGAAAAGTGATTAAGTGTTTTAATTAACACCAATGAGTCTAAGGGTTTGTTACTTTCTAACATACTCTTACGCAAATTTCTAAATTCTGCATATGCATAATGTTCATTTAATAATCTTATATATTCTTTTACACTTGCACATTTTGTTTTAAACTTTCTTACACCCCAACCTGGCCATTTTTCTACACCTTGTGGTAATAGATGTGGTGTTGTTTCTGTCCATGTTCTTATTCCAAATAAATTATTACCTTCTGTTGCAAATCTACTTTGACCCCAAGCAGATTCTAATGATGCTTGTCCTATTATCATTTCATAAGGTACTCTTTTTTCTAACTTAGTTGTAAAATTAATATAGTCAATACATTTATGCATTGCCACTACAAATTGTTTTTCATTTACATATTCAAAACTAGGCTCTTGTAAATCTAATGCAATTATCTTTTCAATAAGAAATGATTCAACTTGTTTCTTAATTTTTTCTGTTGCCTTTCCACTAGGATTATAAGTTCCAAAAATATATGTTCCATAAGCAATTATTGAAACAAAAAATAATGTTTTTGTCCAAAACCATAATCTATCTAAAATTTTTTGATACTTATCTTTCTTAGTGGGCATTTTTCCTCTCTGTAAACCAATTGGGTTTTCTACTAGGAATCTTCCAAGTAGCAAATCTATTCTTTTTCATTATATAATATTTTCTATATGATGCAACTACATCACCTGGCACTTTACATTCATCAGGCATTGCAGGTGTAGGTAATGTACCAATCTTATTAAGTGGTGCATTATCAGGTGGTGTCTTTAATAACTCACCTAGTTTTTGAACACACATATGGTCTTTTGTATGATTGTATCTTAATTTATATTCATCATTTAATGCCATCATGTGTTTATATAACCATATGTAATTGTAAGCAGATTTCATAACCCATTGTGTACTAGGGTGTTTTAACCAACCTGCTTTGTAAATAATTGCTTCTTCGTTAGAGTTATTTAGTCGCCATCTTTTTATCTTACGACCATTCTTTGTAAGGTCTGTATATTCAGTACCGTCTAATACTCTTTTAACAGTACACAACATCTGAGCAGACTCTAA
>MDTG01178904.1_pt1 | contig 14953 bp, 8 predicted proteins | sample 811421 | NCBI WGS metagenome assembly MDTG01 (sample SAMN05326645, study PRJNA326480) | marine metagenome | isolation source: seawater | place: Pacific Ocean: South East | collected 2011
GAACTTCTATTGGTCCTGAAAAATCACCGTAAGAAAAACTTGTTAACAATGGAGCATCATCTGCCCAAATATCAACTGCTGGAGCATCTGTTGAACCATGGTAAACATTTAAACCAACAGTAGTTGCATCAGCTTGATTAAATTCTGTAGCAGCTGCTGCTAAACCAAATGGAGTTGTATCATCTCCTAATAAACCTGTCGCAACAACAACATATGAACCACCATCAACTAATTCGAAAGGAAAATCAGCGATAACTGCTTCACCTGCTGGTGCAATACCTACAGTGAAAGAAGTTGGTAATTCAAGTAAACCTGTTGCAGATCTATATGTAAAATCTTCTATTGCTAAAGAACCATCAACATAAACGTCAACTGTAGGAGAAGCTGAATTGTGTATAACTTGTACTGTTGCTGTTGGACCTGTATAATTGCCATCACAATCATAATTTTCTTCAGCATATGTACAAGAACCATCATCTTCAGTTGCATTTTCGTCATAATTACAAGCAGCCATATCAGTACAACCTGAAACTATTGTATAGTATTCAAAAGAAAGGGCTTGACCAAATGGATCAGATATAACTATACCACTTAATCCTGTTGCCGATCCGTCAAGAGCCAATTCAGCTAATGTACCACAACCAGCAGCAATAGTTCCTCCTGTAAATGAAAATCCAAGAACAGTAGAGCCCCCTGTAGACATTGTAAAACCTGCAGCTGCAGCATCACCTCCTGAAGCACCTGACGCAGTTGTACCATCTACCGAAAACTGAAAGCCTCCTATATCATTAGATGAATGATATAAAACAGAACCTCCTGTTGTTAAAAATAATTGATCTGCTCCAAGTTCACATCCATCAGTTGGATCAGCAAACATGAAACTTCCTAATAATAAAAATGAAATGAATGTTCTAAAGAACATTTTATGAGTTTGATTAAACATTATAGTTTCCTTTCTTTTCAATTTATATAAATCTTTTATATCTCGCACTTAAATTTGGTTTCTCTATGCTAAAATCATAACAAAAACTTGTGTCAAGTTGTTACAACCTACATTAAGAGAGACTGGGAATTTACATAAATTTCTTAAAATACCGAAGTTTTTTTTAATTAGAATATTATTTATTAATCAACTAGATGCCAACCATCATTAATAAATTGATTAGCTTTTTTATATTTGATTATTTTTTTCTCAGAGCCTTTCTGGATAGTCACCTTATCATTTCGTCCTATCTTTTTATCGGTAACTATAGGTTCTCTTTTTTGATTTCTAGATATAGGATTGCTTGTATTTCCTGAAAAATTAGGCGGAGCAGAGGCTGAACTTTCGATATTAGGATTATTTATATTTTTTAAAATATTAGAATCTTTTTTAGTTTGCATATTAGTCGGCTGACTACTATGAATCATAGAATTTGACTTGCTTAAATTCGATATATCTGTTCTGAATATACGCTTTAAAGTTTCTGTATTCGTAGTTTTCATCATAGCTTCAAACATTGCAAACCCCTCATGCTTATATTCTACTAAAGGATTTTTTTGGCCATATGCCCTAAGACCAATTCCCTCTCTTAGCTGATCCATCATATAAAGATGATCTTGCCATTCCTTATCAATTGTCCTTAAAATGATAAACCTTTGGAAATGATCAAATAATTCTGGATCAACATTATCTTTTTTAAATGATATAATTTTAGAAGTACCATCCATAATCCCTTTTTTTAAAGCTTGTGAGGTATCGATTTTATCATTGCCATTTAAATCTAAAGAAAATGTATTTAAGATCTCAGATTTAAATAAATCGAAACTCCAATTATCTGAATTATTATCACCACAATGTTCATCAATCAAATCATCAACATATTCTTCAATAATATTATTAATTTCAATAGATATATCTTCTGCATGTAATGAAAAATTTCGCCTATTATATACTACTTCCCTTTGATAATTCATCACATCATCATATTCGATGATATTTTTACGAGAAGCAAAATTCATTGCCTCTATTTTTTTCTGTGCTCTTTCAATAGATTTTGTAATCATAGAATGTGTAATGACTTCCCCCTCTTTTATACCAAGAGTGTCCATCACTTTAGAAATTCTATCTGATCCAAACAAGCGCATAAGATTATCTTCTAAACTTAAATAAAATTCAGAATCTCCTTTATCTCCCTGTCTACCTGCCCTACCACGTAACTGCAAATCAATTCTTCTTGATTCATGGCGACCTGTACCAAGAATAAATAAACCTCCTAAATCAAGAACGCCATCTCCTAATTTAATATCAGTTCCTCTTCCTGCCATATTAGTTGATATAGTAATAGAATTTTTTAAACCAGCTCTAGTAACAATCTCAGCTTCCCTTTGATGCTGCTTAGCATTTAAAACATTATGTGGTAATTTTGTAGATTTTAACATTTTGGCCAAAACTTCAGATTCTTCAACAGATGTTGTTCCGACAAGAACAGGCTGACCTGTTTGATATAGTTCAATAATTTTATTAATTATTGCCTTATATTTCTCTTTTTTAGTTTTATATATTAAATCTTCATGATCAATACGCTGTATGTTTTGGTTTGTTGGGATTTCTACTACATCTAATTTATAAATCTGCATAAATTCTGCAGATTCTGTTAATGCTGTTCCAGTCATTCCTGAAAGTTTTTCATACATTCTAAAATAATTTTGTATGGTAATTGTTGCAACAGTTTGAGTCTCCCTTTGGATAGTAACATTTTCTTTTGCTTCTATAGCCTGATGCATACCATCAGAAAATTGCCTGCCATGCATCACTCTACCTGTATGCTGATCTACTATTAGGACCTTAGAGTCTTGGACTATGTACTCAATATCTTTTTCAAAAAGAGAATACGCTCTCAATAATTGATTAATTGTATGAATCCTTTCACTACGTTCAGAATGTAACGCTTGAATTTTTTCTTTTTCTAATGCAACCTTATTACTATCAGAATATTTTTTTTCTATTTCATGAAAAGTTTCACCTAATTCAGGTATAATAAAATTTTCTGGATTTTCTGGAGATAAAAACTCTCTACCTTTATCAGATAAATCTATGATATTAGATTTCTCATCAATAGAAAAATATAATTCCTCATCTAATTCATGCAATTTTTTTTCTCTAATATATTCACTTTCTACTTGGCCTATTAATTGCTTAATTCCTGATACCTGATACAGTTTTAATAATTTTTTATTTTTAGGAGTTCCTCTTTGAGCTAAAAGCATTATTTTACCTGCTTCCATTCTATTGCTTTCTATTAGATCATCTATATTAGAAAGCATATCATTAATATAATTTCTTTGCTGCTTTATTAAAGACTCTACTGTAGTTTTCCATGTTGTATATTGCTCATCTCTCTGTGACTCTATTTGACCTGATATAATTAAAGGAGTTCTAGCTTCATCAATTAATACAGAATCTACCTCATCTACAATTGCATAAGCATGACCTCTTTGGACTTGATTATCTTTATGGCTTGCCATATTATCTCTTAAGTAATCAAACCCAAATTGACTATTAGTACCATAGGTTATATCACATAAATATTTTTCTTTACGTTCCTGAGGATTCATTTGATTCAATATACAACCTACTGACAAACCTAAAAAATCATATAAAATTCTCATCCACTGACTATCTCTTTCAGCTAAATAATCATTTACTGTTATAACATGTAAACCTCTACCTGTTAAGGCATTTAAAACAATTGCAAGCGTAGAGACGAGTGTTTTGCCTTCACCTGTTTTCATTTCAGCAATTTTACCTTGATGTAATACAACTCCTCCAATTAGCTGCACATCATAAGGTATCATATTCCATTCAATCTCTTGCCCCATTACAGTATATTTTTTATTGCAAAGTCTTCTTGAAGCATCTTTAACTATAGCAAAAACCTCTGCCATATTATCATCAAGATATTCCTTTTCAATTTCATAAAGCTTATCATCAATTAGATCGCTATTTAATTGCTGATCAACAAACTCATTTTTTTTGTTTTTTATTAATTCATGAAAATTATTTTTTATTGATAAAAATTTATCTTTAATCTCTTTATCAGATAATTTATCAAGTTTAGAATAACAATTATTTATTTCTTCGACGTATGGATATAATGCCTTTAAATCTTTACTAGACTTTGTACCAAACACTGTCTTTATTACTTTAGAAAAAATAGACATCTAAACCTTAGCTCCCTTTTTGTCTTTCATATAAACATCATTATATATAGCATCTAATATCCCATTAACAAAACTACTACTATCATTCGTACTAAATACTTTTGCTATCTCTACTCCTTCAGCTATAGATACCTTTGGAGGTACATCATCTACAAAAAACATTTCAGAAGCAGACATCCTTAATATAATTTTATCAATTATTGCTAATCTTGAAATATCCCAATTTTTTAATCTTTCCTGTATCAATTGATCAATAAATTTTTTATTTTGTATTGAAGCGTCATATAATTTTTTTGAATAGGATAATTGTGCTTTTGATAATTTGCCAAAAGAATCCTCTAGATCTGTAAGAAAATGTTTTGTAAATACAGTGTCGTACTTCTTTGAATCAGAAGATAATGATAATTCAGAAGAATATATTATTTGAAGACAAATATAACGTGATATTCTTTTTTTTTCGGGACTAAGTTTATCCATAAATATATAAAATTATTTTAAAAGATGTCGAGCTATAACTAATCTCTGTATTTCAGAAGTTCCTTCATAAATTTGTGTAATTTTTGCGTCTCTCATTAAACGCTCGACTCCTGTTTCTTTAATATAACCATATCCACCATGTATTTGAACACATTCTGTTGAAGCTCGCATAGCTACTTCTGAAGCATACACTTTGGCCATGGAAGCAGCATATCCAAAATCATTTTTTGAATCTTTTAGCCATGCTGCTTTATAAATTAATAATCTAGCAGATTCAATCTCAATTGCCATGTTAGCTATTTTATTTTGAATACTTTGATTCATAGCAATCGGTTTACCAAACTGCTGTCTTTCCTTAGAGTAAGAAATCGAATTATCCAAAGAAGCTTGTGCAATCCCAAGAGCCTGTGCCGCAATACCAATTCTTCCACCATCTAATGTACTAAGAGCAATTTTAAAACCTTGACCTTCTTGACCAATTAAATTAGCTTCCGGTACACGCACGTTATCAAAATAAAGCTCAGTTGTATCCGATGATCTGATACCTAATTTATCTTCTGGCTTACCAGCCTCAAAACCCTTTACTTTTTTATCAACAAGAAAACAAGAAATACCCTTATGCCCAACACCTTTTTCAGTAATAGCAAAAACTATGACATAATCAGAATACAGGCCATTAGTAACCCAATTTTTTGTTCCATTAATTATATAACTTTCACCATCTTTCACTGCTACTGTGTTCATATTTGATGCATCAGAACCAGACTGAGGTTCAGATAAAGAAAATGCTCCTAACTTTTCACCTGTTGCAAGCTTAGTTAAATAATTATTTTTTATAAAATCAGAACCATATTTTTCAAGTAAATAACAAACTAATGAATTATTAACAGACATTATAACAGATGCCGATGCGTCTGATCGTGCAATTTCTTCCATTGCTATAGCATAGGAAATAGTATCCATCCCTCCACCACTCCAATTAGGACTAACCATCATCCCCATAAAACCTAATTCTGCCATTTTTTTAACAGCATCTTTAGGCCAGGTTTTAGAGATATCTCTATCTACTGCACCTGGTAGCAGTTCAGTCAAAGAAAATTCTCTAGCTGTTTTCTGCACTAATCTTTGTTCTTGTGTCAATTCAAAATTCATATTAATATTTATAAAACCCTTGTGCTGTTTTAATTCCTAATTTATTATTTTTAACCATATCTTCTAATATTGGACAAACCTTATATTTTTCATCTTCAAAACCTTCAAATAAAACATTCATAATATTTACACAAACATCAATTCCAATTAAATCTGCTAATTTTAGCGGACCCATAGGGTGCCCCATACCAAGCTTCATTATTTGATCAATGGAAGAAGCGGTTGCGACGCCTTCCATATATGTAAATGCAGCTTCATTAATCATTGGCATTAATATTCTATTTGATACAAAACCAGGTGAATCATTGCATTCAACCGCAATTTTATTAATAGAAATTACATAGTCTAAAGTTCTTTTAACAGTTGAATTATTTGTGTATTTACCTTTAATAATTTCTACTAATTTCATAATAGGTACAGGATTCATAAAATGCATTCCTATGACATTTTGTGGTTTTTGTGTCGCTAATGCTATTTTACTAATTGATATAGATGAGGTGTTTGTTGCTAAAATAGCATTATTGGATGTAATTGAATCAATTTTACTAAAAATATTTTTTTTAATTTCTATATCTTCTTTTACTGCTTCAATAATCAAGCTGGATGTACTAACTTGATTAATATCTGTAGTAAAAATAATTTTTTCTAAATATGAATCTGAATCAATTTTTGAAATAGTATTTTTTTTAACTTGTCTATCTAAATTATTTCTAATTAAAGATTTTGCTTTATCTAATATTGATTCATTTAAATCAACTAAAAAAACTTTTTTTACTTTTGGACATATTGCAAAAACATGCGCAATACCATTGCCCATTGTACCAGAACCTACTATGCTCACAATATCATTCATAAAATCACCTTATATCATTTCAACTAATATAGCAGAGGCTTCTCCTCCTCCTATACATAAACATGCTATACCATATTTTTTTTTCTTATTTTTTAATGCATTTAAAAGGGTAACTAAAATTCTAGCTCCAGATGCACCAATAGGATGGCCCATAGAAACAGCTCCTCCGTAAATATTGACTTTTTCTTCAGATAAATTAAGTTGTTTGATAGCAGTTAAAGATACACATGAAAATGCTTCATTAATTTCAAATAAATCAATATCGTTTATAGATAAATCTGTTTTTTTAATTAGTTCTTTTATTGCAAAAATTGGAGCTTTAGTAAAATATATAGGATCCATTGCAAAAGATGTATGTGCTATTATTTTAGCAATAGGCTTTGCATCAAACGAATTAGAGTTAGACCCTAATAATAATACAGCGGCTCCATCGTTTATAGAGCTTGCATTAGCGGGCGTTATAGAACCTTCTTTATTAAACACTGGTCTAAGCTGTAAGATTTTATCCTTATTAAATCTTAAAGGTTCCTCATCAGTATCAATCAAAATAGAACCTTTTCTAGATGATACTTCAACAGGAGCTATTTCATCTTTAAATAAACCATTTTTAATTGCATTATTAGATCGCTCGTATGATTGAATAGCAAAACGGTCTTGTTCTTCTCTGGAAATATCTTCCTCTTTATTTAAAATTTCTGCACAACTGCCCATTGCCATTTTATTGTAAGGATCCCATAATCCATCATTTAAAATAGCATCTTTTAGCTTAGTATCTCCAAAATTCAGACCTTCTCTTTTATTTAATAAGTAATGAGGAGCCATACTCATATTCTCCATGCCTCCGGCGATGATTGCTTTTGCATCTTCTTGTTTTATTGCCTGATCTGCTAGCATAATAGCCTTGAGTCCTGAACCACAAACCTTATTTATTGTCATACACTGAACAGAATATGGTAATCCTGCATAAATGGATGCCTGCCTAGCAGGAGCCTGGCCAACACCTGCTGACAAAACATTGCCCATAATAACCTCATTAATATCAGCTTTATTAATTTTTGTTTTTTCTAAAACTGATTTAATAACTGTTGCTCCTAAATTAGGGGCAGATACAGTTTTTAATGAACCATTAAAACAACCTATTGGGGTTCTTGAATATCCATATATATATGTTTCATTCATTTTATTTTTCTTCCTTTGAATATGCTTTTATAATTTCTTTTACTAAGCGATGTCTAACAACATCGCTCTCATCAAAATAAACGAATTCTATACCCTTGATTTTTTTTAAAATTGATATAGCATGTATTAAACCTGATTTAACTCCTCTATCTAAATCTATTTGGGTTACATCTCCCGTTACTATTGACTTAGAAGTTACACCTACGCGAGTTAAAAACATTTTCATTTGCATTTGAGTTGAATTTTGAGCTTCATCAAGTATAATAAATGAATTATGTAAAGTTCTTCCTCTCATATAGGCTAAAGGAGCTATCTCTATTTGTTTATTCTCCATATATTTTTTCAGTTTATCTGGAGGAAGCATATTATTTAAAGCATCATAAAGTGGCGTTAAATAAGGATCAACCTTATCTTTTAAATCTCCTGGTAAAAAGCCTAAGTGTTCACCAGCTTCAACTACTGGACGAGTGATAATAATTCGCTCTACTTCATTATTTTTCAATGCTGACACAGCACATGCAACTGCCTGATAAGTTTTACCTGTTCCAGCGGGACCAACAGCAAAAACAATATCATTATCTAATACAGCTTTAAGGTATTTAATCTGGCCCTTTGTTTTTGCATAAACTGGCTCTTTATGAGTATGTAAAACTATTTTTTCATCTATTAGATAATCTTTATTTTCATTAGAATTGTCTATTTGAGAGTTTAATAAAACTTTAATATCAGAAATTGATATACTTTCTTTTCTAATAATAGTATTTAGCATTTCAGTAACTAATTTTTGTAATATTTTTATCTCATCCTTTGAGCCGTCTACTAATAATTCATCTCCCCTTAAAACTATTTTTGATTTAAAATTTTTCTCAATAAATTTAATATTCTTATCTGATGCACCAGCAAAGTACATTGGATCAATATCTTTTATTTTTATAATTTTTTTCAAATTATTTAATTTTTAGACCTAAATCATTTAATTGGTCATCATCAACATTTGAAGGGGAGTTATCCATTAAAGACATAGCTGAAGTTGTCTTAGGAAACGCAATTACATCTCTGATTTGATTTGACCCAGTTAATAACATTATAATTCTATCAAGACCAAATGCCATTCCTCCATGAGGTGGAGCTCCATATTTAAAGGCATTCATTAAAAATCCAAATTTTTCTTCTGCCTCATCTTCATTGACGCCTAATAATTTGAAAATTTTGGACTGTAAATCAGCATCAAATATCCTGATTGACCCTCCTCCTAATTCATACCCATTCATAACTATATCATATCCTAAAGATCTTACTAGGGCTGGATTTTCATCTAATAAATTCATATCTTCTAAATTCGGAGATGTGAATGGATGATGCAAGGCATCCCAAGATTCTCTTTCATCGTTCCACTCCACTAAGGGGAAATCAACTACCCATAATGGTGCCCACTTATCATTATCTATCATATTTTCTCTTTTACCTAACTCTAATCTAAGTGCACCTAACGCATTCAATGTTATATTATGATTATCACCAATAATAAATATAATTTCATTATCATTTATTGATAAATCATTAATAATTTTTTCTTTTAATGATTCACTAAAAAACTTACTGATTCCTCCATCGAGTTTTCCATCCATACATTTAATCCATGCAAGACCCTTTGCTTGATGATATGTTTTAAGCCAGCCAGTCAACTCATCAATAACTTTTCTTGAGTATGTAGAGGCATTGGGACACTTAATAGCTTTAACCCTACCATCATTATTTAATATAGTTTTAAAAGTATCAAAATTAGAAGAATATATATAATCTGAGAATTCAATTAAAGGCATTTCAAACCTTAAATCAGGCTTATCGGAGCCATAATCTTCCATAGCTTCATTATATGTTAATGTTTTAAATTTTTCAGGTAATTCTACATTTAAAATTTTATTCCAAAGATTTTTAACCAATTTTGTCCCTAAATTAATTATATCATCCTGTTCAACAAATGACATTTCGATATCAATTTGAGTAAATTCAGGCTGACGATCTGATCTAAAATCTTCATCTCTAAAACATTTAACAATTTGAAAATATCTATCATAGCCTGAAACCATTAATAATTGTTTGTAAGTTTGCGGAGATTGAGGCAATGCATAAAATTTACCCTTATGAATACGACTAGGAACTAAAAAATCCCTAGCACCTTCAGGTGTTGATTTCATAAGAATGGGAGTTTCAATTTCAAAGAAATTTTGATCTGATAAAAACTTTCTTACTTCAAGACTAGTTTCATGTCTAGTTTTCATATAGAATTGAAGTTCTTTTGTACGAAGCTCCAAATATCTAAATTTTAATCTATGTTCTTCTGATGCAGAGTTTCTATCATTTATATCAAATGGAGGGGGATCAGATTCATTATAAACTAAAATTTTATTTACCAAAACATCAATTTCACCAGTAACCATTTTATTATTTATAGCTTCAATAGGTCTCTTAATTACCAATCCGGTAATTCCTATAACATCTTCAAAACCTAATTTTTTTGCGATGTTAAATGCTTCAGCATTTTTTTTATCATCAAAAACGACTTGTGTACTTCCATACCTATCTCTCAAATCAAAAAATATTAAACCCCCTAAATCTCTTCTTTTTGAAATCCAGCCATTTAATGAAACAGTTTCATTATCATTTAAAATACTTAACTCACCGCATGTATGTGTTCTTTTAATCATTATCATATTATTAATTACCCTCAAAAATTAAATCAACTACTAATACAATATCTAGAACATTTATAATATTATCTTGATTAATATCTGAAGCAATCATTTCACTTTCACTAATATTATTTCCTAAAATAAAACCAATAATTATTATAACATCCTGTATATTAATATTATAATCTCCATTAACATCACCGATAATTATATCATAATTTTCATCTAAAACAAAATCCCAAATTCCTCTACCATAAGTACCAAATCTTGCCGTTAATATTTCAGGTATGTAATCAACTGTCCAATAAGTTTGATCTGGAGCAAAAAGGCCTGATAATAAAGACCATTGATCATTATAAAAAGAATATACGTAAGGGCCAACTTCTGTTGCTGCAAATAAAATATCATCACTAGGTGTTCCTGATAATTGAAAAACTAATGTATTTGGCAAACCATTATCCATTTCTATAAAAGTTTCACCATGATTTTCTGTAAAATAGACAGCTGGATTTGAATAACCACTACCTCCAATATATACTTTGCCTAACTGATTTCGGGAAGCCCAAATTGTTGAGCCATAAAAATAATGTGAACCTGGACCAGTAAACATATTTGTAACAGACCAATTTTCTCCACTGTCAGAGCTATAATAGAATCTACCATTTTCAGTCAAAACATATCTAAAAGATGGATCAATTGGAGAGTAAGCCATTGCTGATATAGTGCTGGAAAAATTAAAATCCTTTTCTTCATATGACATTTGATTGCCTAAGACGCTTAATTCTATTAATCGATTGCCGCCAGATACGCTGCCTCCACCTAAAATTGCTTTTTGTGATGATTCAGGATGGCTCATTAGTGGGGCAATCCATAAATAACCATCACCTGGGAAATTCAATGAAGCATTTGCATCAGAGTTTGCAATGTCAGAATAATAAATAGTAAAACCAGGATAATTAGTCCAAATACTTACACCATTATCACCTGATACCAAATGTCCATAATCACCACTAATAATTTGTTCAAAATCTTGTATTTCATATAAATTATCGTTATTAGATACACTTCTTTGCAAGCCTTGGTCTTGACTTCCAGCAAAAATAGAATATGGGGAAAAACGTTGTGAATATGTAGAATAATATTGACTCACCCCTAGACCACTCAAAGAAATATTTTCTACAGAATTCAAATAATCTGTAGAAATATATAATCCTCCATCAGTTGATATTAAAGCAACTTCATTATATTCTTCATCTAAAAAAAAACGTATTTCAGGAATATCCGCATGTAATTTTGATTCAATGTCATCATAATATTCCCACCAAGGATTTATTAAGTCCCAACCATTACCACCGCTAGAACTTTTAAATGCTTCCATACCACCAATATATATTTTATCTCTTTCTAAGTTTGATGAATTAAATCCATTTATCCACCACCAATCAGTGGGAGCTTGCCCTTGATTAACCCAATTCAATCCTGAATTAATAGATTTAAAAATATGATTTCCAATATATCCATATAAAAAAGTACCTGTATTCCCTACACCACCAGTAAGCAGAACATTGTTTGAATAAGATCCAGGGAGACTAGAAATGAAAGACAAATTATTATTAATAATTTTATATAAAGACATATTATAAAGTAAATAAATATCATCTAGAAAATATCTAGGTGTAAAAATATCAAAGTTTGAAATATTTGCTGAGCTAATACCTTGACTATTATCTAAAGATAACAAAAATTCAAAACTTTCTCCTAAGTCTGTTGATATATATATAGATCTTGGGGAAGTATTAACCAGCGCATAAATATGATTAGTTTCAGGCTGCATAACAAATCTCTTAACACTATATCCTTCAATACCACTTGCTTCATTTAAAGTAAATCCTTCATTATCAGAAAAATAAAAACCATTATTTTCAGACCCTATTAGTAAACGTTGATTAGAACTATTATCAATTATACGCAAAAATGTAATTCCTAAAATCTGCATATAGTCATTTAGAGATTGCCAATTTTCTCCATTTAAACTACCCTTCCAAATATTACCCCCAGATGAAGCACAATAAATTATTTCATTATTAAAATCAATATCTGCTGTTCTTATTCTTCCTGCAAGATTATTGCTACCCCTTTCAAACCATTCGCCTTCAATATTACGTGATAAACGAACCTTATAATTATTTGAAAGACCTTCTTTATTATTGGTGTTAATTAATTGTTTTCTTAATGATAAAATTTTATCAGTATTAATTTTTCTAGTTTGCCTATCAATCTCTTTCCAGTTATCATCAGGATGAGATTTATGCATATTTTCAATCCAATCTTTTCTAAACTTCTTTAGCTCTTTTCTTTTTTTCTTTTTTGTAACATATTCTGTAGGAGTTGGATTAAAATTTTGAAGCTCATCTTCTTCCATTATATTAGATGCAAAAAATACAATGATAACTAAAAAAATTATTGATGATAAAGCTTTAATTTTCATTTATTTAATTAATGTTATTTTTTTAGTTACGAAATGATTCTCACCTTTTAACTCTACAATATAAATTCCAGTTGATAATAAATTAGCATTCCAATTGATCGAATGTTTTCCAGTTCTATGAAATTTATCAACTAAATTATCAACAAACTTTCCATTTAAATCATATATATTAATAATAATATTTTGATTATTAGGTACATTATAGCTAATAGTTGTTAAAGGATTAAATGGATTTGGGAAAATCTTATTTATCGTAATTTGATTTGGGATAAAAACAGAACCGCCTAATAAATCAATTAATATACAATCACCAAGAATAGCATTATACTCATAACCCGCAGAAGTAGTAATTGTTGATCCTGAAAAACATATTTCTGTAGCTTCTAAATCAATAGAACTAAAATTGACAGTTGTTAATAATCCACTATTTTCAGATATGTACAATGAATTTGTGCTATTTCCTAATATAATTGAATCTGTAAAATTTAAATCAAAATCAGATTCTTCAGCTGAACCTCCAGATAAACCTTCAATTTCTAATCCTGAAATTGCAATCTCAAAATTTGAAACAGGGAATTCACAATTCATTAAAATATCTATAGTACCACTACCATTATCAACATTATATGTATAATCACCAAATTCTAAAACTCCTACAGGGCAATCAGCATCATCAAATATAAACTGTGCGCAATTAAAATTAGCTTCTCCTTCTTCTCCATCATCACAATTATTATTACCCAGTAAATTACTATTTACGCATAATCCATCACAATCCTGAATTTCTCCTTCAGTATCACAATCTTCATTAGGATTAAAATCTGAAGATAAAGCTCCCTGGGCAATCCAATGATATATTGTATTAATATAATTTTCAGGTAAAGGAGAACCATTATCAGGCATTTGTGCCCCTGGAGCAGTTCCATTTAATTTTTGAATAATCAAACTATAATCTGGATAATATGGAATGACTGAAGGGCCTGAGTTCCCTCCACTCATTAGTCCAGAATAAGAACTTAAATCTAAACCTCCCTGATAAGCTGATGGCCCATTATGACAATAACCAGTACAATTCGCTAATATTAACGGCATAACATGATATGTAAAGTCAATATCACAATCTCCCATATCATAACTCAAATCAAGACAATTATAATTTGTTGTACTCTCATCACAGTATCCATCTCCAAGCCAAGCTAGAGGTGAGCATAGACCATCACAATCTAATATTTCATTTTCATCACATTCTAAACCATTATCTCCACCGCCATCTCCACCGCCATCTTCATCTCCATCATCAAAACACTCAGATTCATTGCATACAAATAATCCATTCTCACATTGAAAAGTTGCTCCTGGTCCTTCGCAAACGCCACATTCATCTAACTCTGCATTACCATTACAATCTCCAAAGCAATCTTCATTTAAACAGTTTCCATCACAATCAAAACCTTCTTCAGCATATGTGCATAAACTATTATCTATTGTTGCATTAGAAGCGTAATTACATGCCAGTTCATCAGTGCAACCATAAAAATCTCCAGAAGGTGGTATATTTGATCCTACAAGTGAAAATGCTAATACTAAACTAGAAGATGATGAAACTAAAAAATCTTGTGTTTCAGCTTCCCCTCCATAGACATTAAGAATTTCTCCACCTTCTACATTAAACTGAAACCCTGCAATGGACTGTGTATTTTTTAAATAAATAGGAATTGAAAATAGACCTTCATTCACATTGATGCATTCACCCGTAAACAAATCTAAATTATTACCTGATATCGAACTTAGAATCACATTAGATAAACATAGGCTACCAGCATTTAATATATCTACATCAATATTAGTAAGGTTAACACCTCCCACATTATAAAAGCTTATAACTGCTTCTGGATTACTACATAAAGA
>MDTG01224774.1_pt1 | contig 14953 bp, 9 predicted proteins | sample 811421 | NCBI WGS metagenome assembly MDTG01 (sample SAMN05326645, study PRJNA326480) | marine metagenome | isolation source: seawater | place: Pacific Ocean: South East | collected 2011
GTAGCGTAGGATGAAATCCCACAAAGCAGCAAAAAGAACACTACAAAAAACGTATTGATCTTTATTGTATTACTGCCCGGCCTTGATGTAAATGTGTTTGTGTACTTGTGTTCCATACAGATTTAGTTTATAATCAACCTATGATTGTCTTTAGTATTTATATATATTTTGCAGCACAGCTAAAAAGGCTATGCGGCAAAAGCATTTGATCTTTAAATATCTTGTTTTACCAAAGGCACAGCTCCCTTAGGAGCTTGTTTACCCACAAAAAACAGGAGCAACTTCCTATTCTTTGTGGGTAACTACCGTTGTTAATACAAGAATTTCATCTTACTTTTTTTTATAAAAAAAAGGAAAGAAGGCTGTAGGCGTTTTAATTATTTATATCCTTACCTTAATTCAACTGAAAATTATGGCATTGCCCCCCTCACTTCTCCTTAATTTATATGGTAAAAGTAAAACAGCATGCTGAAGAAAATTTTTAAGTGTAAGGAACGGGAATACACCCGTTATACAACTATTTAAAAAACAGCTATTTACAAAACAAAGGGTTGTTTTGCGTGTAACTAACGGAAACGGCCCCAAATGTTGTCGTTATACGCATTTTCTTTAGGAAGGGAATAGAAAAAAACCACTACCACATAGCCCAAGGGTGCTTTGTCCGTTAGTTACAAAGCTTTTTCAAAAAAACAAAAACCTAACATTTATACATATGAACAATTCTGGGAATGGGTTTTGATTTGCTTTTAAAAATTGATCTCTATGATTGTGTAGTTATTTTCGTTTCTGCTCATGATGAATATATGCTGAAGTCTTTTAAACACAACACGGTTTCTTTCCTGATAAAACCAATAAATATTGAAGGCTTAAAATTTGCTTGCCGTAAACTATGAGTTGTCCTAAAACAGGCTGACCACTTTAACAAATAGTAAATTGAGTTCTTTGGATGATTTATAAATAAGTTGAATTTATGTCAACTTATTTTAGGCCGGGACAGTTTAATAACAGAAAAAGGCTTGCTATTGTGACAAGCCTTTTTGTTTGGAGTCTACTACGAGGTCTTTTTAACCTTATAGGTTTTCCATTTCTCTATAACCTACAAGCTTTATGCTCAACTATTGATCATTTGGAATCAAGTAAATTCTTGTTATTCCGTGCCCTGACATGGAATTTCGTACTATTTTGAAAAACCAAAATTTTAAGGATGAGTCCCTGAAACCGGAGCTTCTATTTTAGTGGTATTTCGGTATAAATTTTCCATGAAAATTCACTCGATATCCAAAATCCTTCCAGGCTTCTTCCTAAATTTCATCCCGAAATACAAACTCTAGCTCCTTCTGTGTATTTGTGGAAGAAATCTTTTTCCCTTTTGTAATGGAAGCTGTATCAAACGCTGGTGGCTCTACGTTGAGTTCTTTTGCTTTTGCAGAATAATACTCTTTTTTAGAGGGATGAAGGGGATATACCCCGTGAAAGACTTCTCCGAATTTTTCTTGCTGAAGAACTTTCAGAATTAAATGGATTGCGTCTTGTTGTTGAATTAAATTCACCGGAGCTTGTGGATTGGCAACATCTTGTCTCCCGGCCAAAAACTTTACCGGATGACGATCTCCTCCTAACAGTCCCCCCATTCGAATGACCGTGGTTTTAAAATTTGGATTATTTTGAAACAATTTTTCTACTTCTTGAATTTGTTTTGAAGCGGAACTTTTTCCATTGGGTGTTGAAGTTTCGGAATATTCCGGGATGCTTTCTTGATCTTCAAAAACCGACGTTGAACTTACCAAGATCACTTTCTCAACTGAAGAAAGTTCAAGTTTAGTCATAAAATGCTTTAGCTTTTTTACAAAACTGGTATTAGGTTCTTTTCGTAAACCGGGCGGGACATCGACTATCAAAGCTTCTGCGCCATCTAAAAATGAAAAGACTTCGCCCTTCACTTCTTCTTCCGTTAATTCTATATAAAAAGCATCGATTCCCTTCTTCTCTAAGGTTTCTATTTTTTCTGAAGTGGTGGTCGATCCGTTTACGGAATAGCCTTTTTGTAATAGTTCTTCTGCCAAGGGCATCCCTAACCAACCACAACCCAATACAGAAATGGTTATTTTTATTTGTTTTCCCATTCTTTCCTATTCTTTTCTTTTGCTATGTATGAGAAGTAACTCATTAAAAATCCAAATAAACTAAAGGCTGAAAAATAGAATACCAAATGGCTAAATTGAATATTTTCCAATTTCCAATTGACTTGAAATAATTCAACTAAAACAGTCATGGGAATTATAAAAATCAATCCATTAACTATAATTGATTTCCATTTGTATAAAGTCCCTTTCTCATTACTTGACAAAGTATTTTTCATTTTAATTAGAGTTTAATGGTACACTTTGCTTCGTAATAATGGCATCGTTCAAAACAAAGGGTTTTGGCATCATCCCTTTGGTACGAGGAGCTATATCGAATACCGGATTACTTAACAAATCGTTACTGGCTTCATAAATTTTCAAGTCTAGGCTTTCTCCTTTTTTCAATTCAAAATCTAATCGGAGTGTATCTTGATCTACCGCATAATAGGTGAGTAATTTTTCTTTCTCCCTATTTTGATAGAATACATGTTCTTTAGAAGTGGCTGCGATTTTATTCACCTTAAAATTATAGAAATCTACTTTCTCATCGGCAAAGATTTCCATTCGGTTAATTTTACGTTGCGGTGCTATTTTTATGGTCAACTTATTAGTAGCCCTATTTTGAAAAGCCGAATCCTGTTTCACCAAAACAGCAGCTTCTGCAATCGGTTTTACTTCAGCTTCCTTTTGTCTTGTAAATTGTAAATGATATTTGCTATCAAATTCAACATCATCCAAGGCTTTGTGCTCTCCTTTAAAATAAGGTGAATTATATTCATCCAGTTGATGATCATACGTCACCCACCAAGCTTTATTCTCATCGGTATCTAACAGGTAAAGTAGGCTATTGGGTTTAGGGTTTTCATTAGAAAAACCGGAATGATTGTGGGCCATCATCAAACTCACCCCGGCAATTACCATACATAAGACCCCCATCCAATGTATTTTTTTATAGCGAATAAAAATAGGCATTAACAAGCCTAACAAGAGTACCGTAAATAAACTGCTAATCACCATCATTTTTAAGCCCAAACCAACCGGGAAAAACTGAATTAAAGGAGCTAATAAGAAAATTGCAGGAATGCTTAAAAATAACAGCAACCATAAATTAGGTTGGTTTTGTTTGACCACTAAGTAGTAAATTAACAACCCGAAAATGACCGGCCAAATAAAGTAGGCGGCTCCTTTAAATGCGATGGCGATAATGGTATTGATAAGCAACCAGACAAATAAAGGTGCCGGGATGGTTTTAATAAGTTCTTCCCCTCTGTAAATCACTCTATACAACAGCAACGAAATAGCCAGTGTAATTGCTACAAAGGCTGTGATATAATAATGCCCATTACTGGTAAAGCCGTTTTGATTTTCTAGGTATTCGGGATAATTATGTTGAACTAGTTGAAAACCAAAATAAGTAGCCAGCACACTCCCTGTTAGAATTACCAAAAACCAAACTATATTTTTCACCAATGAAAATGCGGTAAACGACTTTTTTCTGATGGCATACATGCTGATTCCCAAAAAGGCCAGCCAAGCTACAATTAACAACGGAATGATCAAAGCGTAGGAATAATAGAGCATTCCTATTCCCGGAAAATTAAAATACACCGATTCTTTTTCAGATGTAAGTTTAGTGAGGTTCACATTAGAAAAATAGGGCATTAAAGAGGTAAGGTAACTCGCTTGATGGGCTAAAGAGTTTTGATCTAAATTTTTAAAAGTATCGTTGGCGGTATGATAATCGTAGTGATCGTCGATAAATGCAAAAAAGAAACTAGGAACATTCTTTTTTTCCCTTAATACGGTAGCATCGGTATCATTGGGTAATTTTTTATACACCGAATACATTAAAGAGGTAGCTACCGGATATTCGGGATGTGCTTTAGCAAATGCTTTTATAAGCTTTTGGTTGCCCGCATTAGTTTCAAGGATGGTATTGGAAGGACCTCCGCTTCCACGGGCTTCAAAATTTAATACCAACCCAATATTGTTTGCCCAAGGATGTTCTTTTACAAAAAGTTCGGCACCGTTTAGACCAATTTCTTCTGCATCGGTAAAACAAATGATGATATTATTTTTATGTGGTACTTTTTCTTTTAGAAAAACGCGTAAGCTTTCTAAAATAGTAGCTACGCCAGAGGCTGCATCACTTGCCCCATAGGAAGAATGTACCGCACTATCATAGTGCGTCATCACCATTAAATCATTTTTTGGGGATGGATCGCTACCGGGTATTTTGGCAATAATATTTTCTGGAACCGTAAAAACACCTTCGGGATTTAAGGAATATCCTTTTTGGGTTTGTACTTGTAGGCCTAATTTTTGGAGTTCTTGAACAATGTAATTCCTTACTTCACTATGTGCTTTTGTTCCAATAGAGTGAGGTTTTTTACTTATATTTTTTACGTGCTCGTTAGCTCTTTCTATGGAAAAGCCCAATTGGTTTTCTTCAGAAAAATCTTCTGCATCAGGCATTAGGGTGTAGAAACTTACCCCAACCAATAGGCCCAAGATAAGCAGTACTAATATTTTGTAGATGAACGCTTTCAATTAATCAATCTAACTTTTTTACTAAGGCAAAATAATCATTTTCAAGCGGAAGATAGCCTTGATTGTAAACAAAATAATAAACGGTTCCTTTTTTAGTGGTGTAGATACTGGTGATGTATTCAAAATTAAAGCCTTTTGTTAATAAGGTTGATTTGGTGGTTTTCGACTTATTTTGGGGGTTTAATTCTTCTAAAATGCGGTAGTTTTTCCTTAGCCGGTTATTAATATTCCTAACTAGGTTTTTATTGTCTTTGTTTAGTTTGTTGTTATATGCGTTTCTACAGTAATCGCTACAGAATTTTTTATCTGCCCTACCTACAATTTTTTCGCCACATTCTAAACAGGATTTCTGCATTGTTTAAATCATTAGTTAAGAAGAATATATAAATTTACAATTTTTTTGTTTAGCTATGGTTTGCTTTAAGAAACAGTATTAAACTTATGCTACCCCCCTCTCTTAAATTGCCATACAGAGTTTGATAACCTAAATAAGGATCGCATTTTAAAAACTTTGAACAACACCCACTACCCCATAAAATCTGAAAACAATATTGGGCCTAAGCATTACCAAACTACGATAAAGGAAAAGCCTTCTTGTTTTAAATAGCTTATGATCTATTAAAAAAAGAAGAATTAAAGAAGGAAATTGATTATTTAGAGCTTGCAGGCCTGTTCGATTTTTCTTGTAGATAAAATTATTCGGGAAGAAAATATTAGTAAGTCTGTGTATGAAGTTTGTTGAGAAATATTTTCTGTGGAAGCTACCGCGTACGTCTTCCATCAATCGTATTATTCTAGTCGGGATAATTTAAATAGCTTTAGGATAAATGCCTAGAATACCGGTGTGGCTAATGAAGGTTATAAAAACAAAACACCGCTAGGTTTCTAGCGGTGTTTGAGAAAAAAACTTAAAAATAATTCTATATATTATTCTTAGATTACGCGAACTTGAGTCGCGGTCATTCCTTTTCTTCCTTCAGATTCAACGTACTCAACTTTGTCACCTTCGTTAATAGTTTCACCGTCTAAACCGGTTACGTGAACAAAAATGTCTTGACCTGTTGCGTCGTTGGTAATGAATCCATAACCTTTAGATTCATTGAAAAATTTAACTGTACCTTCCATTGTAATAAATAATTAATAATTATAGCAAACCTACATATAAAATTGTGATTTACATTGAAATAATATTAATTTTATTTAAAAAAATTGGAAATTTAAAGATCAGATTATATCCTGATCTCTCATTTTATCAAGGTTTTTGCGGCTTAACGTATAATCTTCCAATTTTTTGCCTTTCCACCGATGATAAATAAATAAAGGCATTAAAATGAAGGAACTAGCCAATACTGTAATCCCCATAATGATATTCCCCAAGCTTTCATTTTCTTCAAAAGTGATTATATACAAACCTACTCCTGTGGCAATAGCGATCGCTATAAATAAAACTATAATAACATACTTCATCTTCTTTCTACTTTAATAATTAATCAACTTTCTTCGGTAGGCAGTCAACATTTTAGATTTTGAAACAAAGCCTACATATTTTCCATCTTTGATAACCGGTAAATTCCAAGCTCCTGTATTTTGAAACCTATTCATCACCTGCTGCATACTGTCTTTACCGTAATGTATGTAATCTGGAGGGTCATGCATCAAAAACTCTACCAGCATGGTTTCTTGCAATTCTGTATTGAACATTATCTCCCGAATATCGTCTAAGGTAAGGACGCCTACCAATTCTTTTTCATCATTTAACACGGGAAAAAGATTTCGCTTAGATTTCACCACTGCTTGATGCAGCATTTCTTTTAGGGTCATATCCGGCTTTAGACTAATAAAATTAGTTTCTATAATGGTATCTAACTTTAATAAAGTTAATACGGCTTGATCTTTATCGTGCGTGAGTAAGGCATTTCGGTCTTTTAATTCTTTGGTATAAATATTATAATCTGAATTGGCCTTCGAAATTAAAAATGAAATGGTCACGGTGATCATTAACGGAATAAAAAGTTGATAACCACCGGTAATTTCAGCAATCAAGAAAATAGCTGTCATGGGTGCTTGTAAGACGCCTGCCATTAGGCCAGCCATTCCTACCATGGTGAAGTTTTCTGAAGAAAGGGTAAACCCTAACTGCCGAGATAAGTTCACAAAAAAGCTTCCGGTGACTGCTCCTAAAAATAAAACAGGAGCGAAAACGCCACCAACACCACCTCCACTTAAGGTAACTGAAGTAGCAATGGGTTTCAACAAAATTAACCCTAAAATTAAGAAAATAACCACCCAACTATTCCCCAAACTCTCTTTGAATAGAAAAGCATCGAACGCGTGATGGTAATCTTGAGCTATCAATTGGTTCATAAACGTAAATCCTTCTCCATATAAGGGAGGAACGAGAAAGGTAAGTAAACCAATTACAAAACCGGCAATAACAATTTTTAGATAGTCATTTTTGATTTTTCTGAAATAATTCTCTGTGGTAAAATAAATTTTTGAAAAATAAATGGAAACCAATGCTGTAATCACTCCGAGTACTGTATAAAACAATATATTCTGAATATCGAATTTCTGAATGGCATGAAAATCGACAATATATTGTTCTCCAATAAAAAACATTCTTGTAACCACGGCAGCTACCGACGCCATTAATAAAGGAAGTAACGAAGCAAAAGTTAAATCTAAACTAAATACTTCTATCGCAAATAAAATAGCTGCAATCGGTGCTTTAAAGATCGCTGAAAGTGAACCTGCTGCTGCACACACCAACAATAGTTTTCTGGATTGTGCATTCATATGAAACATTCGTGCAATGTTAGAACCAAAAGAAGCTCCTGTAGCTACTGAGGGTCCTTCCAATCCTACAGATCCTCCAAAACCAACTGTTAGCGGAGCTGTTAAAAGGGAACTGATAAGGTTACGCCGATCCATTTTTCCATTCTTTTGAGAAATGGCAAATAATGCCATCGGAATTCCATGGCCTACGTCTTTTCGCAAAATATATTTTTTCACCAACAGCACCAACAGTAAGCCTATAAACGGAAATATAAAGTACCAATAGACGTGATAGTCGTGAACGGCTCCCTGTTCAAAAAACATCGCGATATAGTGCGTAATGTTTTTTAAAGCTACCGACGATAATCCGGCGACTAAACCTACGAGAATACTTAAGATATAAATAAAATTCTTTTTGGAGATATGTTTATACCTCCAAATTAAAAATCTTGTAAAAGGTGTTTTTTTCTTTAGCATCCAAGCTTTATTTACTTCGTTTTGTGACTAAAAAAATCCTGTACAAACAGGATTTTTTAGTCTTATTCTAGTTCAACTTTAAGATGAAGCTCTTTTAGCTGTTCTTCGTCTATTTTGGCCGGTGCATCAATCATCACATCTCTACCTGCATTGTTTTTAGGGAAAGCAATAAAATCCCGAATGGTTTCTTGACCGCCTAAAATTGCCACCAATCTATCTAAGCCAAAAGCCAGCCCTCCATGTGGTGGCGCTCCATATTGAAATGCATCCATTAAGAAGCCAAACTGCGCTTTTGCTTCTTCTTCAGAAAAACCTAAATAATCAAACATCGTGGCTTGAGTTTCTTTGTCGTGAATTCTGATAGAACCTCCACCTATTTCGTTACCATTCAATACTAAATCGTACGCATTTGCCTTTACTTTTCCGGGAGCTGTAGCCAATAAAGGAATATCTTCTACTTTAGGCGAGGTAAACGGGTGGTGCATCGCGTGATAACGCTCGGTTTCTTCGTCCCATTCCAAGAGCGGGAAATCTACTACCCATAGTGGCGCAAACTCATTCGCTTTTCGTAAACCTAAACGTTCGGCCATTTCCATACGCAAGGCACTTAACTGCGCTCTTACTTTATTCTTTTCTCCAGAAAGTACACAAATTAAATCGCCAGGTTTTGCATTGGTTTTTTCTGCCCATTGTTTTAGATCTTCTTCCTCGTAAAATTTATCTACCGAAGATTTAAAAGTTCCATCTTCATTGTATTTTGCGTAAACCATCCCTAGAGCTCCTACTTGTGGACGCTTCACCCAATCAATTAATTTATCAATTTCCTTTCGGCTATATTTTGCTCCATCTGGAACAGCGATACCAACCACCAAATCTGCTTCATTAAAAATCTTGAAGTCTTTGTGTTTAGTAACTTCATTAAGTTCACCAAACTCCATCCCAAACCGAATATCAGGTTTGTCGTTACCATACTTACGCATGGCATCATCATAAGTCATTCGTGGGAATTTTTCCACTTTCACTCCATTGATTTCTTTTAATAAATGCCGGGTTAAGTTTTCAAAAATATCAAGAATATCTTCTTGTTCTACAAAAGCCATTTCACAGTCAATTTGTGTAAATTCTGGCTGCCGATCGGCACGAAGGTCTTCATCCCTAAAACACTTCACAATTTGAAAGTATTTATCCATTCCGCCTACCATTAGCAACTGTTTAAAGGTTTGTGGGGACTGCGGAAGTGCATAAAACTGCCCTTCATTCATTCTACTTGGCACTACAAAATCCCTTGCTCCTTCTGGGGTAGATTTTATTAAGTACGGCGTTTCTACTTCCACAAAGTTTTGGTTAGAAAGGAAGTTTCTTACTTCCATGGTTACTTTGTGGCGGAAAACCAATTTATTTTTTACCGGATTTCTTCGAATGTCTAAATAACGATATTTCATTCTAAGGTCTTCCCCTCCATCGGTTTTATCTTCAATGGTAAATGGCGGAACTAAAGCTTTGTTAAGCACTTCTAGTTCTTCTACTAAAATTTCGATTTCTCCGGTAGGAATATTTGCGTTTTTAGACTCACGTTCTATTACCTTTCCCTTAATTTGAATAACAAACTCTCGGCCTAAGCTTTTGGCTTTTTCCATGACTGTTGCCGGGGTACGTTCTTCATCAAAAATAAGCTGGGTAATACCATAACGATCTCTTAAATCTACCCAAATCATGAATCCCTTATCCCTGATTTTTTGTACCCATCCAGCTAAAGTCACGGTTTCTTGTTGATGACTTAGTCGTAATTCTCCGTTTGTATGTGATCTATACATAGTTTGTTTATTCAAATTCGAGCGCAAAAATAAGAAGTTATCCTGTGTTGCCCTACTAATATTACGATAAAATATAGATGAATATTAACTCTCAATAACCATTTAACTCATTAATATTCAATTAAAAACACTTTCAATGTTAATTTAATGTTATGTAATTATTGATTTAATGTAAATTTATAGCTATATTTGTAAAGTTAACATTAAATAGACTATGATGAAGAAGATTGTATTTATGGCGATGATTTTATTTGGAGCTACCGTTATGGCCCAAGATGTGAAGCCTAATTTTGAAAAAAACGGAAATGTAATTAAAGGAACTTTCTTTTACGATAATGGAAATATACAACAAGAAGGTACTTATAAAGACGGAAAACTTCACGGTGAATGGATAATGTACAACACCGATGGAGATAAAACTGCGATAGGAAATTATACCCATGGTGAGAAAACCGGTAAATGGTTTTTTTGGAAGAATGAAGAATTAGTTGAAGTTGACTATAGTAATAATCAAATTGCTGATGTAACTACTTGGAAAAACTCTAACTCTATCGCTATTAATGAATAAAACTTCATTTTACTTATAACATCAAAAAAGCTTCCAGAATTCTGGAAGCTTTTTTATTTGGTAAAGTTATAGGCTAACTTTAAGCATTAGTTCAATTAAAAAATAAGGAAATATATTATAAACCTTTTAAAAGATTTTGATCATAAATTTCCATTTCCCTGGTAATTAGCTATAAATCTTCCATCAACATCTACTTCATCACGAAACTATCTTTCCAACAAACTTCACCTCAAAATCAGTTTATTTTATTGAATTAATACCTCATCCGCATTCGCTTATGGGTTTTTAACAATTAAAACGTTGCCACAAAGGAAAAAAATTTTAAAATTATTTTGATACCCATTTAACAACACCAACACATCGTTATTGTACTAAAACTTTTCGATTGTATGGTTAACCTCTTTTATCTAAAACTTGTATAAATTTAATAGTCAAGAGCTCTTTAAAGCTTAAAAAGTAACTCTCTCTTGTTTCTTTAACATCATACTAAAAAAATAACAACAAGTCTCTTCTTTAAATAAGAAAGCCCCTTCTAAAGAAGAGGCTTTCAATATGATTAAATAAATCTGCAATCAGCTTTTATTCGACCTGATTTACATAAATCCATCCTTTTGTTGAATTACCAAAGACAGGATCTTCTCTTTTCATTTCAAGAACATAGAAGTAAGTACCTGTAACAAGAGCCTCCCCTTCTTCATTTTGACCACAGAAAGAATCTACATAATTCGAACTTTCAAAAATCAATCTTCCATAGCGGTTATAAACTTTCAAGCTAGCGATACCAGATCTTTCACTTAAGAAGGTTAAATCTAAACAATCATTCATTCCATCGGCATTAGGAGATATTCCTTGAGTAATGGTACAACCACTTCCATAAGGCTCTATAAGCACCTCTGTACTAATGCTAGCCGATCCTGAACAAGAAGCTCCATAATATGCTTCAACAGTATATTCATAATTATACTCGCCAGCTTCTTCGTATACAGCGGTATAGCTAGAACCAGTTTCTCCTGGAATTTCTACTCCATTCATATACCAAATATAAGTTATTCCCGAAGCATCGATTCCTTCTCCGCTTGCATCAGCATTCAACACAATTTCTTGTGTAGGAACTCCGTCCTCTTCACAATATTGAACATCAACTATGGCGCTGCTTCCTTCTGCTGCTCCAACTGAAACATTTAATTGTGTATTAGACAAACTAATGTTTTGGATAGCAGCACAAGTCATAGAAGGATCATCTAATGAAACTACGGTTACTTCATACGTACCAAATCCATAAATAGAGGGATCTAATGTTGGATTAGTTTCTCCAGTAATTACTGAACCTTGGTAAGACCATTCAAAAGTAACTTCTGAAACATCCATATTGGCTGGAGTAGCATCTAGAATATTTATTGATAAGTCACAAACAGAAGTATCTTCTCCTAAATCAACTTGTGGACGTAAATCAAAAAGTAAATCTACATTTTGAGTTTCGACACATCCATTTATGTTTACCTCTACTTGATAATTTCCATCTTCGTTAACACTAATGGTTTGTGTTGTTTCTCCTGCGATTTCATCTCCATTGTAGAACCAAGTATAAGTGGCATCATCAGATGGTGTTCCTGTAATTACTGCAGTAAGGTCTTGCATACTATCGTCACAATAAGATTGATCTCCTCCTAAATCTACCGTAAACGCGGTATCATTAATAAAGATTTCTTCTGAAGTTTCACAAGAATAGGTACTACCATTAAAGCTAAAGACACCGGTTACATTAACCGTATAGGTATCTCCTGGAGCAAGGCTTGCGGTATCGTTATTTCCAGCTCCAGGCACTTCAGCCCCACTAGAATCTAACCATTCATAATTTACCGTATCAAAATCTGATGAGTTGAAAACTGTCGCTGTAACCACAGCATCACTTCCATCACATACAATAATTTCGTCATTACCTAAATCTACCTCTGGTGAATCTGAGAAAACAACTTGAATTTCATCTTCAGCTACACAACCTTGAATTTCTACTTCTACGGTATAATTACCTGTTGCAGTGATTTCATAGGTAGATGCTGTTGCGTCTGCAATTACGTCACCACTATCATCGTACCATACATAAGTTGCGTTTGTATCATCTTCTCCATCTACAATAGCTTCTGCCGTATAGGAAGCGGTATCACAGAATGTTTGATCGTCACCTAAATCAACCGTAAATTCTGCATTAGTCACTTCTACCGTCATTTGTGTTGAACAAGATTGATCTGCTATCTCATTTCCTTCTTCATCTAATAAAGTACCTGAAACCTCTACTGTATATTCTCCGGGTTCGGTTACATTTAAGGTAGAAGAGGTTTCTCCAGAGATTTCATCTCCATCCTGATACCAAGTATAGGTAAAGCTTCCAAATTCTGTTGCATTCGTAGGAGTAGCATCTAAATCTAAAGAGCTAACCCCACATAATGATTGCAGTTCATCCATCGCTAATTCCGGACTAGGGCTGTATATTACATGAAAAGTTTCAAAAGGTCGCGGCAAACCTTGAGCGTCAAACGCTCTCACTTTATAATAACCTTCCTCATCAACCACAATCGAAGGACCTGATGCTTGTTCAATAGGAATCATCGTACAGTTGTCAAAATTTTCATCACAGCTTTCATACCAAAGAAATCCGGGATCATCTGGATTATTTGCCGTTAAGGTAACTTCTGTTCCTTCACACGCATAAACTATATTCTCCAAGATAGAACAGTCTGTTGTTCCTCCTCCTGTCTCACCATAATTGGTTTGAAGTAAACTAATATAACCCGGTGATTGATTGAAGTTAGTTATTAACACGAGGTAAATATCTCCTGCTAGTGCATTTGGCAGCACCATCTCTTCAATAGCAGCTGCAGAATAACTACAATCTACTTCATTTGCGTCGGTTAAATTGTCACAATTCCCTTCTAATTCTGAAAAAGGCCCATATACTATAAAATCTACATCCAAACCAGTTCCTACGGCATTTCCATCTCCATCAAAAGCAGTATTTTGTACAATTTCAAATTCTAGATCACCTGCTTGATCTACCTGAAGGTAAAACCAAGCCGGATTTGGTTCAGAACCTAAACAACCATAATCGGGTCCTTCTTCAGCGACAGACTCTTCTAGATAATAATATCCATTTGCAAATATTAATGGCTCAGGATTTCCTGAACTATCAAATGGCGCACAAAATGGAGCTACATCTGCACAGCTTGTATTATCTTCTTCATAATCTGGACTAGTAATACATAAGTCAAAACTTGCTGATGTTGCTGCTGAGGAGAATACTCTTATATAGTAAGTTTCTCCAACGGTAAGGCCTGTTGCCACAATACCCGGGCTGTTTCCAAAATTATCAAATTCAGAACTACAATACATTTCGGTTAAATTATCACATTCGCCTTCGTAAATGGCGTGAGCGACGTTGAATGGGGCGCCTATTAATGTAATCATTTGATCTGCAGCAATAGCTGTAAACTCAAACCAAACATCTTGAGCTACTGGCCCTTGACAACTTACCGGAACATTAGAACCGTTAGCTGCAGTGATTACTACAGGAGTAGTATCCACACAAAATTCGTCAGAATTTACTACAGCAGGTAATGCATCCACACATAAATCATTTTCAGGAGGACACGCGATTTGCGTAAGTGATTGGCTATTAACAACACAATTTATATCGTCATCATTTTCTATGGTAATCTGAACACCAGTTGCATTTGGATAAGGTCCGAATGTAACTATGCCAGTTTCTGAAACAGTTTGAGGAGTACTCGACTGATTATCACTTAGTGTTAACGATAATGCTGTACCTAAATCTGTAATATTCGTTTCTACAAAAAATTCATCATTACCACTATCACAGTTACTGACAACTTGGTAGCTAGCTTGAGGGTTAGTACAAGTGGCACATGAAACTGTATAATCTATTGGGTCGTAACCATTATCTGAACAGTTGACGGATCCATCAGAATCAATGATTACGGTAATTTGATCACCGGTTGATTGAAATGATTGCCCAGAAATATCTCCTCCACTATTGAAAAGTTCGGTTCCATCAGAATCCAATACGATAAAATCGTCACAACAAGTTTCTAAGAAACCTGAATTTACCACTAAATTAAGTAGGCTACCGTCTGTACTTATATAATCAATTTGTAAATCTTCATTGTTTCCGTAACAAAAATTCTCTGTAACAGGCCCAACAGCACAATCTACAGTAACTTCAGTACAGTATTCTTGCGTAAACTCATCACTCGTAATTACACAGCTCGAGTCTTGATTATTTTCTATTGTAAATTCTACTAAAGTACCATTCGCATAAGGACCAAAATTATAGATTCCTGTAGCGGAAGCTATTTCTGAGTTGCCTTGATTATCTTCAATGGTAACATCGGTAGCATCACCAATACTTGTAAGATCTACATCAATCGTAAATTGAGGACCATTTTCACAATCTTCAACTACTGTATAACTTGCCTGAGGATTAATACAAGTAGCACAAGAAACCGTATAATCTATCGGGTCGTAACCATTATCTGAACAGTTGACAGACCCATCAGAATCAATGATTACGGTAATTTGATCACCGGTTGATTGAAATGATTGTCCAGAAATATCTCCTCCACTATTGAAAA
>MDTG01443371.1_pt1 | contig 14953 bp, 12 predicted proteins | sample 811421 | NCBI WGS metagenome assembly MDTG01 (sample SAMN05326645, study PRJNA326480) | marine metagenome | isolation source: seawater | place: Pacific Ocean: South East | collected 2011
CTATAGTTACTTTATTGATTGATAATTCAGGTTCAATGAGAGGAAGGCCAATTACTATTGCAGCATTGTGTGCAGATATTTTATCTCGAACATTAGAGAGGTGTAATGTAAAAGTTGAGATTTTAGGGTTTACTACTAAAAATTGGAAAGGCGGTGAGTCTAGAGAAGAATGGAATAAGAGTGGGAAACCTCAGTATCCTGGAAGATTAAACGACTTAAGACACATTATTTATAAAAGCGCAGACAATAGCTGGAGACAATCTAAAAAAAACTTAGGTCTAATGTTAAAAGAAGGACTGTTAAAAGAAAACATAGATGGAGAAGCAATATTGTGGGCATTCAATAGATTAAAAAAAAGAAAAGAGGAAAGAAAGATCTTAATGGTAATTTCAGATGGTGCACCGGTTGATGATTCAACGTTATCTGTTAACTCAGGGGATTTTCTTGAAAAACACTTAAAAAAAGTTGTAAAAAATATTCAAGAAAATAGTGAATTTGAAATTCTTGCTATAGGTATCGGCCATGATGTTTCGCGTTATTATAAGAAGGCTATCAAAATTACGGATGTACAAGAACTTGGTGATGTGATGATAAAGCAATTAAGTCAGTTATTTGAAAAAAAATCTACTAAGAAAATTTACCATTAAATATTTTTCAAGAAAATATTTTTCCAGCTTATAATTACCTCTGCACCAGGTCTTGTTTTTGAGTTTCTGCAAATGACTTTGGCTTTATTTCTTTCTAATAATGTTTTGCCAATAAAAATCCCCAATCCTAAACCTGATTTAGTATTATCTTTACTGGATGAAGATTTTATGTAAGGTTCTCCGATTTTTCCTAAAATGTCTTTTGGGTATCCACTTCCATCATCTTCAATAGATATTTCAGTAATTTCATTATTACTTTTAACAGAGACATATATCTTATTTTTTGCAAATTTATTTGCATTACCCACAAAATTTCTAATTCCATAAATTATTTCAATTATTTTTGATATTTTGAATGAGTTTGAATCTTGGCTTAAATTAATCACAAATTCTTTTTTTGATATTTCTCTAAAAGATTTTATAATATCAGAAACATAATCTGAAATAGATAATTCCTGATTGATGAAATCATCTTCTTGAGATGGATTTAACGATAGTTTTTTTAAAATTTGACCGCATCTATCTACTTGGCTAACTAGTAGTTCAATGTCTTTTTTCAAATCTTTTTGATCTTTGAACTGCTCATACATGTCTTGAGATATAACTTTTATAGTTGAAAGAGGTGTATTCAAAGAATGAGCTGCTGCTGCTGCCTGACCTCCAAGTGAAACTAATTCGTGTTCTTTTGCAATAACTTGTTCTAATTTATCTAAGGCTTCTTTTCGTAATCTCGATTCTCGCCCAAAGGTAGTGGCGAAGTAATTAAGAAATATTAATGCTATAAACAAAGATGTAGGAATAGCATAGTAATAAAAATTATTTACTAAAATAATATTTTTACCAGGATAAATTAATTCAACATGATAAAATGTTAATAAAATTATCGATAAAATTGTCATACAAATTAAAGTCAAGCTAGCTTTTAATTCAAGGTTAGAAGATGAAAAAACACTAGGAATTATTAAAAAGATTGAAAAAGGATTCAAAATTCCTCCTGTTAAAAAAATTAAAGAGCTTAACTGTAAAATGTCAATAAATAAAAAAATAAATGATGCTCTATTTGATAAAATATTTTTTTGGTAAAAATAAATTAAAATTAAGTTAGATATGATTCCTAAAAAAATTATAAGATTAGTTAAATAGATATTAAACTGAAATTTAAAAAAAAAATATACAATATTTATTGTTAAAAATTGACCTATTATTCCTATCCACCTTAGATTTATATAAGTAGATTTATTTAAAGAGTAAATTTTAGAAACAGAACTTGTTTCCATATTTTTTATACATCTAGATTATTGATATCAATAGCATTAGAAATGATAAACTCTTTTCTAATACTTACATCATTCCCCATCAAGGTATGAATAATATCTTGATCTTTTTTTTGGTCTTTTGAATATTTTACTTGTAATAAATTTCTATTTTCTGGATCTAATGTTGTGCTCCATAATTCCTCAGGGTTCATTTCTCCTAGTCCTTTAAATCTTTGTATATTTAATTTAGATTTTTCCTCAGATAAAACCTCTTCGTAATCTTTTGAGTTTTTTTTTGTTTTTTTTAAATTTTTAGAATTGCTTACTAGAAAATTATCTAGCTCCTTTTCATCCTTTATATAAAAAGTTTTTCCAGATTTGTTTAATTTGAATAAAGGTGGTTGAGCTAAATAAATATGACCGTTCTCTATTAACTTATTGAATGGTTTATTATTAAAAAAAGTTAACAATAATGCTCTAATATGAGAACCGTCAACATCAGCATCAGTCATTATGATTATTTTCCCGTACCTTAAATCATCTAGATCAATTTCCTCAGACTTAGGATCTAAACCTAATGCATTAATAAGTGTAACAATTTCATTTGAAGAAATCATTTTTGTGAGTGCTTTTGTTCTTACGTCAGAGTGATTTCCATTTTTTTTTGAACCATTAGTCTCAACATAAGTATTTAAAATTTTACCTCTAAGCGGTAAAACTGCTTGAAATTCTCTGTTTCTTCCTTGCTTTGCAGAACCTCCTGCAGAATCTCCCTCTACAATAAATAATTCTGTACCGTCTCTTTTTGAGTTTTGACAGTCTGCTAATTTTCCTGGCAATCCAGTTAATTCCAGTGCTCCTTTTCTTCTTACACTTTCACGCGCTTTTCTAGCTACATCTCTTGCTTGAGCTGCCTGGATCACTTTAAGTAATACTATTTTAATGACACCTGGGTTTTGATCAAACCATATAGAAAGCTTTTCGTTTAAAAAAGTTTCAACAATATTTCTAATTTCTGAGGAAACTAGTTTATCTTTAGTTTGTGAAGAAAACTTAGGATCTGGCATCTTAATTGATAAAATAGCAGTTAATCCTTCTTTTATGTCATCACCAGATATAGATAATTTGTTTTTTTTTAAAATATTATTGTCATTTACATACTTATTCACAACTCTTGTTAATGCACTCCTAAAACCTAGTAAATGAGTACCACCATCTTTCTGATAAATGTTATTTGTGTAAGCATAAACATCATCTGAATAGGTTGAATTCCACTCTAAAGAACACTCTATTTCTATACCATTTTTGCTACCCTCTAAACTTATAGGCTTTTTAAAAAGATCGTTACCATTCTTGTTTTTAAGTTTTTCTTTTTTTTGATTTAAAAAATTTATGAATTCTGTTATCCCACCATCAAATTTGTACTCAAATATTTTTTCTTTTTTTTGACTTTTGTCAATAACTACTAATTTGATACCCTTATTGAGAAATGCCAACTCTCGTATTCTTTTTTGTATAATCAGACTAGAAAACTTTATTGATGAAAATATTTCATTAGAAGGTAAAAAAGTAATTTTAGTTCCTGTTGTTGTAGATTTGCCAATATGTTTTAGAGGTGCTTTAGCATCTCCATTTTTAAATTCCATAAAGTACTTTTTGCCATCTCTATTAATTTCTAACTCTAATTTTTCAGATAGAGCGTTTACAACCGAAACTCCAACACCATGTAAGCCTCCCGAAACTTTGTATGAATTATGGTCGAATTTTCCACCTGCGTGTAATTGGGTCATTATGACTTCAGCAGCAGATTTTTTTTCTCCCTTATGAATATCTACTGGTATTCCTCTCCCATCATCTGATACAGTTATTGTGTTATTCGAATTAATTTCAACTTTTATATTCTTACAATATCCAGCAAGTGCCTCATCTATAGAATTATCAACAACTTCGTAAACCATATGATGAAGACCAGTGCCGTCATCAGTATCACCGATATACATACCAGGTCTTTTTCTAACTGCCTCGAGACCTTTAAGAACTTTTATGGAGTCTGCCTCGTAATTTTTGACCATTTTTTCAGTTTTATTCATAAAAAATATATTTAGGAAAAACTTATTGTATCATTTTTTGAGTGTTAAATAAAATCAAGCTTGTTGTAGATAGTAAATTAACCTTTATATTGAAGGATAATTTCAATAATAATTATTTTTTTTTCTAAATTTTGAAAATTAGATAAAAATTTACTTTTTTGGGTGTAAAATAAGCCAATGCATGGTTTGCGGTCTTCCTTCTGACATCATCAAATATTTCTCGTCATCACTGTACTTATCCAAGATATTAATTTTGAATGGATCCTTTGAAATATCTTTTAAAATTTCCAGCTTATAATACTTTGTTATATTTTTATAAAAATTTCTAATAACATTCTTTTTTACGATATTAAATGGATGCTCTTCTACAATAAAGGTGCTTTTAGAAAATTCTTTGCAGAAGTGTTTATTAAATAAATTATACTCGTTACCCTCTATATCCACTAAAAAAAACAATTTTTTTTGTTCTAGATTTTTTAAATTTTTAATCAATGAAAAAAAATTGGCTTCTCCAAATATACTTAATCTATCATGAACATTATTGGCTTTGGCATTTTTTTCTAAAATTTTTCTACTTTTTTTATCTATTTCAAAAGCTAATCCTTTTTTAAAATAATTTTTTTTTAGTAGACTAATTATATGAAATCCCTCTGCTGCACCTAAATCTATAATAAAATCAAATTTTTTTTTTTTTGTTAAATTAATTATTTTGTTCTGTATATGTGATTCGTAGGTACCTAGGTACTTTGAGGAAAAATCAATATTTGACCATTCATATTTATTTCCAATTGTTGTACCTCGGTAAGGACCGTAAAGTATTTTATTTTTAGAACTTTTAGAAATTTCTCTTTCTAAAAAATATTTTTTTTTATCAATAAAATTAGATAGACCAGTTTTTTTAAAATTTTTATTCACAAAGTAAAAATAAACACCGTCAAGTCCATTTAATCTAAAAATCTTTGAATATTTTGTAAATTTTTTTTTTACTATTGTGATAACCAAAATAAATAAGACTATTATTAACAAATATTCAAAATACATAGAATTAATATATAAGTTTTAAGTCAATCTTAAAATATTAATTGCATTTAATTTATTATTAATTAACTATTAAATATTATATGGAAGATTTGATATCAGTTGTGGTAATGCTTATTTGTGGATATGCCATACGTTATGCTTTAATATTTTCTGGGCAGATGTGGGCGAAATCTTTTGCACAAACTGTATCTTTTTTTATTTTACCCATTATCACATTCATAATAACAAAAACTATTTATGGTAATATTGCACTATCATTAGGAATGATTGGCGCTTTATCAATAGTAAGATTTAGACATCCAGTAAAAAGTGCCCTAGAACTAATAATTTATTTTGACTTAATAACTATTGGTATAGCTGCAAGTGTTAAAAATAATTATGCCATTGTTTTAGGAATATTGACAGTGGTTATTTTGGTTGCACTTAAAATTGTTAATAATTATTTGAAAAATAGTAAAAAAAAATCATTTTATGATATTTCGTTTAATGAGGGTATTGAATTAAATCAAATTGAAATAACTGCCTCAAAAAAAATTGAGGAAATAGAAAACAATAATAATCTTAAGTCAATAGTAAGTGACAAAGAAAACAATGATTACATATATAGATTAGTATTTGAAGACAAAGATCAATTAAAAGAATTTAAAAACAAAGTTGAAAGCTTAGATGGTTTAAAAAAAATTGATGTCAGCTTTATTTAAACTACTCATCTGTATTTTTTTCATTTTTAGTACCTTCAATTTAAACAAAGCAATAAGCAAAGAATACATTGACTGTAATAACTATAATTCTTTAAATTCAAAATATAGCAAAGATTACATATCTGTAAAAAGTATAGATATCGAAATAAATGAATATAAAAATTGGCAAGTTAATAATTTGAGAATATTAACTAATACTTCATATTTAATACCAGACAAACTTAAAAAAAAATTTAATGCTAATGTAAAAGTAATTTATCAAAACAAAATAAATTGTAAAATTAAAGCAAGAATAAGAACACATGGAGATCTTAAAGATCATATTGTTTATAAGGATGGAAAAGTTTTTCAAAGCTTAGATGTTGACCTAATTGATGGACATATAAACAATATAACAAAGTTTAAATTATTTTTGAAAAATACAAGAGGTAATGCTGAAGATGAAATATTTATGACTGAATTATTAAGACAATTAAATTTTATCGCACCAAGAACGCAACTTGTGAAAGTAGTAGTTAATGGCGAAAAAAACGAGATGATTTTTCAAGAGAAATCCTCAAAAGAACTGCTTGAATATAATAAAAGAAAAGAAGGTCCAATACTAGAGGGGGATGAAAAATATATGATGAAATTTTCATCAAAAGTCGAAAATAATGATGGGGTGAACTGGCCAGAAATTTTTAGAGTTTCTGAACTAGGTACTAAAATACAACTTTCAAAAGTTACTAATTCAAAATGGGCAGTAAAAAGTAATAGCTCAAAAAAGAATGCTTTTAGAGCTTTAGATAAATTAAACTTTGCTTATTTGGTTTTTTTAAACAATTTTAAAGATGAAAAAAATAATTACTTTTTCTTAGACTATAACCTTGATAACTCAATATTGTCTCAAGGAATAGAGAGAAATCTTAATAGATTAGATATTTTTAACAATATAATTTTAGCAGCAAATGGAAATCACGCACTTTATGTACATAATAGAAAATTTTACTGGAATTCAGAGGAAAATTATTTTGAGCCAATTTATTATGACGGAGAGTTTAACCTTAAAAAAACTCAAAATAAACTAAACTATCCATTAAGTCAAAGCTATGGAGCTTCTTTAAATAAGTTGAAAAATATAATTTTAAATTTAAAAGTTGATAAGCTTCAGAAAAATCTTGAAACAAAAAATCTTTTCCTTAATCGTGATGAAATTCAAGCAAAATTGAACGATTTACTCAGAAATACAAAAGAAATAGAAAAATTATTAGAAAAAAAAGACGTTGCTGAAATAGAATATAATAACAATAGTTACATTAATAAAAAATTAAAAAAAAATTATTTAAATAATTTCAAAGACCAAAAAATTAAAGCTAAATTTGTACAATATGAATCTGATCAAAACATATTTAAAGTTTGTAGTGATGATATTTCAATATGTAATGAAAATTTTTATATAGATATAAATGATCAAAGAAAGCTCCTTGAGTCAGAACTTAAAATTGACGGGAAAAATATTGAATACTTAAACCTAAAAAATGATAAAGAGGATAAATATAAAAAAATTGTCCTAAATGATGATTATTTTGAAAATGTCCATTTTTATTTTAATGATGGAATTGATTATAATTATGATAGCAAAAATAAAATTTTTAAAATTACTCAAAATAAATTAATAGGCAGAAGTTTTTTTCTCTACGGAAAAATTAATGATGTCAAAATAAATTATAATGGTAATGAAAATAATTTCAAAAATAAATTAGCAAAGAGACTTGACACCAAAAATTTAACTGGATGTTTAAATTTTATTAAAATAAATTTTAATAAGTCAAGTTTGAATTCAAATAACTCAACTTGTGAAGATGGGATAAACATAGTTAATAGCACTGGAACTCTTAAAAAGATTATTTCTTATGATTCTCTATATGATGCTATAGATTTAGATTTTTCGGATATATTAGTCGATAATGTTATAGTTAATAATGCATTAAATGATTGTATAGACTTTTCTTATGGAAGATACGAAATAAAAAAATCTTTACTAGTGTCATGTGGAGATAAAGGGGTTTCAGTGGGTGAAAAATCAAATGCTAATTTTGGAGAGATAGATCTTAAAATTGCAAAAATAGGAGTTGCTTCTAAAGACTCATCTAACGTACAGATAGAAAATTCAAAAATCTCATCAGTTGAAAATTGTTTCTCTAGCTATAGAAAAAAACAGGAATTCGATGGTGGATTTATTAAAATTCAAAAATCAAGTTGTGCTAATTATACTAAAAATTACTTTTTTGACAAAAACTCAAAAATAGAAATAACAATAAACGAGGAAATTTAGTGTCGATGACTTACCGAATTGAAAAAAAATTATTTATTAAAAAAGAAAATTTTTTTGATTTTAAAAAAAACCTTTTAGAAAAAGGTGCAAAACGTTTATTTAAAAACCGTAAAGTTAACAGCTTGTATTTTGACAACTATAGAAAAGATATGTTTCAAGATTCAATAGAAGGTTTGACACCGAGAAAAAAAATTAGAATAAGAAATTATCCAGATGATAAGAGAAATTTTTTGTTTTTAGAAACTAAAATATCAAGTGTTGAGGGAAGATTTAAGACTAATAAAGAAATCAACAATAATGCTTACGAAAATTTCAAAAAGAAAGGTATATTTGATGATAGATATGGAGTATGTAAGCCAATTTTGAGTGTCAAATATGATAGAGAGTATTTTAAAAAAGAAGATGTAAGAATTACTTTAGATTATAATATTATTTATAAACTCCATAATGGTAAAATTATTAAGAGAGATGAAGAAATTGTTGCTGAACTTAAAACTTCTATAAATAAAAATTTAGATGACTTGTTTGAAATATACCCTTATCAAGAAATTAGGTTTTCAAAATACTGCAATGGAATAAAGCTTTTTTATAAGGAATAATATGAATGTAGCGTTGGTTGGATCTAACTTTGCTTTAAGAGGATATTTGCCAGCTATAAAAAATATAAAAAACTTAAGACTTAAAATATTGTGTAGTCGTAATTTATCTAAATCACTTAATATATTAAAAAATAATAGAAATATTAAACTTGAGAATAATTGGAAAAATATATTTAGAAGTGATATTGACTTAATCATTTTAGCTGTTCCACCAAAAATACAGATTAAGATACTTAATTATAATTTAAAATTTAAGAAAAAAATAATTTTTGAAAAGCCAATATCTAATAATATAAATAAGTCAAAGTATATTATAGAAATGATTAAGAAGAAAAAAATTAAATCAGATATTAATCTAACTTTTTTAAATCATCAGTTATTTATTAAAACACGCGACATCATAAACAAAGAAAAATTAGGCAAAATCTTAAACTTTAAAATTATCTGGAATTTTAGAAGTTATGATTTAGATAAAAAAATAAAATCATGGAAAACAGTCGAAAGTCAAGGGGGCGGAATTAAAAATATTTTTTTAACACATGTCTTCTCCTACTGTAAATTTTTTTTTGGAAATTTTAAAATTACTAATTATCAATACGAGAACAGTAATTTTAAAAATATTTATTACAAAAAAAAGATATCTTGTTTCCTAAAAAATCAAGACGGATCAGAAGGCAATATTTTGCTTTTTGCAAAAAAAAAAGGAGTACAAGAGCATAAAATAACTATTAAATTTGAAAAGGGCCAAATTCAGCTATTTACTAAATCTAAAGATTGGACTAAAAATTTTATTTTAAAAATTCATAATAAAACTTCAAAAATGAAAAAAACCATCAAATTAAAAAATTTAGCAAAATTTAAAGATGGAAGGTCTAACCAAATATTTATTATGTTAAAAAATTTTATTAAAAAAAACCATCATTCGAATATTGATTATTGCTTAAATGCCGAATACTTAAATAGCTCTATAAAATAAAAAAGATGGACAAACATAATTTTACACCTGGAAAAATTTCTAAATGTCAAATTTGTGGATCTAAGAACTTAACAAATATAATGACCTTAGGTAATCAGCCACTTGCAAATTCACTGATAAAAAACGCTAACAATGAAAGTGAGATCAAAAAATTTCCTATAAATATAATTAGATGTGAAGATTGCACATTGCTGCAGATAGATTATGTGGTGAATCAAAATGAAGTTTACCATATGGATTATCCTTATCTTCCAGGAATAACTTCAACAGTTGATAAGGAACAAAAACAACTATCTGACGATCTTTGTAATGAATTAAATTTAAAAATGAATGATTTAGTCGTTGATATTGGAAGCAATGATGGAAGTTTATTGAGATATTTTAAAGAAAAAGGTTTAAACACTCTAGGTGTTGAGCCCACTAACATAGCAAAAATTGCGAATAAAAATGGAATAGACACAATTCAATCTTTTTTTAATAAAGACATATCTGAAAGGATAATAAATGAACAAGGAAAAGCCAAGTTAATAACTAGCACGAATGTTTTTGCTCACATGTCTACATTGGGTGATGTAATGGAAGGTATAACAAAATTATTAGACAAAGACGGATATTATGCATTTGAAAATCACTACATAATGGAAATATTAAATAAGGTTCAGTATGATACTTTTTACCACGAACATTTAAGAACCTATTCACTCATATCATTAATAAAGCTATTTGAAATGTATAATTTGTGTTTATTCGATGCAAAAATTGTAACGAGGTATGGAGGAAGTATAAGATGTATTGTGTCAAAAAAAGAAAGAAATAAAACTAAAAGATTGTTAAATTTATTAGAAAATGAAAAAAATAAATTGGTTGAAAATCGTGAGGAAACATACAGAGTTTTTAAAGAAAAAGTAGAGAAATCAAAAAAGGATTTAATGAAAATTATTACAGAACTTAAATCAAATGGAAAGAAAATAGTAGCAAAATCTTGTCCGGCTAGAGCAGTGGTTCTACTAAGTTATTGTGGAATTAGTAATGAACATGTTGAATACGTTGCCGAGCAACCAACATCATTGAAATTAGATTATTATATACCTGGAACAAATTTGAAAATTGTAGATGACGAAATGTTGAAAAAAGATGAACCAGATTATATTCTTCTTTTAGCATGGCATTTAAGTGAACCAATAATTCAAAAATGGAAAAAAAGAGGATTAAAATCAAAATTTATAATCCCTCTGCCTGAGGTAAGAATATTATGAGTGAGAAATATTATTTAGAAAAAGATATAAAAGAAATAGTAAGAAATTTAAAAAAATATAAAAATAAAATTTATGGAAAAAAATTTTTTATAACTGGCGCCAATGGTTTTTTAGGAAAATATTTTATAAAAGTTATAAACGAATTAAATAAGCAAACTAATAAAAAAATTAAGATAATAGCAAATGATATAAAGTTTGATAATTGTGATATATTTTATGACAAAAATGTAAAAATAATCAAAAAAGATATAAACAAAATTAGTAATTTTAACGAAAAATGTGATTATATTTTACATGCAGCGGGAATACCTAGTCCAAAAAATTATTTCAAAAAGCCAATTGAAACAATATTTACAAGTATTACATCGACAAAGAATCTTTTAGAATACTCCGCAAAAAAAAAATCAAAGTTTATTTTTTTTAGCAGCAGTGAGATTTATGGAAACCCAGATAAAAAAAATATTCCTACAAAAGAAACATATAATGGAAATGTTTCTTCTATAGAGGATAGATCTTGTTACGATGAGGGAAAAAGAGTCGGTGAAACTTTGTGTTATTTTTATAAAATCAAGAGAGGTGTAGATATATGTATATTTAGGCCATTCAATGTATTTGGGCCTGGTATGCCTAGAAATGACTATAGAGTTTTTCCACGGTTTTTTAGTTCCATAAAAGATAAAAAACCAATCACTATTTTTAAAAAAGGTAAACAAACAAGAACATTTTGTTACGTCACAGATGCTATAACCGCAATGTTTATAGTTACTATTGTTGGTAAAAGATTTGTTTATAATATTGGCAATAATAAACCTGAATTAAATATGAATAAACTACATAAAATTATGCAAATAGCCCTTAAAAGAAAAATAAAGTCAATAAACATTAGTTATCCTAAAAATTATCCTCAAGTAGAACCTCAAAGAAGATGTCCAGATACATCAAAATTACTAAAAGAATTTAATTATAAAAGTAAGGTGAGTATTAAAGAAGCAATTATTAGATTTTATTACTGGACTTCAAAAAACTACTAAAAATTATATATTTTTTTTAAATTTTTTATGGAAATTAAAAATTTTTTTTCATTGAATCTTTTATCAATTATTTCCATTGAAATTTTATTAAATTTTTTTTGTTTCTTTATCAAATTGATAAATGATAAATTTTTTTTACTTGGTTTATCAAAGTAATTAAAGTGACGTTCCGATATTTGTATATTCATAATCATTTTTTTATTATCTAAAAATTTTTTCTTATCAAATTTTTTAAAATGATAAATGCTAGTGTCGAAATTTATTCCAATATTTTGAGAATTTATTTTTGATATCAAATTTGCCAAATATGATATTTCAAAGATATATTTTTCTTTGTAATTTTTAGGTATAGTCTCTATACATAATAAAATATTATTTTTTTTTAAAAATTTACTCAAATATTTAAAGTAATTTACAAAATAAAGGTTTGCTTTTTCTAAATTTAATTTTTTTGGATTTCTAAATTCCGATGATCCAAGTATTATTTTATTAGATCTAAAAATTTTGCATAATTTTATAATGAGTTTAAAATGTTGAGTGATTTTTTTTCGATTTTTAATATCAAAGAAATTATATTTTTTTTTATAAAAAATACCTTGGATTGCATTTATTTCAATATTATGGTTATCAAAAATTTTTTTTAATTTCTTTGAATTTTTAATTATGTTTGACCAAGAATTAAAATAGTTTATAGGAGCAAAATCGATTCCTGAAATTTTTTCATCATTTAGATGTTTGATAATCGTAATATTATTTTTTCGCCCCCAGCATAAATTAGAAACAAATAATTTTTTTCTAATCATTTTTATTGTTTTTTAGAATTTGGAAATCTTTTTTACAAAAATAATACAGAACCATAAAATTGACCTTAATAAGATTAAATCTAAATTTTAATAAATCTTCAAATGTCCATTTGATTGTTTTTTTTGTTTGTCTAATTATGTTTTTAATCGTTTTAAAGAAGTTTCTTTTTTTTAATCCATCGCCATAAAGTATATATCTCCAATATCGATTGGATAATGTAAAATAGTTGTCATTAAGCAAATGATGGCAAATAGCATCACTCTCATAGTAAAGCTTAAAATTTTTATTCTTTAAATATTTCGTTAAAATATTTTCATCCCCATTGAGTTTAAAATATTCTCCATAGTTTTTATATAACATTTTAGTATTTAGGTTATCGATTTTTAAAATATTGTTACAACCAAAAACTAAGTCTGGGTTAACAATGCTTTTATCACCCCAGTGCTGACACAATCTTAATGATCTCCAAAAATTACAAGGATTGTCTATGTACTTCTCGTACATTTTTCCACAAACCCAAGTAGCATTATTTTTTTTTATGGACTGATAAATTATTTTTAACCAATTTATGTCCAGCTCTACGTCAGCATCTACTGACGCAATATAATTTGTTTTGAGATAATTAATTGCGATATCTCTTGTCAAAGAAATTCCTAAATTTTTCTTATTTTCTAAAATATCTATTTTATCTTTGTAGAGGTTCAAAATTTTTTTGGTATTATCAGTAGAATTGTCATTTATAACTAGTATTTTTTGTGGTTTTAGAGTTTGTTTTAAAATTCCATCTAAACATCGTTTTAAAGTTTTTTCACCATTGTAAACTGGCACATACAAAGAAATATTAAGGTCATCCATAATGAAGTCTTAAAGTTGAAAATATGTGTCAAGATATACTTATAAGTGTTTAAAAACAATCCATATAAATTTTTTATATTTCATAATATATGTTTGCAAATTCTTGCAAAAACAATAAAAGATTCTTAAGATAAATTCATTAATGAAATATTTTAAAAAAGTTAAAGAAATCAAAAAAAAAGAAGGTTCCATAAAAGAAGTAAAAAACTTCTTAAACAAGGATGAAATAAATGAAATTCTTAAATATGCAAAAAAAAATAAATATTTTTTTGTGAATAGAAACGATGGATGGAAAATATCATTTAATAAAATATATAAAGAGCCAGTAAGGTCAATTGAAAATTGGCACCCAGTAATTAAAAAAATTTTGAGCAATAAGTTAAGAAAAACTTTTCCTAAAGTTGATTATTATGTTCACGGTAAAGAATTTCCACCACATATATTTAAGAGTAACTATCCTCTTAAAATTCATGCTGATACAGGTAAAAATAATAGAAATGAAATACCTTTTAAACAAATACTTGTTCCTCTTCATATTGATAAAAAAAGCCAAAACGTGTTTACAGTTTTTTTTAAAAATAGATGGTACGGACCTGCGGCAAATTTCAGGTCAAAAAAAACCTCATATGACCCACTAGAAATAAATGATAAAAATAAAAAATTTGTAAGAATTGATAATTTAAAAGAATTTTCAAATTTTCTTAATAAAAACAAACATAAAAAAATATTAAATTTTAAACAAGGCGTTTTTAGAAATAACTTGAAATTAAGACAAAAGATAAAAAAACTTTTATCAAAAAAAAGATATAATATAACTACTTCAAAGTTAATTAATAATAAAAAAAAATTTCCCATTAATATATATAAAAAATATCTTACCCACGAAGATTATGCAGATTTTAACGGATTGAAATTTTGGAAAGCCGTAAAGTGGAGAGTCGGTAACGCAATTATTTGGGATAGAAGTATTATTCATTCCTCTAATAATTTTTTAAAACATAAAGCTTTTTCAAAAATAGGTTTATCGATTTTTTTAAATAGAAAATAATTAAATTTTGAAAAAAAATATCATAAAAAAAATTAAATTATTAACAAAAGAGACATATAGATCATTTAGAAGTGCAGTTTTCCTTTCGTTGTATGGAAAATTAACAGTTTCTAAAAAACCACCAAAAACAAAATTTAGACTATTAAGACATATAAATTCTAAAGACTTTTTAGGATATAAATACAAATTCTTTGAAATGTCGGAAGGTAGAGTTTTTACAGATAATATAGAAAATGTTAGTATTATATCTAATAACAAACTATTAGATAAATTTTCATATCAACAGATTCGAGGTAAATTAGTAAGTTCAAAAAAAAAATCAAGTTATATCATCC
>MDTG01348688.1_pt1 | contig 14948 bp, 10 predicted proteins | sample 811421 | NCBI WGS metagenome assembly MDTG01 (sample SAMN05326645, study PRJNA326480) | marine metagenome | isolation source: seawater | place: Pacific Ocean: South East | collected 2011
GAGGCTCAGATTGATATGACCCCCATGTTGGACATCGTGTTCATCATGTTGATTTTCTTCATCGTAACGACCTCGTTCGTGAAAGAAAAAGGGTTAGATACAAACCGCCCAGAAGACAATCAGTCTAAAAATGATCAGCCTTCTAAAGCCCTATCTATTCGTATAGCTGCTGATGGCACTATCATGATGGGTGGCCGTGAAGTTGATATCCGCCGTGTTGTAGCAAACACACAAACTTATTTAGCGGAAAACAACACTGATTCAGCAGCTATCCAAGCTGATGAAGATACTGAACACGGTACAGTGGTAGAAGTAATGAACCAGGTTAAAGTAGCTGGTATCGCTAAAGTTTCGGTACTGGTTAAGAAAGGCTAGTTCTTTCGAAAGTTTAAAAAAGCCGCCTTTAGGGCGGCTTTTTCGTATCTATACCTATACGAAAGTATCTCTTGTGGTGATGCGCACATTTTGTTCTGATCGTACCATTCGGTGTGCCTGGAAATCCATGTTGAAAAATTGATTCCAGTTGCTGATTTCACTGGAGCAAAATATGTCAACGATACGTAAACACACAATTTCAACGAAACTCGCCAGTTCTCTCGGCGCGCTAACCTTGGCGGTTAGTGCACAAGGTATTGTTCATGCCGCCCAAATTACCTTGAGCGAAGCATTCGACTACAATGCATTCATCTTCGAAGATTATACCGGTTACTACTCCGATGTAGAGGGTAGCCTTGCTGTTGGTGGTAGCCTAGTCGTGAACGATTTTGATGTAGGCCTTCAACTTTCCCCAGATTTAACCACAAGTTCATTGTTTGTGGGCGGCGATATCGTCTATACAAACGGAAAAATTCGTAACGGTCAAACCACCGTTAGCGGCAATATTGTGGCTAACAACGTTGAGTTTGAAGGTGCCGTTAATGTTGCTGACAACGCCACTATTACCGAAAGTACGGTATTAAGCGGCGATGTTAACGTGGGGGGTGTTATTACCTCAACCAATGCACAAATTAGTGACGGCGATATTAATGCGGGCAGTGTTCAGCTAACTAATACTAGCGTAGAAAATGGTAATATCAGTGCAGTTGACAGTGTTGCTCTTGTTAGCTCTGAAGTTACCAATGGCGGCATTACTGCTGGCGGCACGGTTGTCCTAGATATGAACTCTACAGCCAGTGACGGCATCATTGCAGACACTGTCGCATCTTCGGCGATAGATAATATCGACTTTGACGCTATAGAATCTGAGATCAAAGCACAGTCGTTAGAATTCGCTGACATGACAGCAAACGGCAGTACCACCTTTTATTGCCAAGGCGATACAAGCTGTGCAGATAGCAGTGACGTAGATGGTATCGTGTTCTCTGGTGAAAACAGTATCAATATTTACGACATCGATGCCGATTGGTTATCTGTGGCGAACAAGAGTATTACTTACGACTTCTCAACCACCAGCTACAACATCATCAACGTAACGGGTGATGCGGTCGACTTGTTTAATACCGGCTTTTTCAACACTGCGTTTGCTGGGCAGTATCAAGATAACGACCAAAATGCAGATTATCGTCACGATGGTACTTACACTAACAACATTCTATTTAACTTTGTAGATGCCACCAGCGTGACTATCCAGTCAATTGGGGTTAAGGGAAGCATATTAGCGCCTTATGCCGATATTGCTTTCTACAACGGCCATATTGATGGGAATCTCATCGCGAGTAGCGTGTTTACCCCAGAAGTTTACCTAACCAATGATAATGGCGTTGAATATTTAGCGCCCACTGGGCAAGTTAATAATTATAGTTTCGGCGTAACGCAGGTATCTGCGCCGGGCTCAATACTTCTTATGCTTCCTGCTTTTGCGGTAGTGTTTATTCGTAATAAACTAAAGCGCAAAGCCTGATAACCGTGGTGACGAGCGCATTAGCTCGTCACTGGTTACACCCTCGCCTTTTCCTGGCCGCCAACGTATTTGTATCCCCGCCTCAAAGGCCTGATATTCCACCGCAAAGGCTTTACCTACGTAACCCGCTATTATCCATTCATTAGATAATCTATATTGGCCTTCAAACATCATATTACCGCTTAAGCCCGTGCTACGACTATAAGGCAGGTTTAAGCTTGATAGCGGATTGCTCGTATCATTAGCCGTTAATAAAGGAAACCTAGGATCGCTAGGCTCTGCTAATCTAGACAGTCCTAAAGAGGTACTTAACTTAAACTGCCAGCGGTGTGCTTCCATCGTCAGCAATTCAGAATAACCGCCAATACTTAACATATAATTTGGGCTGAAATACCCACCATGCCCGTAAGTAAAACCGCTTAAATTCTCATCGTATCCTAAATAAGTGAAAAAAGGCCCTACGCGCCAATAATCCAACATAGGCGACATTTGTGGCGCAAGGTTATAGTTTACATCCGTACGAAGGGATAAATATTTATTATCGGCAACCCCATCGCCACTTAAACTTGCCCAGGTTAATGTACCCGCAACCGACCACTGTGGTTTGAAACTGTGTGCAGCTAACACTGAAACGCCGTCTGCAATAACATAGCCCCACCGCTCGGTCTTTTCGCTGTTAAACGTGCCTGACTGGCTTAATAGACTATCGGTTTTAGGTAGATGGAATAGCGTTGTCGCCAACGTCACTTCAGGTAAAAACCACGTTGCAGAAAGTTGCCCTGTTAGTTCTGCGTCCACAGGCTGGTCGAATAATTCATACTCTAGGTTTGCGTAAAAATTGAAAGCGGTTTGTTGATACGTGACTTCAGCGCGTAACCCTTTATCTTCAAAACCAGCAATGCCTGCAAAGTCATCTGAAGCTTGCCCATCAGCAAACCAACTGTTTGTTGCAGGCTTGCCGCTAAACAACTGTTGATAATCGAGTGCTACCTGCCATTGCCAACTGTCTATCATACCGCCGACACCAATATAACTCGTGAACACATCAAAATTGCCCAACCCCTCGTCACCACTTCGAGACCGCGTAGTTAAACCTGCAACCACAGTATGTGCATCTTTAGTTTGCGCTGTGGTCGCTCTAGCATCATCAAGATTATAAGATAAGATAAATTGCTTTCTTGGCCATGCACTCGCCGCGTTTTGTTGCTGCAAAATATGTGCAACCGAAGGATATTTTTCAGCCAATGCAGCACGCCCCTCAGCATTTTCTAACCCTATAAGCGCATTGGCGATATCGAGGTTACTTGCCTGACCTGCAGCTCTTTGTGAGGCAAGTGTAGCGGAAAAAGCATCTCTGGCAATTTGAGCATTTTCATCGGTAAGACTAGTGCTTGCTTGTGACGCACCCCAGCCCAACAGCGCTTGTTCACCAGGGCTTAAACGCCGAATATCTCGCAGTGCTAATCCAGCATCAACACTGCGCTGGAATTGCCCGTTGTTGTAATATTCGGCCTGTTCGGAAGCTAAAAAGTCAGCGCAGCGGATGAGGAATTTTTGCGAGCGTGCTTGTTCACATGCATAAGTCCCCGCCTTTGCATTCTCCCCCAGCCCCCGCAGACTCAGCCACACGCCTTCATGATTATCTAACAGTACAAATAAATCATAAGCCGCTTGATAGCGCTCGGCGTCATAACGTTTCCAGGCTTCGCCCAGTAGCGTTTCACTCACCTGCTCACCATCAATCCCTGACAACATCGACTTGAGTTGCGCTGCGCTGTCTTTAGTAATGCTGTCTTTTATGTTTGCGTTGCTAGCGCTGTTGCCAAGAGCACTTTGAATACGCGCATTTACAATGGCACGCATGCCATCAACTACGCCTTTTTTCTGCAATACAGTTTCATGTAGGGCATCGGCGCGCTCAAAATGATGCTGAGCATCGCTCAGCAAGCCTTTGTCTAGGGCAGTCCAGCCCAATAACATGTGATAATCGTAACGGGCTAGGTTGTCAGCTAACGTTGATAACTGCGTAAACTCACCTGCGCTAATGAGTGCACGTTGCACGGAGTTTTTTTGTGCAAACTTTTGCAGTGGTGCGTCTTTTGCCACCCTGTTTTTCGATGGCGTTTTTGATGAAGCCGGATCCGAAGCAGCCTGATTTAAAGCTTTCTGATTTGTAACAACATCAGAGGGCTTGGAAGGATTGTTCAATTGATACAATGCCGTTTCAATGTCGCTAGGTACTATCCATTGCGGAAACGCACTTTTAAGCCGGCCTAATTCTTGGTTTGCGAGTTGTGTTTGCTTTTGGTTGATGTGATACCACAACCCCGTAACATCAGGTTTGCCATATTGCGCTACTTGCCGTTGTTTATCTTGTTGCTCTTTATACGTAGTTAAGACTTGAGCGCTGACTTGGGCGCCGCCTAACAGCGTGGCTACCAAACTGGCCGTCAATATGACTAAAAAAAGTTTTGATGGGCGCATTTCGCAATAAACTAGTGAAGGCATTAAGACTTGGCATCCATAACAGCAACCATAGAAAGCAAGGTCAAACTCGCCGAGTAATAATCCATATTTCTGTCAATCGATGGAAGAGAAAGTGGGCTATCGTCAATAATATGTTTTACCGCAGACTCAACCGCTTGCATCCCTGGTGTCATCGAATATTCAGCCGTGTCGTTCGTGACTAAATTGACGGTAGCGGGTGTGTTTTCTATATCCCACCAGCGTTTAAAATCAGAATAAAATGCCGCATCATCAATATCTGCCCATGCTAGGTGAAGCGGTATACGGCAGGCATTAAAGCCATACTCCTGAGACACCGTATTGGTTAAAGACAACTCCCCATCGTTCACTCTTAACCAGTCAGGCGGCAGTTTGTGTTCAGAAAAGCGCGCTTTATAAATAAACGCAGTACCACTACTGTGTAATGCTTTCCAGCGAAGCGCCTTAGACGAAACCTCAGCAATTGCATCAATGGCAGGAAACACCCAATAAGACAAATTGACTTGTATGCCCTCATCACTATTCTCATCACTCTTAAAACCGAATTCTCCTGGCAACAGCACTAGGTACGCTTCGGTTTCAATAAACAGTTTTTCTTCTATTGCCGTTATAATGGCCTGAGCATCACGCCGATAGCTTTTGACTCCCCACTTATCAGCTGCACGCAGCAGTGCCCAAGCAATAAGTATGTCGCCATCTGAGGCGTTGTTAGGGTCGTCTATACATTGCTTATTTTTACTTTCACAGGGGCGGTAGCGCCAATGAAATAGCTTATCGTCTCGTTGAAGTACAGTGTGAGTCCACGTCCAAATGCCATCAAACGCTGCTCTATCGTTTGCAGCAACGGCGAACAACAGACCATAGCCTTGCCCCTCACTATGAGATACATCGCCATTACCCGTATCGATGACACGACCATTGTCGATAAACAAGGCTTTGTAAGCTTGGAATGCTTCTTGTATTTCACGCTCTTTAGGGTTGCTACATGACACCAAAATACCTAGCAACCCAAAAAGCCCGACGAGTCGAATGAACCGCATGCCCCTGCTATCCTCTACCATGAATCTTGCGCTCGTTTATTGCGGCGTCGTAGCAACAAATAAATGAATAAGCTGACGAAGAATACTAATACCATGAAGGTGACCAACCAATACCAAGGGTTGTTAGACAACCACAAGCGAAGGGTGAGTAAAACATCATCTGGCTCACCCATTTCATATTTATCGTTAACCTGCATAACCAGCAATGGTGATTCGTTGTCATTCCAAACGAAGAAGTCGCCAGCCATTTGTCCCCACAAAGACAAACTAATCAGGTCATCCACTCTGGCGGTCAATTTTTCAGGTGTTTGTGCAACCAGTAGAAACAGGGTGTCGGAATTTGTGCCATTGGGGTGACGCTGTGCCACAAATACCCCATTATCGCCCAAATCACTTTCCTGCACTGTAGTGCCTTCGGTAAGCATTTGACGATAAGATTTATCGTTGCTGAAATCTCTCACACGGTTGTACAACATATTTTGTGCGCGGTAGGGCCAACGCTTAGTATTTCCAATGGCAGTAACAAAACTATCTTGTTCAAGATTGTTTAGTGTTTCTGGGCTTCCTAATACAATTAACGAACCTTCACCGTCACTTACATCTTTAGTAATTGAAAGATTCAGTAGAGGAATTTTTGCAACTTGAGCAAGCTTACCAGCAAGGGTCAGTGCACTGTCTAAATAGTCGTTAGACGGTATGAATATTTGGCTTTTAGGCGCTGAATTAAAGCGTGCTAACGGATAACCAGTATCACCAAACAAACCTAAATCAGGCTGAACGGCTACATGCCCTGCTTGGGGAAGTTGTATGCTAGAGCTGCTGTTCAATTGGAACAACAGATGAGAGCCTTGCACATCGTTACACGCAAGCCCCGCAACAGGAGGTCGCATAGTAATGATAAAGCTGACATTGTTCGTTCCGCCTTTAAAAAATCGTGCGGGGATCTTCAGTTGATAGTCTCTGAATGATTCCCCGTTCTCGTTACCAAGGTATAAGCCGTGGACGAGTTCGCCATTTATATTGACGTTCATTGAAGAGCCTGGCCCAACGCCCGCCCCATAACCAAAATCGAGCAAAAACTGCACGCTGGCATTTTCAGGTACAAAGAAATCAGCCGGAAGCTTTATGGTCACATTTTTTTCAAAGCGTCCTTCATCAATAAACTGATCGCTAGATACCCCTAAATCGCTGAAGGTGTAACTTTCACCCGGTTGCAATGCAGCAGTTTGTTGTAACCCTGTTGCGTCCATTTGCGTTTGAGAACGAACAATAGTGCGAGCACCAGGGTTTAATACATCATCCATTACCGACAAGGCTTTTGCTGCGTCTAAAACTTCATCATTATTATTTCCGCTGACAATAAGTCGATATGCTGCTGGTACCCAGGTTTTATCAACAGCGACAAACGCTTCGGTGCGTTGCACTTTTAGGAAAGGCCCGTTAATTTCATTCACCACCGCGTCAGATAACACCGGTGACAACGCCTGCTTATTCCCTACCAGAACATGAATCTCTCGCGTCTTGGCTTCATCTAAATACCACGCTGTTTTTTCATATGCATCTATTCTATTTTCACTCCAAAACTCCTCTTCTTCTTGAGTAATTTTAGGTAAAACATACCCTTGAGGAATATGTGTATGCATGACGCCAAGAGGTTGATATTGGTTTCTGAGCGCCAGCGCTTGTGCTACTAGTGGCAACGTATTTTCGATAATACCGCTATCAGCATCTTCAGCACTGAGTAACTGAACACTACGCTGCCCGCCAATGCCTGCACTAAAGAATCCGGATAAATCTTTAATGCCAAAATCATCCACATCTATATCGGCGTCGACTGTGAGCGAAGAAGTGTAAAGGTTCACCTCGCTCCATAATTCCGGCGCGTTACCATTGACGCATTGCATCGCGTAGTGCTGGCTGACCGCCAACGTTAAATTGTTAAAGCCTTCTCGCCAAAGCTGAGAAGGAATATCAATTGTAGAGATAATATTGGGTTGATTTGGGGCATAGGCTATCTGCCCAATAGTGGCATTGTTAAATCGCACATACATTTGTGAACGTTTCTCAATTAGCGCTTGTGAACTCACAATTTCTAATTTAAGAGAGGCTTTTGATATGTCACTAATGGCACTTAGCGGTATGGCGATATCTACGCTACTAGACTTCCCTTCTAAGCGCGCAATACTGTCACCAGCATAAAAATCACTCAGTCGGAATGTTTGTGTTTCAGCCATAATGCTTGCAGAGAAAAACAAGCTAAATATCAGTAAGAAGTAAGGTTTTATCATTATTATTCCTTCAATACCCCAGTACGCAATTTTAATCGTAGAAGAAGTTTCTTTAGTAAAAAAAACAGATGAGCAAATATAGGACCTAGCCCTACATTTAAAACATGTCGCATACCAAACCAGTATGATATTGGACGAGTTCGGCGTCGTTGAAACGATTGCCAACGTCTACTGTCACATAAACAATAGGCCACAACGTTGTTTCGTTCCACCTCACTTTGTGGATTAAACGTTGCACGTAAGGTCTTCTTATTACTATCGAATTCGACAACTTTAAGATGTAAATCTACATTAGTTTTTAGTGCCTCTGCCCACGAGGTTAATACCACATTAGAGGGAATTATCGATAAATCCCCCCTAATTTGTATTTTTACCCCGCTAGAAGACAAGTCATTTAACTCCCCTACCCAGGCTTGCCCCTCATGCGTTCTAATCACAACGTTATCAGTGGCGGGAAGTCGCGATTGGCTTCGAAGCTGTTTACGCTCAAGCAATACACTCATCGCACTGAACAGCAGCAGTAAATTAAAACCATTCCACAGTAACACAACGAGTGTAAGCTCTCGGGTAAGCGGTTCATTAATGAATTTATAAATGCCGATAATCATGGCAAACGAAAGTAATGCGGTTATCCAGTAAAACACGCTAGAAAGTGGCGAAACAAAGTTTTTATCTAAACTCTCCCCTTTGGGAGTCACCACAAATGAGGGAGCGCGAGGCTTTAAAAATACTTTGATGAGCGCCATCAGTGTAAATGCACATTGCAGTATTTCGTACAACTCAGAGACCAGAGGCCATCGGGTACGCCCAAAGAGCATGGTGGAAATCATATAGGTTGCAATAACGTGTGGCATAGTGAACGCCAGAATTTCCATCATTGAGGCATGGTAAACCTGTAGCCCAAATACCAGATAACCAAGCGGCATTAGCAGAAAGACAACCCGAGCGAAGGGAAACAGCCAAAACATAATAGAGCTCATGTAGCCAACACGTTGATACCAAGATAAGCCTTTCGCGTTATAGGGCTTTTTCAGCAGTAAAATTTGGGTCATACCCTGTGCCCAGCGCATACGTTGCTGAATGAAAGCATCAAAGGTTTCTGGCGCCAACCCGCTTACCATTGGGCGGTCCACATACACTGATTCATAGCCCATTTTATGTAAATCGAGGGCTGTCTCTGCGTCTTCAGTGATAGACTCTCCCGAAATGCCCCCTACCAATTCTAAATGTGCTCGGCGCATTAGCGCGGCCGAACCACAAAAAAACGAACTAGACCAATAATCTAAGCCTTTTTGAATAGTGCCGTAAAACATGTCATTTTCAGAGGGCATACGTGTAAACGCCGAGAAATAGTTTCGTTCGACGGGGTCTGGGTTTGCCATAAAGTGAGGCGTTTGTACCAAGAACACTTTTTCTTTTTTAACCATCCAAGGCACGGTTCGGCTTAAAAAGTCGCTAGTGGGTACGTGGTCAGCATCTAAGATAACAATGAGCTCACCGGAGGTATTATTAATGGCGCTGTTCACATTGCCCGCTTTCGCGTAAAGATTCTGCGCACGGGTGTGGTAGGTTATCCCCATTTTCTCACAAAGTGCTTTCAATTCTGCGCGACGCTCAATGGCTATTTGCGCTTTTTGTGGGTCTGCTTGGTTAATTTTTTCGTCAGTACCGCCGTCATCTAACAGGTGAATACTGACCTTGTCAGCAGGATAATCCATCACTCTGGCTGCACGGATGGTTATTTCTAGAATATCTTGTGATTCGTTGTAGGTGGGGATCATGACATCCACCGTAGGCAACTGCGTTTTATCTATATCATCAAGAGAAAGCTGAGGCCGACTAAGTGGGAATACATTTACAATACACCCCAGTATTGAGGTAATTCCAGCATAAATTTCAGCTAGAAAAAGAAGCCATATCGCAATAAATGAAAACACGTCAGTGGCTGAAAGCGTGTACAAGCCCCGCCAGAATAAATAGCGCAAAGTAATAGCGACGCCGAGTACCAGCGCGAGTGTTCTAAAGAAATATTGAAATCGTTGTGCGAAATTTGCTTCACGGCTACATATTGAAATGATAACCAGAATAACAGAAGAAGAGACTAGCTGACCTGCTGCGTCCATAGGGGCAAGAAGCAGTAATCCTAGGAGCGTTGAGGCAATAAATAGGGCAATTAGAAGATAACGGGTGTGATGCTTATTAGTTAACGAATTGCCCAAGGTTACTATCCAAAATATTAACGTGAGTCACGTTAGCATAGCTCGCTCTATTGATTAACGTAACCTTACCGTCTGCAATTTCGAGCTCGTGGTTACTCTGGTAAAACATTCGAGAAATGCTATCGCGAGTTTTCTGGCTACTACGCCCCAATAAAAACCAAGCAGGATACGTTGCCACGCCCAGTGCCATTACCGCTACCATACTAAAAAATACAAAAGGAGTAAGGATAGGTGCCATGTACAGAGAGAAAAATAGTGCCCCCATACAGGCTAAGGTAACAAGCCCTGTTACTTTACGCAGTCGTTTAATTTTTAACAACTTTTTTTCTGCATTAACATATAAGTTAAGACGTTTTTTCCAAAGTTGTTCGGTCTCTTCTTTAGATTGACCGCCAATCAGCTTTGCACAGGGCTCGGCTGCTTCATCAATATGACTATCGGCAAGCGATGTCACTCGATGAGCGTGCAAGTTCACTACATTCATAAAATACACCACTTCTCAAACTACGGAAGAGTTTACAAATACTCTTGCAAGGTAAAAATCTGAGGCCTGATACCCTCAGATGATTCTTTATACCCATTGAAGTGGTGTGATTAAATTCAACTTTCGCTTATTAGCATAAAGTAGGAAGCATAACGCAATGTTTTAAAAGGCTTTTTAAAAACCTCACGCAACCCTTTTAGACTAATGGTTTACCTTCTTTTTATCACTAATCATCTTTGTCACGATGCTGAATAAATTACTGATATTAAAAATAGTACCAAAAATACTGCCTACTGATAGGGCGTACATGAGCCCTAATGTTTCTGCGAGCAAGAAATAACGCCTTATCTTATCTGCCTCTCTTAACACAATTGAGCCTATCGTAAAGATAAGCGATGAGGCATAGGCAATAAAAATGTTCCAGTCATGGTGCAAAATAAACCACTCATACAGCATGAAGAGAATATTGGCGGCCACGAAAATAAACAGTACCCATCGGCTACGATTTTTAATAGCGATAAAATTACGTAACCCCGCTAAGCAAGTACCCACGCCGGCAGCCATGGCATCAAGCATAAAAAAGTGCACGCTTAAGCTCAGCAAAGCAAAGGCAGAGATAAACAAATAGCGCTCTACACTATTTTGCCTATAACCAATAAAATTAAGTACGACGGCAATGGCACCGAACGCTTCAGCTACAATCAACATTCCTAAACTACCTTTGTTAAAAGCGTAAATAAAATTCGCGGCAGAGCGCTTTAAAACGACTTGAATAATCTCCGGCGTCATCTCTAATCGCCAGGTGTTCAATGCCTCTGTGTTTATGGTTCTGGTTTTGGTTCTGTTGCTTGCTCATACAAAATACCGTTACATAAGGGTTGCGCTGGTCATTGTGCTGCACTCTTAATATACGATTTGTGGATAAACCTAATTCAGCAGCCATGCCTATAACTTCGCTCTCTCGGGCAAAAGGATAAAGGCAATAGAACTCACCAGTAGGGGTAAGTGTTCCAGCAACAAATGAAAGAAGCTCTGCAGGGGTGAGTGAAACAGTTTGCCTAGCATGTTCTCTTATTTCACTTTGTGATTGGTAGGCGTAGCTATCGCCTTTAACCTGTTCGAAATAGGGCGGATTAGACACGATAAAATCGAAAGCGTTATCCGCTGCTAAGTCGGACAACTTGATATGCTGCACTGTTATTTTTGTTGGCCAAGGCGAAGCAGCAACGTTAGCGCTTGCTTGTAATGCAGCCCCTTTATCAATATCGATAGCGGTAATTTTGGCCGATGGGATAGACTGTTGCGCCATCATTAGCGCGAGAATGCCCGTGCCAGTGCCGATATCAAGAATATGGACACCTTGATTGGGCTTAGCCCAACTGCCTAAAATCATACTGTCGGTATTTACCTTCATGGCACAATTGGTTTGATTAACAACGAATTGCTTACAGCGAAACATGGTGGTTCTCTTTATATTTCTGTTTCTTGTTTTTGGATTTTGGTTTTGGCTTTTTAAGGCGCTGCGCTCTGCCCTACCACTTTTGCCTTGTCATCATGTTTCTTGCTACATCAACAGCATGTACTGGGCGATATTTCTTTAACGGCCCTTGCATCAACATTTTCCAAACTGGTGCGGTTTTTTGTGCCACATCTTCTAGAGTGCGAGATTCGCTTCGCGTGCCCAACAGAAGTGAAGGACGAACTGCCGCCGCATGAGGAAGCTGAGGCATACGCATTATCGCGTTTTCTAACTCACCTTTCACCCGCAAATAAAAATTACTGCTTTTGGCATCTGCCCCTACCGATGAAATCCATACAAAACTTCCGGTTCGCTGTGCACGAGTAAGTTGTGCGGCAATATGCACGTATTCGAAATCAACGCGTCTAAATGCCGATTTAGAGCCGGCTTGTTTAAGTGTGGTACCTAAACAGCAATACACGTGATCGACACCAAAATACCCTTGATAGTCTTGCAGGTTATCAAAATCGATAACCACGGGTTTTAGCCTATTATATGGGTCGGCGAATTGATTAGACTGCAGCGGTTTTCTTACCAAACAGGTCACTTCGCTGTAGCGACGGTCCTGTAAAAGTATATTTACCAACGTTCGTCCCACTAATCCGGTCGCTCCTAGCACCATTGCGGTTTTCATACTTAGTACCTTGTATCCTAAGACAGTTTCTCTACAATCAACCATTCGACAGTTAAAAATATGCAGATAAAAATGAAAAAAGCCCTTTTAATAGGAGCCGCTATGCTCTCTACAGCTGTACAGGCCGAACCGCTCGATATTGAGCGTATTTTCGCTTCTCCTTCCCTTGATGGCAATGCGCCTCGCGCACTTAAAGTTTCTCCTGATGGAGAAAGAGTTACGTTCTTAAAAGGAAAACAGACCGATTATGAACGTCTCGATTTATGGGAATACCATATAGACAGTGGTGAAACCCGCCTTTTGTTCGACTCAAACGACCTTCAAAGTGGCGAAGAAGTGTTAAGCGACGAAGAAAAAGCCCGTCGCGAACGTATGCGTTTATCGGGTAGTGGCATTGTAAGCTATCAATGGTCTGCAGACGGTAAGGCCCTCCTCTTCCCGCTTGGTGGTGATGTGTATTACCACAAGCTCGGCGAAAAAGGGGCAAAGCAACTTCTTGATACCGACGTATTTGAAACTGATATTAAGCTTTCTCCTAAAGGAAATTACATTTCTTTCATTCGCGACCAAAACTTGTTTGTAAAACATATTGAGTCGGGTAAAGAAACCGCCATCACTAAAGAAGGCGGCGGTAACATTAAATTTGGTATGGCGGAATTCGTTGCTCAAGAAGAAATGGGCAGAATGACAGGTTACTGGTGGTCTCCAGATGAAAGCTTTATTGCATTTACCAAAGTAGATGAAAGCCCTGTAGATGTCATTTCTCGTTCTGAAATTTATGCCGACGACATTAAAACCATTGAACAGAAATACCCGAAAGCAGGCACCAACAATGTGCTTGTTGAACTGGCTATTCAAAACATCAATAACGGTGCACGTAGATGGGTAGATTTAGGCGAAGATAAAGATATTTACCTTGCCCGCGGTAAGTGGATGCCTAACAGTGAAACCTTCACGTATCAGTGGCAGACTCGCGACCAACAAACGCTTGAGCTTAGAGCATATAACGTTCCAACAGAAAAGCAGAATGTGTTGTTAAGCGAAACCAGTAATACCTGGGTTAACTTGCATAACGATTTGTACTTTTTGTCTGACTCAGACCAGTTTATCTGGGCTTCTGAGCGAGATGGCTTCAAGCACCTTTACCTTTATGAGAACAGCGGTAAGTTGGTGCGTCAGTTAACCCAAGGCGATTGGGTGGTTGATAACATTGAGGCGGTTGATGCTAAGCGCAACCAAATTTACTTCGCAGGTCGTAAAGACACTCCGCTTGAAAGCCACGCCTATTCAGTGTCATTAGACGGCGGTGATATTTCACGTATTACTAATGAAGGCGCTTATCACAGTGTATCGTTCAGTAAAGATGCTTCTATCTTTATCGACCGTTTCTCTACCATTAATTCACCTGCCCAAGTGAGTTTAAATGATGCTTCTGGCAAGCGTATTACATGGCTTGAAGAAAACAAGGTTGAAGAAGGCCACCCGCTATATGCTTATATGGATACGTGGACTAAACCTGAATTTGGTGACATTACTACCAAAGACGGCGCAACCTTGAAGTACCGTATTTACAAACCAGAAAACCTTGAAAAGAAACACCCTGTTATTGTGTATCTTTACGGTGGTCCACACGCGCAAGTTGTGACGAATAGCTGGGCAGGTAACCGTGGGTTACTCATGCAGCATTGGGTAGATAAAGGCTATGTGGTGTTTACCCTTGATAACCGCGGCTCTAACTACCGTGGTAAAGCATTTGAAGATCCTATCTACAAGAAAATGGGCTTTATCGAGGTTGACGACCAAGTAGCAGGTGTTGAGTTTTTACGTACCCTACCGTACGTAGATGCTAAGCGTATCGGTGTTCATGGCCACAGTTATGGTGGTTATATGACCCTAATGACCATGTTTAAAGCCGGTGATTACTTCCAAGCAGGCGTATCTGGTGCACCAGTTACCGACTGGCGCTTATACGACACCCATTACACCGAACGCTATATGGGTAACCCTAAAACCGATGACGATGCGTACACAGCCTCTTCCGTATTCCCATACGCAAAAGACTTAAAGGGTGACTTGCTTATTTATCACGGAATGGCTGACGACAATGTGTTGTTCACCCACTCTACCATGCTATACAAGCACCTCCAGGATTTGGCAATTCCATTTGAAACCATGGATTACCCAGGTAAGAAGCACAGCATTCGTGGTAAGCAAACGGGTATTCACTTGTACAAAACCATTACTAACTTCTTCGACAGAAATTTAACGCCTGAGCAATAAGGTGTTTAATTTTAGGCGTTGAGAAAAACGGTAAATAAAAAAACGGCGGGGCTTTTAAAAGCACCGCCGTTTTTATTTA
>MDTG01425187.1_pt1 | contig 14948 bp, 12 predicted proteins | sample 811421 | NCBI WGS metagenome assembly MDTG01 (sample SAMN05326645, study PRJNA326480) | marine metagenome | isolation source: seawater | place: Pacific Ocean: South East | collected 2011
CTATATCCGTGGAATGGCTCATCATTAAGAAACAGCAATAAAAAGAATCAAGGTGAAATAATGGCAAACTTCAAGAAAGCAAGAGGTGATAATATGGGGGTAGCTGGTAATCTTAATGACAATGCAGATATTACCGCACCAGTTCGTTCACATTGGCCTAATGATTACGGTTTATATTGTATGGCAGGTAATGTATCCGAATGGGTAATGGATGTATATAGACCGGTTATTGAGCAAACTACAACTACTGACCATAGACCTTTTAGAGGAAATGTCTTTAAAACCCAAAAAAGAGATGAAGATGGTTTTATTGAAGAGAAAGATAGTCTTGGAAGAATAATTATGGTGGATGTCGATGTGCAAGACAATATATATAGAAGAAACTATAAAAAAGCAGATAATATTAACTATAATGATGGAGATATTGAATCTCAAATGGGAATAGATTGGAATAACTTCCTAGATGAGTCATCTGAAGCTGATACTGCAAGTGTCAGAATAGATAAATGGAATCAAGACGCTAAAAAATATAAAGATAACAGGACAGGTAATAGTAATGAAATGTATGATTATGGAAATACTACTTTAGTTACTGATAGAACAAGAGTATACAAAGGTGGATCATGGAAAGATAGAGCTTATTGGTTAGTACCAGGAACTAGAAGATATTTAGATCAAGACCAGTCTACTGATGATATTGGATTCAGATGCGCTATGGATAGAATGGGTGCCCCTACCAGTAATTTGAAAGAGAATCAACGAAGAGGTGCTGATTACAGTCAAAAGAAAATAGGCAGCAATAGAAGGTAATATTTTCAATATAGGATAGATTAATTAACAAAACCCCAGTAATAATTGGGGTTTTGTTTTATCAGTAATTATGAATATTAAAGAATTATACAAAATTTACAAAAAACATCCTATCATCTGTACCGATAGTAGAAAAATAATAGAAAAAGGAATATTCTTTGCCCTTAAAGGAAAAAATTTTGATGGAAATAAATTTGCACAATCTGCTATATCTCAAGGATGTTCTTATGCAATAGTTGATGATAAGCAATTCATAGATAATAAAAATACTAGGATAATACTAGTTCAAGATGTTCTTGAAACCTTGCAACTACTTGCTATGCAGCACAGACAGAATATAAACATACCTGTTATTGCTATAACAGGCTCAAATGGTAAGACTACGTCAAAAGAATTAATACATACTGTTTTAGCATCTGAATACAGTTGTTGTGCCACTATAGGAAATCTAAACAACCATATTGGAGTCCCTTTAAGTCTACTAAAGATAAAAGACTCTGATAAGTTAGCAATTATTGAAATGGGTGCAAATAGTATAGGTGAGATCAGTAAATTATGTGATATAGCCCAACCAAATTATGGTGTAATTACCAATATTGGTAAAGCGCATCTTGAAGGATTTGTTAATTTAGAAGGAGTAGTAAGGGCAAAATCTGAACTTTATAAATACATTAAAAAAAATAATGGCAGCATTTTTATAAATAATGATGATGAACTTCTACTTAAAAAATCAGATGGTATTAAAAAATACACCTATGGGATAACTGGGGATTATACTGGAAAGATTTCTAAAACAACTCCATTTATTAATGTATTATACGCCGATAAGGAAATAAGCACTAATCTGATTGGTGAATATCAATACCAAAACATTATGCTTGCTATCTGTATTGGAGATTTTTTTAATATAAGAATAGATAATATTAAAAAAGCAATTGAAAGTTATACACCTAAAAATAACAGATCACAAATAATTAATACAGAAAAAAATACTATTATATTAGATGCATACAATGCAAATCCAACAAGCATGAATGCTATGTTAAGCTCATTTGCTAAACAAGACTATAATAATAAATTATGTATAATAGGAGATATGCTAGAGATGGGCGAATCATCTCTCAAGGAGCACCAAGAAATTATTAATTTAATAACCAGACTCAAACTAGATACATATACGATAGGAAAAGAGTTTTCTAAAATTAATAAACATTCATTCGTGGATGTAGAGGAATTTATAACATTCTTAAAAAATAATCCTTTTAAAAACAAAACCATTCTTCTTAAAGGGTCAAGAAGTATTTCTCTAGAAAAGATGGTAGAATTTCTCTAGCTAACTATCTAGTGTATCATTAAATAATTTCCTTATGATATAGTAAAAAACTGATATTAAGAAACCTAGAATAGCTCCCAGTAATGTTAAGATATTTATTGAAATATTAGCATTTTCTAATGGTAAAATTGGTTTGTCTATTATCTGAATAATTGGAGTTCTATTTAGTAGTGTCATCTTTGATATCTCAAGATTTTTTATAATCTCAAGATACATAGTGTTAAGAACCTCAACTTGACGCATTAACTGTAATTCTTGTAATCTACCAGATGCTTTTACAATTCTTTGATTAATATCTTTTATTCTAGCAAATTCATGCTCAACTCTTTCTAACTCTATGAAAACAGAATCAGCACGATCCTGTAAGAAATCAATTGTATTTCTTGCCTGTCTAGTTTGATGCGAGATATACATTTTACTCATCTCATTAATCAATGTCTCAGCAAAGCTCTTTGCAAAATGTTCATTTACAGATATATATGATAATGTGATTATATTAGCTTCATCATTCTCTATTTCAATTGATAAATCATTTTCAATAATCCTCTTCCATATTCCTCCAATAAGACTATCATGATGTAATACATGTGGTTGATTAAAATCTATTTTAGTCAACATTTTGTTATGTAAAATAAAATGATGAACTAGAAGATCAACTGAACCTTCAATATTTACCTTTCTTAACAAAGTAGATTCTACAACAACTCTAGATTTTAATAACTGCATAATATTCTTTTGAGAGAATGTTTCGCTAGAACTTCCTCCAAGATCAAAGCCAAATTCTGAAGCAATTCCTGACATCGCTCCTATTGAACTTCCTGCTTTTGCTTCTTCAACTACAAATGTGAGGTTAGCTTTATATTTATCTTCAAGAAAAAATGTAGAAATAATTCCTATTATAGAAAATAATAATGAAAATATAATAATTCTTATTTTTCTTTGAAGTAAATAATTCTTGTACACTGTTAAAGTTATTATAATATCTTTAAGTTGTATTTCTCTATTATAATTATCCATTATTGGGCATTTACTCTATCGATTAGAAGCCAAAGTGTCATGATTGCAGTAACCTTAAGCATTGCATTTTCAATCTGTTTATTCCAGTCTACAGGTTTTTCATTCTCCTTCTTCTTTTCTATTTTATTTGCTACAATAATTGTGGAACCTTTTTTAATTCTTGGTGATATAGAGAATAATCCAAAGTTCATAGCTTTCTTCGCTATTCCATTTGGATACACTACAACTGTATTACTTTTTTTATTTTCTTTAGTAAAACCACCAGCAAAATTATTTATATAATAGTTTTCTCTTCTACTCTTAAAATGAGGCGCACTAATAGAATTCCCTTCAAGATTCATTAAAGATCCAGATATATGCACTACATCCATTGTTTTCGGAACAATTATACTATCTCCTTCAACTAATACTAAATTATGTTTAGAAGATTTTGAATCCATTGCCTTCTCCATATTCAAATAAACCATATCATAGGCATATCTTTTTTCCTCATTACCAAAAATATTCTGTTCTTTAGAATCCTTGATATTTAATTCATCAGCATATTTTATCGCAAGTTCTGGGTTTGAAAGTATTTCCTCTTTAATATTCACTGGAATGAATAACTCTTCTTTTTCTTGATTATCTACGTCAAACTTTCTATACATCGTAACACCATCCAAATAAGCGTAATTAGTAAGCCCTCCTGCTCTCTTAATAAGAGAGGAGATTTTCTCATCTTTAGAAAGTAGTGTGTAAGTACCAGGATATCTAACTTCACCACTTAAAATAACATTCTTGGCAGCCTCAAAATCAGGGTTTTCTCTTACAAAAATCTGATCAAAAGGTTGTAAAATAAATTCTTGAGCATCTGTACTTAATACTAAATCTTCTCCTATCTTTATATTTCTAATAACAGTCCTTCTAGGCTTTAACTTATTTAAAGTTATATCATAATCCATTATTCTACTAACTTCTACTCTACTCCCTTCAGCTTGTTGTGTTAATCCTCCTGCTTGTAAGGGAACATCTTGTAATGTCATTCCAACTCCAAAATTAAAATCACCAGCAGCTCTAACTGCTCCTAGAACCGAAACTAAAAAGGCATCATCAAAATCATCAACAGACAACACTCTAATAATATCATATTCCTGTAGTAAAATATTATCTTTATGATTTTTATCTTTAATAATATTTCGTAAGTTAACAGCAATATGTGTTTTGGTTCTATCTTCATTAAGTCTAACAACAAAAACTTTATCCATAAAAGTTTTCTCATCAATACATTTTGATCTATTAAGTAAATCTAAGAGCCTTTCTCCTCTTACGTATTCATAATCACCTGCCACACCAATATTCCCTAAAACAGACACAACGTTAGACAGTTTATTTGATATAGTATTAACAACAATCATATCCCCATTCTCTACTATTGTAGAATGAGCATCGTTTTTATGTACATCATTAACTCTTATTAGATTATATTCCTTTCTTTTTAATGTTACAATATCAGTAAAAGCATTCACACTAAAACCTCCAGCATATTTTAAAATTGACTCTACTGATTCTCCTATCTTTGCTTCATAGGTATATGGACGATTTACAGCGCCTTTTACCTCTATTATATTTTCTGCAGGCGGAACAAAAATATAATCACCATCCTGCAAATAAATATCCTGTGAACGTGTTGGATTAAAAAGAAAATGATAAATATCAAGTGAATCAACAGTTATACCGTCACGTTTAATATAAATATTCCTGACAGTACCTATTTGATTAGGTCCATTAGAAGCAATTAAAGCGTTAAATGCCGTATTTATTGCAGGTATAGTATATGATCCTGGATTATAAACCTCCCCAACAATATTAACAGTAATAACTCTCGAATATGCAAGTGTAATATCTATCTCCGAATTCTTCATATCTAAAAAAGAAGAGAATTTACTTTTTAGAAGCGAACGCATATTTTTAAAGGTTAAACCTTTCACATATATCCTACCAAATGAGCTTGGCGTAATATATCCTCTATCATCAACCATTATTGTCTCCGAAAATTCAGAGTAACCCCAAACAGAAATAGAAATTTCATCACCACTTCCTACTTTATAATTTTCAGGTGCCTTTGCATCTAATGCTTTTTGATAGAAGGCGATCTTGTTGTTTCTAAAAATATCTTGGCCAAATATTCTTGCTAATGGATATGTAACTGAATCATTAATTAGAGTATCTCCAAGTATCTTATAAAAATTTTGCAGATTATTATTAACATTTAATGTGTCGTCAATTGTTATTTTAAACTTACCTCTACTATATTTAAAATCCATAGCTTGATTAATCTCAGAATCAGATAGACCCATCTTTTTCAGCACCTGTTCTGATGGAATATCAGAAGGACGTAAGTCCTTAGGATTAGCGTTTGAGGGTAAAAAATTTAAAAAAGAATGATCTAACTTTGAATCTTTTTCTTGTCCATAAACTGAGATAAGAAATAGAATTGATATTGATAGTAATATTATTTTTTTCATAATTATTATTTTAATACAGAACGAGAAATCACAATTCTTTGAATTTCAGATGTGCCCTCATAAATCTGCGTAATCTTTGCATCACGCATTAAACGTTCAACATGATATTCCTTAACGAATCCATAACCACCATGAATTTGTACTGCTTCAGTAGTTGTTTTCATTGCTGTTTCAGAAGAAAATAATTTTGCCATTGCTCCTGCTTGATCGTAATTATAATTATTATCTTTTAACCATCCAGCCTTTAAACAAAGTAATCTTGCTGCATCAATTTCAGTTACCATATCTGCTAATTTAAAACCTATTGCTTGATGTTTTGATATTTCTTTTCCAAATGCTTTCCTTTCTTTAGAATATTTTAAAGCTAGCTCATATGCCCCAGATGCTATTCCTAAAGCTTGTGCAGCAATACCAATCCTACCTCCTGATAGAGTTTTCATCGCAAATGAAAATCCGAAACCATCCTCTCCTATCCTATTCTCTTTTGGAACACATACATCAGTAAACATTAATGAGTGCGTATCAGAACCTCTAATACCTAATTTGTTCTCTTTCTGACCAACTACAAAACCTTCCATTCCTTTTTCAACAATAAAAGCGTTTATTCCCTTATGACCTTTCTCTATATCAGTCTGAGCAATTACCAAATAAATTTCAGCAGATGACCCATTAGTTATCCAGTTTTTAGTTCCATTTAAAAGATAATAATCACCTTTATCAATTGCAGTAGTACTCTGTGATGTAGCATCAGATCCCGCTTCTGGCTCTGATAAACAAAAAGCTCCAATTTTATTTCCTTTAGCTAAAGGTTTTAAATACTTTTCTTTTTGTTCATCAGTTCCAAATGTTTCTATACCCCAACAAACTAATGAATTGTTTACTGACATAACCACTGAAGTTGAAGCATCAACTTTTGATATTTCTTCCATAGCCAGAATATATGATACTGTATCCATCCCTGCTCCTCCATACATAGGATTAACCATCATACCTAAAAAACCAAGTTCTCCTAACTGCTTTATCTGATCTGAAGGAAATGCTTGTTCTTCATCTCTTCTAATTACACCAGGCAATAACTCATTTTGAGCAAAATCCCTTGCTGCATCCCTAATCATCTTATGCTCCTCTGTTAATTCAAAATTCATTATATTACGTATATTTAAATTACAGCAAAAATACATTTTTTAAACTACTTTTGAAAACAGATGGATAAGAATATAAAATACAGAGTTTTAGGGTTAATGTCAGGCACATCTCTAGACGGTGTAGATTTAGTAGTTAGTACTTTTACAAAAAATAAAAATTGGAATTTTATAATTGAAAAGAAACAAACTATAAGATATTCTGATGAATGGAGAAACATTCTAGAGTGTCTTCATAATAAGAATAAAAAAGAAATTAAAGATGTTGATTTAAATTTTGGAAGACTATTAGGTAATATGATTAATCATTTCTTAGATAATGATAAAGTGGATTTTATCTCCTCACATGGACATACTATATTTCATCAACCAGATAAAAACTACACATTGCAAATTGGTTGTGGAAAGACAATAGCAAAGATTACTAACACAAAAACCATAAATAATTTTAGAAAATTAGATGTGTCACTAAAAGGGCAAGGGGCTCCATTAGTACCTATTGGTGATCTTTTGTTATTTCCAAATTACACATACTGTCTAAATCTTGGTGGATTTGCTAATATCTCTATAAAAAATAAAAATTCAATAACTGCATTTGATATATGCCCAGTTAATATTGTGTTAAATAACTTAAGCTCTAAACTAGGTTTAAAATATGACTTTAATGGAAATATTGCGAAGAAAGGTAATTTAATAATATCATTACTTAATAAATTAGATAATCTAACATATTATAAGAAAAAACCACCAAAATCACTAGGATTTGAGTGGGTTCAGAAGAATATTACACCATTATTAAAACCAAAATATAAAACAGAAGATATTCTACATACTTTTTGTGAACATATAGGAAGAAAAATTGGAGAACATCTTAATGAAAGAGAAACTATAGTTACTGGAGGTGGAGTTTTTAATAAATATCTATTCGATAAGATTAAGAAATATTCAAACTCTAAAATAATAGTCCCAAAAAAGGAAATTATTGAATTTAAAGAAGCTCTAATTTTCGGATTTTTAGGCATTCTGAAAGTTAGAGACGAAGTTAATTGTCTCAAATCAGTCACAGGAGCAAGCAAGAATAACTCTGGAGGTTTAATTCATTACCCTTAATTATATTTATTATTTAAATACTCAGATGTAATTTTTATACATTTGCAAAAATGTATATTAAATAAATGGAAAAATTACTAAGGAATTTTGAAGAAAAAGAGCCTGAGATTGTTTTTGAATGGCAAGATAATGAGACAGATGCTAAAGGATGGATTGTAATTAACTCATTAAGAGGAGGTGCTGCTGCTGGTGGGACAAGAATGCATACAAATGTATCAAAAGAAGAAGTTTTAGCACTTGCTAAAACAATGGAAATAAAGTTTACAGTATCTGGACCTCCAATTGGTGGAGGAAAATCAGGAATTAATTTTAATCCTAAAGATCCGAAAAAAAAACAAGTTCTAAAAAGATGGTTTGCAGCAGCAAAACCTTTTTTAAAGACTTATTATGGAACAGGAGGAGATATGAATGTAGATGAAGTAGATGAAGTGATTCCAATGTGTAAGGAGCAGGATATATTATTTCCTTTAGAAGGACTTGTAAATGGGCACCACAAAAGAAATAATGAAGGAAAAATGCGTATTATCAATCAATTAACAAAAGGTGTACCGCTAATTATAAAAGAAAAACATTTAACTCCAAATATTCATAGAAACTACTCTGTTGGTGATTTGATAACTGGATTTGGTGTTTCAGAATCTGTAATTCATTTCTACAAAATATATGGTGGAAATATAAAAGATAAAAGAGTAATCATCCAAGGATGGGGCAATGTAGCTGGTGCAGCTGCATATTATCTTTCACAGGCTGGCGCAGTTATAGTTGGAATTATTGATATAGCTGGTGGCTTAATAAATACTGAAGGATATAATTACAATGATATCAAATCATTAATTGAGAATAGAAGTGCTAATTTCCTAGAATCTAATAATACAATCTCATTTGAAGAAATAAATGAAAAAATATGGAGCGTAGGTGCAGATATTTTTATTCCAGCTGCTGCATCCCGCCTACTAAACCAGGAACAACTAGATATAATGGTAAATAATGGTTTAGAGGTTATCTCTGCTGGAGCAAATGTTCCATTTGCTGATAAAGAGATATTTTTTGGACCAATCTCAAGGAGCGCTGATCAAAAAGTAAGTGTTATACCGGATTTTATAGCTAATTGTGGAATGGCTCGTGCTTTCTCCTATTTTATGCAAGATGATTGTGAAATGAAAGATATTGCTATATTTACAGCAGTTTCAAAAACAATTGAAGAGGCTATTAAAAAAATACATGAAGAAAATAACTCAAAAAATAACATCTCAAGAACAGCATTAGAAATCGCACTAAAACAACTAATATAATTATGTATACGCAATTCTTCCAAACGGAATTTATGGGAAATGAAGTCCAAGATTATTTCTGGTTTTTAGGCTCTATTATTATTGGTCTCATATTTAAGAAGCTTATATCAAGATACTTAAGCAGATTCATATATAAGATAATAGGAAGAAGAGATAATGAAATTGGTATAGATAAATTTCACAATCTATTATCTCGACCTATTGGCTTATTTTTTATGTTATCAATAATTTACCTTGGAGCTACACATATACAATATCCCGCAAATTGGGATTTATCTGAAAATAATGTTTTTGGAATAAAGATGATTATAGATAAAGGTTTTTCTCTTATTTATGTTATTTCTATCTTCTGGATTATTCTAAAAGTTATTGATTTTATGGGACTCTTTCTCTTTGCAAGAGCTGAAAAAACAGAGAATAAGATGGATGACCAACTTATTCCATTTATAATTGAAGTTGCCAGAATACTAACATATATTTTTGCTATTTTTATTATTATGGGTAATGTTTTTAATGTAAATATTACAGCCCTCGCTACTGGTCTAGGTATAGGTGGTATTGCTTTAGCAATGGCTTCTAAAGAAAGTTTGGAAAACCTACTTGGTTCTTTTACCATATTTTTTGATAGACCATTTACCGTTGGAGATACTGTAACTGTTGGATCAGTTACAGGAAGAGTAGAGAAAGTTGGTTTCAGAAGTACAAGGATCCGAACATTTGATAAGAGTATTGTTACAGTTCCAAATAAGAAAATGATAGATGCAGAATTAGACAATTTAGGAATGAGACCTGTAAGAAGGGTTAAATTTAATATAGGTCTCACATATGATACATCTGTTGATCAAATAAAGGCGATAGTTTCTGATATTCAAAAAATGATTGATAGTCATAATAAGACTGATCAAGAAGGTAAAGTTAGATTCCAAGAATTTGGTTCAAGTTCACTTGATATTTTAGTAATCTATTATGTTAATAGTCCAAAATGGAATGAGCTAATAGATGTTAGAGAAGATATTAACTACAATATTATGGAGATTGTAAAAAAACATAACTCTGACTTTGCTTTTCCATCTACAACAGTATATTTGCAGCAAAATAATTAAAACATCAATTTATGGTTATTACACTAATGATTATAGTCTTTATATTAGGCTATACAGCTATTGCATTTGAACATCCAATAAAGGTAGATAAAGCAGCATCAGCACTTATAATTGGAGGACTTGGATGGGGACTTTTTGCGTTTTCAGGAATTGATCATCACACACTAACCCATGAGATACAACATCATATTGTTGATATAGCAGAAATACTATTTTTTCTTTTAGGTGCCATGACTATTGTTGAACTTGTTGATGCTCATCAAGGGTTTTCTATAATAACAGATAAGATAACAACTAATAAAAAAGTGTACTTGATTTGGATCTTAAGTATAATAACATTTTTCTTTTCAGCTGTTCTAGACAATTTAACAACCTCAATTGTAATGGCAGCATTACTATCAAAACTTATCAAAGATAAAGAGACATTATGGTTATTTGCTGGTATAGTTATTTTAGCAGCCAATGCTGGTGGAGCATGGTCTCCAATTGGAGATGTTACTACAATCATGCTATGGATAGGAGGACAAGTTAGTGCTGAAAATATAATAACCTCTATAATCATCCCTTCAATCGTTTGTGCTGTGGTCCCTCTAATATATTTAACTTTTAAATTAAAAGGTGATATAATACGTCCTAAAGATAATATGTTAGACGAGCATAAGAAGAATCCAACAACTCCTTTTGAAAGAAATTTAATTTTTTATTTAGGAGTATGTGGCTTATTATTTGTCCCTATTTTTAAAACTATCACCCATCTACCACCTTATGTTGGAATGATTCTATCCCTAGGATTTTTATGGCTAGTCACAGAAATAATACATAGAAGCAAAAATCATGAAGAAAAATCACAACTCTCGGTAATTGGAGTTCTTAGGAAAGTAGATACACCAACTATCTTCTTCTTCTTGGGAATATTACTTGCTGTTGCCTCTTTACAATCTGCTGGTCAACTAGAAATTGTAGCTAGATATCTTGATACTACATTCAATGGCCAAACTGCTGAAGGTATTTATATAATAAATATTATAATTGGATTACTATCATCAATTGTAGATAATGTTCCACTTGTTGCAGGAGCAATGGGAATGTATCCGATAGCAGAAACAGGATTATATGCTGCTGATGGTATGTTTTGGGAATTTTTAGCTTATTGTGCTGGAACAGGAGGTTCAGTTTTAATTATTGGTTCTGCAGCTGGGGTTGCAGTAATGGGAATTTTAAAGATTGACTTTATATGGTACCTTAAAAATATATCTATTCTAGCTTTTATAGGCTACGCTTCTGGTGCTATAACATATATCCTTCTGCAATAATTAAGAAGATATATACGTTGTACTTAAAAAAATAAAAATGAAATATATTCTTTTACAAACACAATTAGATACAAATAGCATTAATCCGATTGTTGAAGAAAAGACACTATCTATAATGCAACGTATAACAAGTAGCGGTGTTGGCGGGACAATAATTATGTCAGCATTAGGATTATTATCCATCTATGCTGTATATATACTATTTGAACGTTATTCAGCTATTAGAAAAGCAAGTAAAGAAGATGAAAACTTCTTTAATAGTATAAAAAATTTCCTGGAAGAGAAAGAGATTTCTGCAGCAAAAACCCTGTGCCAAAATACAGACAATCCAATTGCTAGAATGATTGAAAAAGGTGTAGATCGAATCGATAAACCTATGACAGATATATCGGCTGCTATTGAAAATCAAGGAAAACTTGAGGTATATAAAATGGAGAATAATTTAGCAAATCTAGCTACAATTGCAGGAGCTGCACCAATGATTGGTTTTTTAGGTACTGTTATTGGAATGATTGTTGCTTTTCATGAAATGGCTAGTGCTGGAGGGAATATTGATGTAGAGATGCTTTCAAAAGGGATTTACACTGCAATGGTAACTACGGTTGCAGGTCTAGTTGTAGGTATAATAGCTTATATCGCATATAACTACCTGGTAACTAAAGTAGAAAAAGTGATTTTCCAAATGGAGGCAAGAACAACTGAATTCCTTGACCATCTTCACCATAACGAATAATGGCACTTAGAAATAGAAATAAAGTAAGTCCAAACTTTAATATGTCATCAATGACAGATATTGTTTTCTTACTTTTAATTTTCTTTATGCTTACATCTACACTAGTGAGCCCAAATGCATTAAAACTACTTCTTCCTAATAGCAAAGCTAAAACACTAGAAAAACAAACTATTTCAGTTTCAATAACTAGAGATATTAATTTTTTTATTAATGACAAGGATGTAGAATTAGATAACCTTGAGAATAAATTAAGACTAATACTAGATAATGAAACTGAACCAGCAATTATTTTGCATACAGATAAGTCAGTGGCTATTGAGCATGTTGTAAAAGTAATGGATATAGCATATAGAAATAAATATAAAATTGTATTAGCAACTAAACCTAAATAAATGGGTTCAGGAGATAAAAGAGATAAAACAAGAGGTATTATAGGTACAATATTATTTCATTCACTATTAATCATATTATTTCTTTTCATGGGATTAACTTATCGAATACCACCTCCACCTGAAGAAGGAATAAGTATTAATTTTGGTTATATGGATGAAGGGGAAACTAATACGGAACCAGAAGATAAATCTGTTGTTCCAGAACCAGTTCAAGAAGAGATAATAGAAGAACAGAATACTTCGGTGAAAGAAATAATTACCCAGCAGAACGAGGAATTACCTGCAATTGTAGAAGATAAGAAAGAAAATAAAGAGCCTAAACCAGAAAAAAAAGAGGTTATTGAAAAACCTAAACCAAAAGTTAATAAGAAAGCTCTATATACTGGAAAGAAAAAGAATCAAGAAGTTAATGAAGGAAATAAAAATAAATATGGTAATCAAGGGGTAATTGATGGTGTAGTAAATTCTAAAGTCTATGATGGTGGTGGTACTGGTATTGACGGTATAGCTTATCAATTGGGCGGAAGAAACCCTGAATTTAAGGCTCAACCAATATATAAAATACAGGAAGAGGGAAAAGTTGTGGTTATAATTAATGTAGATAGATATGGTAATGTAATAAGCGCAATACCTGGCGCTAAAGGATCTACTACACTAAATAAATATCTTCTAGACAGGGCTAAAGAAGCTGCCTTAAAAACAAAATTTAATCCGAAAGAATCAGCACCAGAAAATCAGCAAGGAAAAATTATCTACCATTTCAGTTTAAACTGATGGAATACAATCAAACTCTAAATTTTTTAATAACACGACTACCTATATACCAAAGAATAGGGAGAGTTGCTTACAAGAAAGATATAGGCAATATCATATCTGCTTGTAAAAAATTAAAAAATCCTCAAAATAAATTTAAAAGTATCCATATTACAGGTACTAATGGGAAAGGTTCTGTAGCACATATATTAGCATCTATATTACAAGAATCTGGTTATAATACCGGTCTATACACCTCCCCTCACTTAAAAGATTTTAGAGAAAGAATAAAGATAAATGGTAATATAATCTCTAAAAAGAAAGTAAATGATTTTGTATCAATAAATAAGGATACTTTCTTAAAATTACAGATGTCATTATTCGAAATGACTGTAGCAATGGCATTTAATCACTTTGCAAATGAAAAAGTAGATATTGCAATAATTGAAACAGGTTTAGGAGGGAGATTAGATAGTACAAATATTATTAATCCTATGATATCCATAATTACTAACATAGGACTAGATCACACCAAATTATTAGGTGATTCTATTGAAGAAATTGCGAAAGAGAAGGCTGGTATCATTAAAGATAATACACCTATAATAATTGGAAGTAGACAAAAAAAAGTCGAATATATATTTAGAGAAGTTTCAGAATCTAAAAATGCTGAAATTTATTTTTCAGATATAATTTCTAATTATAAAACAGATCTTAAAGGAAATTATCAGAAACAAAATATAAGTACTGCGCTCAAATCAATTGAAATTTTGAGAAAACTAGATTGGACTATTTCAGAAAATAATATTAATGATGGATTAATGAATGTAGTTAAAAATACAGGACTATATGGTAGATGGCAAATTATATCAAAAAAACCACTTACTATTTGTGATACTGCACATAATATTGATGGAATCAAACATATAATGAAAGAACTAAAAAATACACCTCACAATAATCTACACTTTGTTTTTGGAACTGTTAATGATAAAGAGACTGATTCGATATTAAGTTTGTTACCAAAAAATGCGTTATATTATCTATGTAAAGCAAATATTGAAAGAGCAATGGATACTAATACTCTATATAAAAAAGCAAAGGACCTAAATCTTAATTGTATTCCTTTTGCTAGTGTTAAAGAAGCATTAGCAGCTGCAAAAAAGGCAGCAAAAAATAAAGATCTTATCCTTATAAGTGGGAGTACATTTGTTGTTGCTGAAGCTCTCTAATTATTTCAGAAAAAGTATTGCTCTGATCAAGAAATCCTATATATTTGCAGCTTTCATAAGGGCGATTAACTCAGTTGGTTCAGAGTGCCTCCCTTACAAGGAGGAAGTCGGGGGTTCGAGTCCCTCATTGCCCACTAAAAATAAACCCACTCAATTGAGTGGGTTTTTGTATAATTGCCAACTATTTTAAAATTAAGATAATTAATCAGAATGA
>MDTG01005191.1_pt1 | contig 14947 bp, 12 predicted proteins | sample 811421 | NCBI WGS metagenome assembly MDTG01 (sample SAMN05326645, study PRJNA326480) | marine metagenome | isolation source: seawater | place: Pacific Ocean: South East | collected 2011
GCGCCGCTGCCGACATGAATACGGGCGCAGGCTCTGGTTCTAGGGTCGGGTCCGGGGTCGGGTCCGGGGTCGGGTCCGGGGTCGGGTCCGGGGTCGGCTCGGGCTCCGATTCGGAATTTTCAAGAGGCTCGGGTCCAGTTTCGAGCTCTGTCTCCGTTTCAAGCCCAGACGCAGAATCAGGATCCAGATCTGGATCGGTCTTGGATGCCGCTAGTTCAGCCTCCTCCTCCTCCGTCAGAATGGTTCGGATATTGGTGAGGATTTCGTCCATTGAAGGCTCTTGGCCGTCTTCCTCTGTAGCCGTTTCTTCGCTCATAGCACGCCCATCCGGTGTTTCCGGCTTTAAACGCTAACCAGACATGGTTAAGAAATGGTTATCCAAGGCCTGACGAGGAAACGGCATATGTCCAAAAACTGTTCGCCCCTCTCTTTGGCCGTCGTCTACTTAATTCCGCCCTGCGACGTTCCGCCGATCCACTTACCGCGAACTTCTCTGGAGTGCTCACGAGGATCATAAAGGGTGACGGGGAGCTCAAGATCCCGCGCCGTCATGCGTCCGACGGCACTCAACAGCTGATAAGTTACAACCACCTCCTCGCGCTGCGCCCGAACATGGGAAACTCGCGCTTCGAGTAATTCCTGCTCGGCATCAAGGACATCCAACACAGTCCGCGAGCCGACCGCGGCTTCACGCTCAACACCTTCCAGAGCCACAACATTCGCATCGATTTGAGCGTCGAAGGCCTTCACACGAGCACGTGCCGTCATCAGAGACTCCCAGGTGGACGCCGCGGCCTCAACAGCATCTTTCCGTTGCTGGTCAATCAGCAGCGTTGATTTAGCGGCGTTCTGTCGCGCTTCTCGGAGCCGGGAATACACAGTGCCCTGCTGATAAATGGGAATGGTCAAGTTCAAGGTCAGGGACTGGGTCGTAGTTTGACAGCATTCCGCCGCGCTCTGGTAATCACGCGTCCAGTTTCCTACCAATTCCAATTCCGGCAGCAATTCCCCCCAGACCCCATCCACGTTGTCCAGCGCCGCGCGGCGATCAAACTCCGCGCCAATCACGCCTGGGTTCTTCGTTGCGGCGACTTTCAGGGCTTCCGCTTTCTTTTCTGGCAGGTTTGCCGGCAACGGCGGAAGTCTTAGTTCGGCAGGGGCCACTTCGCCGACGACGTTCTCGTAGGTTGCCCGAGACGCCTCCAGGTCGCCTTCGGACTGGATCCGATCGGCAACGGCGCGTGCCAAACGCGCCTGGGCCTGGTGCACGTCCGTTCTTGTAATCTCTCCCACCTCAAACCGATCCCGCGTGGCTTCCAACTGCCGCTTCAAGACCTGCTCATTGTTAACATTCAATTTGAGTACAGCCTGATCTCGAAACACGTTCATAAACGCGGCTACGGCATCTGAGAGAACAGTCTGCTCGGTCAATATCAAGCGTGCACGGCCAGCCTGAATGTTATTTTCGGCCTTACTGGAAGCCGCCAAAGTCCGGCCGCCACGAAACAAGGGCTGCGAAACCTTGATACCGAAGCCCTTCGGATGTCGGGTCTGATCAATATCTGTACCAGTACTCCGCGTGTTCTCTATTTGAGATATTCCCAGATCCGCGGAAACCGAAATATCAGGACGCCAGTTGGCCATAGCCTGCGGAACACCTTCGTCCGTGGCCCGAACACCAGCGCGTGCTGCCAACAGCGACGGATTGTTCAGATAGGTGGCAGCCAAGGTATCAGCAAGATCTTGCGCCTGCGCCAACTGTCCATTCGGCACCGTACCCAAGATAATTCCCGCAGCAATTCCAAGAAAAGCAGAGCGGTATCTTACTACGGCAAAGCGTTGATCAGACAAAAGGCCCTCTCGCCGAATACTCAGTTGTAACAGTCTTTCGTGACCCAGATGACCCGACTAGAACATTTGCGTCAATACCCAGGGTAAATTCGCAGAATACTGCGCGTTGTAGAGGCTCGCAAAAAAACCCTCGGTGGTCAAATATGAATTTTCACATAGAATTAAGATTCGCACCGCATTGGGATGAAATAACGAGTATTGAACGTCCGCCGCCCGTGCGTAGTTAGAATGCGAAGGATTTTTGCTTCCCAAAACCCGGCAATAACGGCGTTCCCGCGTCGAATATTTTACGCTTTGAGACAACGCCACCAAACCGGCTAAAAAGACAGGCTGTTCCGACGCGTTCACCTGCCACGACCGCTACAAGGCGCCCCCCCTCGGTCAATTGGTTACAGATGGCGTCCGGCACGGTCTGCACAGCGCCATCAAAAAAGATGACGTTATAGGGCCCCTGCTCGACGTTGCCATCTTCCAGATTACCTCCAACGACGGCAACATTATCCAATCCAATGGCCGCAAGGTTCTCGCTAGCTTTCTGCGCCAGTCCCTTATGCGATTCGACCGCAACAACCGTATCTACCACTTGCGCGAGGACGGCCGTGGCGTAGCCGGTCCCGCAGCCAATACTCAGGGCCACGTCTTCGGCATTCAAAGCTGCCGCCTGAAGCAGTCGCGCGATAATCATCGCTTCCATAACATAGCGTTGATCGCCCAACGGGACGACCTCATCAACATATGCAATTCCCGACAAGTGATCGGGGACGAACTTTTCTCTGGGAGTGTTCAGCAGGGCGTCGACGATCCGTTGGTCATCGACCTGATTGGGCAGAATTTGACAGTCCACCATGTTTCGACGTGCAGCGGCAAAATCCATTCCTGATCTCCCTGGCGGGGCGTTACGTGAGGCGTGTTTATATTATCAGATGAGAGGAAACTCAAACTTATCGGCGGTCAAAAGCGCTGGATTTGCAGCGACCTAGGTCCGAATATCCGTCTCATGCAATGCCTTGACCGACCCTAATTGAGCGTCTAAATTCGCTCGCCTTCGAGGTCAGGCCAGTGGTTTTCGGGCTCCTATAGAGATTCGTCAATTTAACTGGCGCGGTGGCGGAGTGGCTACGCAGCGGCCTGCAAAGCCGTGTACACCGGTTCGATTCCGGTCCGCGCCTCCACACTGATCCGGCGTAGCTCAGTTGGTAGAGCAAGCGGCTGTTAACCGCTGGGTCGCAGGTTCGAGTCCTGCCGCCGGAGCCACTTTTTAGGAAAGAGCGCCCGTTTACGGCGCTCTTTTCTTTTGCCATCATCTGGGAGGGCGTTGCTGTTAGATTGGGCATCATGCAGAGACATCATGGGTATATTGTCAATTTAGCAAGGTAGAGATCTTCAAGCGTAATTTAGTTTATCTCTGAACAGGCCCGTCGACTTAGTTTGCTTAGTTCAGGAACGAATCAAGGAAGCCCAGTATTAATGACGCAGATTGCAGAACGACCAGTCACAATCATCACTGGTGCCGGACGTGGGATTGGGAGGGAAACGGCCACGGTAATGGCCGAACGCGATTACCACGTTGTAGCGGTCTCGCGGACCGAAGCTGAAATTCAAAGCCTTGTGGCTGAACTAAAAGCCGCAAAGGTGCCCCCCCCGTTAGCCATACGCTGCGATGTCAGCAAGGCGGACGACGTAGCGGGGATGATCCGAGAAGTCATCGGCCGATTCAGCCGCATTGATGCATTGATCAATAACGCCGGAATTACTGGGCCAAGGGCCAGCCTGGAAGATATCACACCAGCGGAATGGGACACCGTGCTCGCTGTCAATGTATCCGGCTCTGCGAACTGTGCACGGGCTGCTCTACCGATGCTAAAGTCCAGTCGCGGCACGATTGTTAATGTCATCGGTGGCAAAATTGGATGGAAGGGTATCCCTGATGACGAAACAGCTTATATCAGCTCAAAGTTTGCCTTGTGGGGGCTCACGGAATCCCTTGCGTCCGAGCTTAAGTCAACAGGCGTCCGAGTAAACGGCGTCTCTCCGGGTCCAGTAGACACCCTTCTGGCTCGACAATTTGTGAGATCAGAAGGCGCCACGGAAAAGCGCGTCGGCTTCACATCAGAACTGGCGGCTCGGGCTATCGCCTTCCTTGCCTCCGAAGAATCGGCGCCTTTGACCGGAAAAATCGTGAGTGCCCGTTGGGACAATCTCACAGAAATCGCTGCAAACGGCGAGCAACTCAATCAACAATGTACATTTACGCTGAGACGGATTGACGGGCGAAACTTCAACGTCTTGGAATAGAATTTGCCTCCGCCGGTAGACCCCGGATACACGAAATGACTGTTTTTGGCGGAAGAGGAAGTGAATGCCAAAAATTCTGGCCTGTTTATTCGAATACCGCCAACAGCCTAGCTTCCCGCGCTTTAATCTCCCGGCCGCCGATCCTCAGATGGATCAAAAAAGTATTGATTTTAGCCGGTAGGCACATCAAATTATTCAATTAAATTTTTGTGTCTTAAATATTTAGAAAGTCGTCAGAATGGGCATCGTTTCACTTAGTTTGGTTCCGGATAAACCAACTCTTGCACTCATTAACATCTCAATGGACGGCGACAGCCAGTATCCGGAAGAAATTCCCATGGGTGTTGGGGCGGTTGCTTCCTATGTGCGCGAAAACGGTTTCGCAGTATCGATCCATCAATGTTTTCCTGATACCGACAAGAACGCGGTCACAGAAGCAGCCAAAATCGCTGCCGACGTGTATGGTTTTCAATTGAACATCGTCAATTATATTCATGTGCAAGCCGTTGCGGAAAAGATTCGGGAAAACAACCCAAAGGCATTCATCGTTCTCGGCGGTCCATTCCAATCGTCGTTGGCTGCCCCGATCCTTAAACACGAGACGGTATTCGACTGCATGGTTGTTGGCGAAGGCGAACTTACCATGCTCGACATTATGCAATCCCTTGCCGCTGGCGATATCGATTTGGCGGCCGTTAATGGGATCGTTTGGCGAGACAAGACCGGAAGGGTCGTGCGTAACGCTCCTCGCAAAATGATCGACGACTTGGACAGCCTGCCGTTCATTGCCCGCGATTTCCTGGCAGACCTCAAACATGTAGACATGAACGACGACGGCCTGCTCGAAAGTATTCGCGTCGTTACGTCGCGTGGCTGCGTAGCCCAGTGCAGCTTTTGCTCGGTAAACTTCTACAGCAAGCTGCAGAAAGGCAAAATTTGGCGGGGTCGTTCCGCCAAGAACGTCGTCGATGAAATCGAACATTTAACTAGTACCTATAAAGCTAGGGTATTCAATTTCTCGGACAGTTCTTTCGAGGACCCGGGCAACGTCGGTAAACAGCGGACCCGAGACATCTGCAATGGTATAATCGAACGTGGCATAGAAATGTCGGCCAAGGTCTACATGCGTGCCGACACAATGCACAAGCGCGAAGATTTCGACCTTTTCCGGCTTTGGAAGAAGGCCGGTATCGACGTAATTATTATCGGCGCAGAAGCGGGGTCCGACCTGGAACTCGAATTCTACAATAAGCGCGCCAACGTTCAGCAGACCATTCAAACCATTGAGCACTTGAAAGAGCTTGACCTTTTCTACGTGTTCGTTGGGTTCATTATGTTCGGCCCGGATTCGACGATTGCGACGCTGCGTGAGAACATGGAGTTCCATAAACGCCTGGGCCTGACCGACAACCCTACCCACATGTCGAACGCGCTGATGCTTATCCGCGATACCGCGGTTTATGCAACATTGCGGGCCGAGGGCCGGGTTGTAGAAGCCGAGAACTTCTGGGAACTACCAAAGTACACATTCATCGACCCCATGGCCGAACGAGCTGCAAAGCATTGGGACGGAATTTATTACCGGTATCCGACAACAAATGCCTTAAACAAAAAATTGGTCAATACGGAAAACCTAATCTCACGTATGACGAACCCCATGAATGCCAATATTTATGAGAGATTTTCCTCGGAGTTTGCCGACTTCAAGGAGCGGTACGCCGAGCTCAAAGCTGAATTCGGTGCCATCCAGTACAACTACTTCCATCAGATGTTGGATATGATCGAAGAGCGTCGGCCGGACACGGATTTGCAGACTGCAGGTGACAAGTTCTTCGGCAGCGTATACGATGCCTATTACCCTCGCTACGCTGCTCTTTACGACGACTTCTTGGAGGAGCTTTATGCCTCCAATTTGGGGCTGAGTGGCCTTACCTTTAGGCACTTCCGCCCTAATGTCGTAAAAGAAGGCATGCAGCGAGTATGACCCTCGCCTGAGTTCCTGATGGTACGACGGTTTGCCATGTCGGACATGGGTTAATAGCCCTGTCTGCTGGGTTTGCGAGATAAAGTCTCCAAAACGCACCAAAAGGAAGCTACATGGACGACGATGCAGAACTTAGGATTATGTCACTAATCATCAACTACGAAGTTGCGGTGAAGCGGTGTCAAACCGATAAGGATTTGATCAAACTCATGGCCGACACGGTTGAGTTGGGCTACGACGATGAGGGAAATCCCTTCGCAAAGCTGCGCGATCATCTGGGCCAACAATTACAAGAGCAATGCGAACCGAATGTTGCCAAAGACCTAACACAGCAGATCGAATCCAAGTCGCTGAGAGCGCTTAAACTTCGTATGCGCCGCCCCGCAAGCGACTAGGTAGCTCCCCCGCGCTGAAACTTTCAAAACAATCGGGAAACACGGACACTCTGACTAATTGATAACAGTCGCTTGCTCACATAAGCGTAATGCCGGTCGTCACCCACGCACCAAACTGAGGATGCCAGCCTTGGAGTCAAATACTCTTCTCAAAACCACTTTTGCCGCACATAGAGAGTCGATTTGGACGCGGCTGGCAAAGCCTATTGAGAGGTTCTCGAGAACAACCCCTAGTACACCGGCACATGAATGAATTCAGGAATTCTGCATCGTGCGGCGGGCGCATCGGAAGCTGCGTTCAAGGTTCTGTACCGCGCCGAACTCAAGTTTCCTTGCCAACTGGAGTTGGCGGCGAAACGCTAATAGTCAGCCAGGCGCCGTCGTTCTCGCCACCAATTACCGGCGCCACTTGCCATTGGTACAGATACACAAGCCCATCATTGGTGGTCACCCTGACTGCAAACACGGCTATGGAGGCATTCTGCTCCAACAGCTGAATGTCGTGATGACGGTGATTGAGAAGCATGGCGTAACCGGGCCCTTTGATCATTGCTATAAACTTGAGCAAGGGTCCCGTAACGCGCTTGTTGTCAGGATGGGCGAAGGCCCAGGCCTTTCGAATGCCAGAATTAGGACTGGGAAAGTCATTGTTCTGCAACGCCTGCAATTGAATGTGTACAGCAGCTCCAGGTGAAATCATTGGGCTCATAGAGTTGCTGGCGCGCGCCGTCAGGTCATTCATCACCGCAACTGCCGCGACAATCATGAAAATGACCGCACGCACGATCAACTATCCGCCTGTCGTAGCGGAAACGGATAGGCCAACTCCGCCCAAAACGGGGCAGAAACTTCGTTGTGGCCAGCAAGAGGCGGTTTGTCTCGAGAATAGGGATCGTACCAGAGCGTGCTCCGGCCTACGAATAAACGCGCAACGGGGAACGCTGCCAGTTCGCGATCCCAGGGGTTCAAGCTAGGTACGATATTTAGGACGATAAGGTCCCTAACGCCGCCGCCAGGAACGTCCCCGCGATGCAGAATACGCGAGGGTGCGAACACCGTGGCATCCCCGGCACTCAAGGCCGGCCGCACGGGCAAAATGGGCGTGTCCCCTGATGGGAAAAGCGTCGCCAGATCAGCAATGCGCGTCGATTGGGCCGGAAAAGCGTACCCTGCCTGCGCGCACCGACGCGTATCCTGAAAGTTCGTAAATAGGGTCGCTGGACTATCAATATCGCAATCCGTCAGGTAGATAAGGACATGAAGCTTAGCCATGGGATCGAAATCGCGGTGCCAGAGAAACGATACCCCGGAATTCGGTGCCAACCGCGAACGCATCAACTCACAATGATCAATCCGAAAAAAACATCCCAGATAAGCCTCCAGTTCATCCCCAAATCCATCACGTAAGCCCTGAGAAATCATGGCCACGATCTGCTCTTGCAAATGTCTATCGGCATCAATTTTAGCGTTGACGGACGCTGAGCTTGCATCCACCAGAAAATCAAATGCGGCAGACAAGGCGCGTGCTGATTGGCTGGAAAAAAGAGATTTTTGAACGCCGTGGCCATGAGTTGTCAGCGCCGTGGCCAAATCCCCCGGTTGCGGCAATTCAGGTCGAACCTCAGGGAAAATCTGCTGACATATCCGATGGAAATCCGAATGAAACTCCATGGGGTTCCGCTCGAGAAAAAAATCAGCCGACCCGGGATCGAAGGCCATCAACCCGTTTTGTTGTGAGATCTTCAGTTCCATGATCCGAGACCCTTGGGAGATTTCGGCAATCGATTCTGCCAATAGAAAAACTCGGCGCGGAAATTGAGGGCTATACTTTTAATGACGGGAACGTGATAGTGCATGACTTTTGTTCTACACCCTTGCGGACTCGAAGCCAAATAAATGGAGCCTTTCCATGGCTGGAATGATGATCGAAGAGTTCGATAAAATGCATCCGCAGACGTCGCTTGAACACAACGGCACGCAAATCACATATTGTATCCTGAACCCACAAACCCTTTGGAATGTTCACAGCTGGAAATCGAAGGAGCCGGATAACTTGGGGTGGATCTCCGGTTCCAAGTCGGATGACGTACTATTCGATATCGGCCCAAACGTGAAAATATATCAGGTTTGGACTGCTATGATGACGGGGGTTTCAGTTTATGCCTTCAAACCGGAAGCGCAGAATTGTGCGCTGCTGGACACCAATATCATCGCCCAGTAATGCAAGGAATACCGGGCCCCGGTTCGAGATCATGACCGCGTCACCTCAGCAAACCCGCCCATTGAATATCGTTTGGCGACGGCGTGTCCTCGATCGTTTCTTGGAGGCGTCCTTCATCCGTGAGGTCTTGCTGGCGTACCTGCCGCGACCCTTGCGCTGGATCGCCATCGAAGACGATGATGCATTGCCCCTCATGGACGATATTTTGGTCTGTTCCTTTGCCGACCCTTCAGCCTATCTACGGGCACTCCGCAGGGCGGGACATCGAAACATCGGCGTCATCCACCTTGGCGATGAAATCGGCCAAGACGACCTCGGGTTCTACGCAGATGCTGATTACGTTCTCCGAAATTATTTCATTCCCGAGACTATTCACCTGTCCAAAGCCCACGCCCCCCCAATTCTTTGGGTACCCAACGGTTGGGCAACGGGTGTTGGTCCGCGTGCGCCGGCGCAATTGTTGCCCATCAGTACGCGCAAGCATGACCTCTTTTTTTCCGGCTTTGTCTCAGGACCAAATCGTAGCATTGATGAGCGAACACGCATGCTGGATATCCTTCAGGAACATCGCATTCCGGCGACAGTCCTTCTCAGTGGGGGCTTTGGACAAGGTCTCGGCGCGCCCAGTTACAGTGCCTACATGGCCGATACAAAACTCGCCTTGGCGCCGGGCGGAAACGCCGCGGAAACGATCCGCTTCTACGACGCGCTGGAATGCGGCGCGTTGCCGGTTGTCGTCGACGCACCCTGGCTGCATGCCGAAGCGGCTCTCGGCTTTTGCGGCACGCCCCCAGTTGTCATTTTAGATAGCTGGACCGCACTGCCCGATGCCCTTGAATGTTATCTATCTCCAGCCGCCAAGGCAGATCTTTCAGCGCAGGCGGATGCCTGCAGACAGTGGTGGCAGATGTTCAAAATACGCACCAGTGAACGGGTCTGTAGCCTTATCGAAATCTCCTTCGCGACAACCTGAGGAGGCCGACCTTGGACCCCAATACACTTTTCGAAATCGCTATTGCCGCGCATGAAAAAGGCGATTTGGACACCGCTCGCAAAGCCTATGAAGAAGTTCTCAAAAACAATCCCCAGCACGCTGGAGCGTGGATGAATTTAGGTGTTGTACATCGTGCCACGGGAGCATCGGAAGCCGCACTCGCAGCTCTCCGCCGCGCCGAGGTTTTGGCTCCAGATCACGAGGGAGTTCTGTACAATCTCGGCAATGCTTTAATGGACAACAATGCCCTTGACGCCGCCATCGAGGTTTACCGCCGCGCGCTTCAGATCGCCCCCGGGTTCGCCGACGCCTATAACAATTTGGGCGAGGTCTTTATCCGGAAAGGCGAGCGCAAGGCGGCCATTGCACAATTCCGAGCTGGACTTGAGAGGGTCGGAGTTCATTTGGGCTTATTAGTCAACTTGGGGAACACGTTGCATCTCGAGGGTGAAACCGACGCGGCCCTATCATGCTTGTCTCGAGCCTTGGAACTATCGCCCGATTCCATCGCAATCCGGCGTAATCTAGGCAATGCGCTCCGAACTTCAGGACATTTGTCGGCAGCCGTAGACATGCTTCAAGGGATCCTACAGCGTGCACCCAACGATGCGAATACCCACGTTTTGCTATCTTTCTGCAATTTCGCCCAGGGCGAATTTGACACGGCCTGGGACGCCTACGCACATCGATGGCGTTCAGACGATCACGAACCGGCTCGCTGCTTTGAAGCTCCTCTTTGGGCAGGTCAGTCCCTGGCGAGAAAGAGGCTCCTCATTTGGGGTGAGCAGGCCGTAGGCGACGAACTGATGTTCGCGACCATGTATGATGAACTTGCCAATATGGCCAGCGACATACACGTCGAGACCGAATTTCGGCTTCTGCCCCTGTTCCAGCGGTCGTTCCCTCAATTCAAGATATACCCTCGACGAACACCACCGGCCTATTCCTTGTTGAAACAGAAATTTGATTATCAGATTGCCGCCGGTGACCTGGGGCGGTACCTACGCCGGGCAAGAACCGATTTCGCTGCCTCACAGCCTTATCTGAAAGTAGATGCGGGTCACCAAACGCGTTTCCGCAAGACCTACGCCGCTCGAGCAAATGGTCGTCCCATCATTGGCATTTCGTGGCGAAGTGGGAACGAACACTCCGGCGTGCCACGTTCTATTCCCTTAAAAGACCTCCGCCCTTTGATCTCCGATAATTCTTTGATATTCGTCAACTTACAGTACGGGGAAACGGATGTAGATCTCACAACCCTTCGGAACATGGGCTGCGTGATCATTGACGATGCGCGCGTCAATCCCCTGACGGACATGGATTTGGCCGCCGCACAAATCACAGCAATGGATCTTGTGGTATCAGCGGCTAACACGACAGCACATCTAGGAGGCGCCTTGGGCATTCCAACATGGGTCGCCCTGTCGAAGACGCCCGATTGGCGATGGTTGGCGAAAGGTATGGAATCACCATGGTATCCAAACGTCCGGCTGTTCCGGCAAACCGAAATCGCAGATTGGAGAGAACCTGTAGCTCAAATTATTTCTGCATTACGTAATAAACGGGACAGCATGCCGCTATGATAAAGATGCAGTCCGCGACCAGCCTATTCATTCTGACAGTGATCGGTCTGTGTTCGGTCGGAAGCGGAATACCACCCAGCCACGCGCAATCAGCGTGCCGGCATTTAGGTTCATCTCCAAACGTCACCTTACGCATCGAACCGGGTAAGATCGTTCTCAGCAATGGGTTTAGTCGCAGTCAAATAAAAACCCTTTCGGGGCGCCAACCGTTGTCTCCTGGGCTTGGGTCACGCTGGCACCCCATCGGACTGACGCTAACGGCGCATCAATTTTCAATGCAGGTTAAGGTCCACGCTAGGCGAATTGCGAGGAACCGGTTCTGTGGTCAACTATCGCGGGTCGATGCGCAGTTGGGCTATGACAAACTGAAAGTCTACATCGCGCGGAAATATCGCCCCGGTTCTTGTAATTACCGCTCCATACTTGATCACGAGAATCGTCACGTCGCTGTGTTTCGTTCTACCTTGTTCAAGTACGCACCACGGATTGAGCGTAGGCTCAAACGGTTAGCCGCCAGCCTTGGGCCGGTACTCGCCGGCTCAGCGGACCAAGCGGCCAAAATTCTCCAGAAGAAAATGCAGCGCGAATTGAAACCACTTTTTCGGGAAATGAATCGCGAGATGGATTTTCGAAACGCTAAACTCGATACTCCTCAGAACTATCAAAAAGAACAAGCGCGTTGCTCCCAGTGGTAATCCTCAACCTTTGTCACAACTTGTGTAAGGTCGAGTCATTGCCTAACCGGCTACCGGAATGATGGAACTAGATTGAAAAACTTTCGGTTTCAAACGTTAAACGCATAGGCCGAAGCATCCGATGGCGTCAGTATATCTTTAGGTCACATTTCTAGATATAGGGGTGAGAACGGCATGAGTATGAATGGTCGGGCTATGCGTATATAACCATCCAAAAGGCATTAAATTTGTGGCCTACTTTGAAGTCATAACCCAAACACCGTTCCAGTCCTTTGGATTCTCTTTCTTCATTATGGTACAGCGCTCAATGTAGGTCTCTGATAGCTTGTCAGCTGGGTTGGCCTTTAGACATTCCTTAAAAGATTTAATTGATTTATCCCAACTTCCATTCTTATACAATTCACGGCCCTCATTGAAATGGTTCACTGTCTCCATCAAATTTGGGAACGTTTTTGAATTATGATAATCTAATACTTCTCTCACACCTACAGGTTCTGTCTTACCTTTAACAACAACATCATCGATATATCTAATTTGGTAAGTTCCCTTTAATTTGTTGTATGTGTAATCGCTTATAAGAATTCGCGCCGAATATTGTTTGCATGCACTCTCAAGCCTTGCCGCTAAGTTTACTCCATCTCCGATCATGGTGTAATCCATTCTCTTTGACGAACCGATATTGCCAGAGACTACTTTATCGGTATTAAGGCCAAGCCCCATATCTACAGGCATCTTGCCTTCTATTTCGCGGTGCTCGTTCCATTCCCACAATCTTGCGATCATATTAATCCCGGCGCGGACACCTCTGTCTTCATCATCTTCATTGGCCATTGGGATGCCAAATCCCGCCATGATAGCATCCCCGATAAACTTATCGACCATACCTCCTTGCTCACTTATGGCTTCAACCATGATATCGAAGTACTCGTTTAAAAGGGACACGGTACCCTGCGCACCCAACGTTTCCGTGATCGTTGTAAAGCCCCGCACATCAGAGAATAGCAACGTTGCGACAGTCTCCTGACCGCCCATAATATCCGTCCCCTCGCTCATTAATTGCTCAGCAATTCCAGGATCTATGTATCGCGACATTGTAGACTTCATACGTTTTTCGTCAGAAATATCCTCAACCATTATAAGAGTGCCGAGGTGCCCCTCACCTTGATCCATACGTCCATCTGGATCTTGGTTTTCGAGGGGCAAAAAACTCAAATTAGCCGATACCATATCGAGATTGTCGTCTTCCACTGAACCAACTTCGAACTCAGTATCCATTAAAAGCTCATCTTCTTTCGTCTCTTCGCAATTCTTAATTTTCTCCAATATCCATGAACGACCATTAGTAAAGAATTCTTCGGCCGTTTTGCCTATAATATCAGCTGAGCGAATTTTCAGAATTTTTAGTCCCGCTTTATTACAAGTAATAATTTTACCTTCATCATTTATTGTAATTACAGCGTTAGTCATACTGGTCAGCATGCTGTGATTATAAGCTCGCTCCTTTGCAACATCCTCAAACAAAGCCGCATTCTCAAGTGCTATAGCGACCTGTTGCGTAAAGGCTTTTAGGCGTGACTCGTCTTCATCTGTAAAGCCCCCGCCTTTCTTGTTCAGCGCTTGAGTACAGCCAATGCACTTCCCATCTTTGTTAATAATAGGGACGCAGAGTATTGATTGGGTGAAATAACCTGTCTGCTTATCAAAGCCTGGATTAAAACGAAGATCTGCATAAGCGTATGGAATGTTCACAGTCTCTCTTGACTGAAAAACAGCGCCCGCGATGCCAGCAGTATTCGGCAATCGTATTTCACCAATTCCATCCCCCATTGCCACACGGGAAAAAAGCTCATCAGTTTTAGGGTCATTGAGGAATAGGGTTGACCGATCCGCATTTAGCATTCGCGTCGACTCCACCATAACGCGCTGCAGCAATGAACCTAAGTCAATCTCGGCCGTCACGTCTGATACAATATCAAGAAATTGCATCTCTTTTTCGCGTGACTTAACCATTTCTTCCATTCCTTGCGCATTTTGCAAAGAGACGGCTGCTTGGGCGGTAATTGCCTCCACGATATCCAGGTCTTCTTTTGTAAACCGACCCCGTTTTTTATTTAATATTTGAATGACGCCGATTACATCATTTCGCACAGTGCGAACTGGAGCGCATACAATGTTTTTTGTTACGTATCCTGTTTGTTCATCAATTTTTGAGTTAAATCTCTCATCTTCATAAGCATTATGAATAATTTCTCCCTCTCCAGATTGGAAAATAGACCCCGCAATACCTGTTGTATTAAGGATTCTAATCTCTCTGGTTAAGTCCCCTTGCGCCACACGTGAGTACAGCTCTCCGGTAAGCGGGTCGTTAAGAAAAAGGCTGCCCCTATCGGCTCCTAATTCTTCCGTGGTCATTGCTATTAATGTCCACAGAATTTCACTTAAATTTTTCAAACCCGCAATCTTACGTGTCACCGATAACAGCATTTCTGTCTGTTGTAATTTTGCAGTTGTTCGCTGCAATTGATTTTCCAAGTCTGAAGCGGTGAGTGACTTGGCAGGCACGGCGGTATTTTTACCTGATTGACCAGAATTTGAGTTCTTCATCGCAGCTTTAGCCATTTTTCGTTTCCAGTTCTTCTCGGAGCTTGCCGATAGTATCTTTCAGGTGTTGATGTTCATCAGAAGTTTCTAGCTTCTGTTTTTGTAATTTTGCTTCGTATTCAAACTTTTGGCTCTCTAGGGCGGCTCTTAACTCTGATGAGGTCATTTTGAGCTGTTGGATTTCATCAGCAGAGCGCTGAACAGCCTGCTGAACAGCCGCATCCTTCTCAAACCTTAGACTTTCCAGCTCGTCGCGCAAGCTTGTCGCTGTGTTTTTAAGTTGAAGGATCTCATCGGCTGAGCGCTGAACAGCCTGCTGAACAGCCGC
>MDTG01238175.1_pt1 | contig 14946 bp, 15 predicted proteins | sample 811421 | NCBI WGS metagenome assembly MDTG01 (sample SAMN05326645, study PRJNA326480) | marine metagenome | isolation source: seawater | place: Pacific Ocean: South East | collected 2011
CCCGCTATCATATCACCAGGGGTCACATAGCCTCTCGCCTGTCCAAGTTTTCGTATTCCATTTCCTAATAAGTAAACGGCTGCCCCTGCGACTGGTAAATTTAGAGCAATGAACATTGCTGAAACGCCATTCTCATATACCATTCCAGGGAAGCCCAAGAGAGCTACTCCTGAAAAGAAAGTGGCCATAATGGTTAATGAGGTCACTAAGAGCCCTTGTCCCCGACCGGCGAGGTAGTAATCTTCTTCAGTACCTTTACTCTTTAGGTATCCAAAAATACCCAATGTTAGTAGAATAATTAAATAGATAACCAGGACTACGTGAGGAGTATTCCCTAAATCAGCATTAGAAAGAAAGAAATTTAGTTTATCCATTTTTATCCTCTCTCTTCCAAATGAATTTAGCAGCGATAAGAATGACGCCAGCTTCAACTAAAAACCAGAAAACGGCCCAAACATAGAGTGCCGGCATGCCAAACCAAAACTTAGGTTCAGAACCGTGTGAGTTGATGAGTAAAGATCCTGGCCCTGGCCCCATAATTAGAGCAAATAAAAAAATGACAATCAGTACGATTGCTAATTTTTCTCTTTTGCTTTCTTTTTTCATTGGTTAGTTATTCCAATATATCATGAAGCGCTTGTCCATTCTCTATTTATAAAGCATCTTTATTTTTTTCAGATAATGCCTATTTCTATAAACAGCGCTCAATTTCGGCACCTTCCTATGAATACGCGATTCCCATTTAAATATGGGATTGCTTCAATGACCAGCCTTCCGCACGTATTTCTATGTATTGAGTTGAATATTGATGGAAAAGTAGTCAAAGGAATTTCATCTGAGGGTCTGCCTCCTAAGTGGTTTACAAAAAATTCTGAGACTAGTTTTGAGGAAGATTTACCGGAAATGTTAACCGCATTAAAAATGGCTTTAAATTTTTCTGGGAGTATTAGTGCTGAAACTGTCTTTGGTTTTTGGCAGCAATTGTATGAATTACAAGAGGGTTGGGCAAAGAAAGAAAATGTACCATCACTTCTTGCGCACCTTGGAACATCATTAGTAGAGAGGGCCCTTATTGATGCTTTCTGTAGAGAGTCTAATCTATCTTTTAATCAAGCGCTTAGGAAAAATTCATTGGGTATAGATTTAGGATATTTTTATAATGAGCTTAAAAATGATTTACCAAAAGACTGGTTACCTAAAAACCCGTTTAGTGAAATTATTGTGCGCCACACAATTGGTCTTGGGGACCCCTTAATAGGATCGGAAATACCAATAGAGGACCGTTGTGATGATGGTTTGCCGCAGGCCTTAGACGAAGTTATTGATCAATACGGTGTTACTCATTTTAAAATTAAAATATGTGGGCAGATTGAGACGGATCTTCCTAGGCTGGAAGCAATCGCAACTCTCCTTAAATCTAGAATAAGAGATTTTAAGTTTACTCTTGATGGCAATGAACAATTTTCATCTGTATCTGAATTTCGTGTTCATTGGGAAAAGCTCAAAAAAAATGAGACATTAAAATTATTTTTAAGTGAAGAGTACCTCCTTTTTGTTGAGCAGCCTCTTCATCGTGAATTTGCTTTAGCAGATTTTGTTGCAGACCAAATTGATGAGTGGGTTGATTGTCCAGCAATGATTATAGATGAATCAGATGGTGAGCTATTTTCATTAAAGCGTGCTTTAGATCTTGGATATCGAGGAACGAGCCATAAGAATTGTAAGGGTGTTTTTAAAGGGATAGCCAATTCGTGTAAAATTCACTTCAATAAGAAAAATATTGAGGGGGAGTGGATAATTAGTGGTGAGGACCTTGCTAATGTTGGTCCGATAGCCTTGCTAAATGATTTAGCGGTAATGGCATCAATTGGGATTGAGCATGTTGAAAGGAATGGCCATCATTATTTTTCAGGTCTTTCAATGTATCCTAGAATTATGCAGGAAAAAATTTGCTTATTTCATTCTGATCTATATTCATTCACTGATTTAGATTTTCCCTCTTTAATCATTAATCATGGTTCAATAGCTTTGGGTTCTATTAATAAAGCAGCCTTTGGTTGTGGATTGGAACTAGGTGAAGATAATCTCGAAAATTTTGGTTCTTTAGGCTTAGTATCTTTGAATTAATGGTTTTATTTTCATTAGATTCAGCTCACAAATGAAAAAAGCAGGCTGCTAAAATTTCAGAACGAAATTACCCAAAAATTCCAAAATTCTCCTGGTCAGCCTGCTGTTAGGAAATTTAGCGTTTCTTATGCCAACTCTGTTAAATTTTGATTTTTTATCTGAAGGTAATTAAAGAAATTATTCAGTGGTTGTTGAATCATCGCCGTTGATGGCTGCCTCGAGAGCATGCCATGCTAGAGTAGCACACTTTATTCGGGCAGGAAATTTTCGGACCCCTATTAACGCTGCCATATCACCTTGTTCGACAAGATCAACCTCTGGTTCATCATCTCCTGTTAAAAGTGTTTTAGTTTCGTCAATTAATGTTTGTACTTCCTTTATTTCTTTCCCGCCTACCATTGTGGTCATTATCGACCCTGAGGCTCTAGAGATAGCGCATCCATCCGTTTCACATGCTACCTCATCTAAAGTGTTGTCAGATTTTCTAACATAAACTGTCAGTTTATCTCCGCATAGTGGGTTTGAACCATCAGCACTACAAGTGCAAGGATCTAATGGTTCGCTATTTCTTGGCCTTTTGTTGTGAGCCAAAATTATTTCCTGATAAAGGTCACTTAAATCGTCCATTAAATTTTTATCTTAATTTCCAAATATATCACTTACTTTTTTCAGGGCGTCGCCTAATTGATTGATCTCATCAGTGGTATTATAAAAAGACATTGAAGCTCTTGTTGTGGCACTAACACCTAATCTTTTCATTAGAGGTTGAGCGCAGTGATGGCCCGCTCTGACAGCTATTGCATTTGTATCAAGTATGGTTGCAATATCATGAGGGTGAGCAGATTTCATAGTAAATGAGATAACGGGAACTTTACTTCTTGCTGTTCCTATAATTTTTAAGGAGGGAATTGCATTTAGCGTTTCTGTGGCATGATCAAGTAGAGATGATTCAATTTCATGAATTTTGTCCCATCCCAATTCTGTGATATATTCTATAGCCTTTTTTAGTCCGATTGCACCGCTTATATTGGGTGTTCCTGCTTCAAATCGTTCCGGAGGGGATCTAAAGGTCGTTCCTTCAAAGCTTACAATGTTAATCATGTCTCCACCTCCTTGATAAGGAGGCATTTCTGTGAGCAATTCACTGCGCCCGTAGAGAACCCCGATTCCATCAGGTCCAAATAGTTTGTGAGACGAGAAAACGTAAAAGTCGCAATCCAGATCTTGCACGTCGACTGGTTGATGAGCAACTGCCTGTGCGCCATCAAGTAATACAGGAATGTTCTTGGATTTAAGAGTGGCGATCATCTCTTTAGCCGGATTTATTGTTCCTAATGCATTAGAGACATGCACAAAAGCTGCCATCTTAGTGCGATTGTTTATTTTTGATTCGAAGTCCTTGAGATCAATTTCTCCCTCATCCGTTATTGCAATAGGAATGACTTTTGCACCTATCTCTTTTGCAACAATTTGCCAAGGAATAATGTTGGCGTGGTGTTCCATTTCGGTGACGAGTATCTCATCATCTTTCTGAATTCGATTTTTACAAAAGCTATGAGCTACAAGATTAACAGCTTCCGTTGCACCTCTTACAAATATTATTTCATCAGTTGATTTTGCCTTAATGAATTTAGCTACACTTGATCGAGCATCATCGTAAGCGATGGTCGCATTCATGCTGAGGTGGTGAACCCCTCGATGAATGTTAGCATTCTCTTCTGCCAGAAAGCTTGAAACTCTATCAATTACAGCTTTGGGCTTTTGAGTTGTAGCAGCGTTATCGAGATAGACTAAGGGCTTCCCGTTTACTTCTTGATTAAGTATTGGAAAATCATCTCTTAATTTATATTCCTCTTTCATATTATTAACCATTTATTCAACCTTACTCACTAATTATTCAAACGGATTTCTTTGTTTTGCGGTTTTCTATTGTTTATGATTATTCTATGAAAGACTCTAAATTAAAATTATGTCAGATTCAAAAGTTCTAATTATAGTAGGTGACGCTAGCGAGACTCTAGATACGCTATACCCATTTTATAGGTTGCAAGAGGATAATTTTCAGCCTGTCGTAGCGGGACCAGAAAAGAAAAAATACCAGATGGTAATGCATGAAGTTAAGCCAGGTTGGACTATTACAAAGGAGTGGGAAGGGTACACGATTGATGCAGATATTTCTTTTGAGAAGGTTGTTCCAGAGGAGTATTTAGGTATTTTCTTCAGTGGTGGAAGAGCGCCTGAATATATTCGAGACAATCCTTATTTAATAAAGATAACACAATGGTTTTTTGATAATAATAAACCAATTGCTAGCGTTTGTCATGGTGTGGAAATCCCCGCAAGAGCTGATAGAGTACGCGGTCGAAGAATGGCAACTGTTCCGAAGTGCCAATTTGATCTGGAGGTTTGTGGAGGAATTTTTGTGGACCAACCGTGTGTCGTTGATGGAAACCTTGTCTCTGGAAGAACTTTCCATGACAACGGTCAATATCTTCGTTCTTGGATTAAATTATTGATTAACGAGAGAGAATCGCACTCCTAGTTTATTTAGATGGATAATTATTCTCGTCGTTCATTTTTGCGCGCTCCGCTCCCTTTAATGTTAGGTGGCAAAGCTATCAAATCCTTGAAGGCTGAACTGAGGAAATTTAATATTCGATATTCACTTTCCTCTGCCATGTATGGTGAGATGCTACTGGAAGATATCTTGCCAGAGGTTTCTAAAGCAGGCTGTGAGTGTATTGATATTTGGTGCAAGGTTCATGGTAATCAGAGGGAGCAAATTACTTCTATGGGTTATGAAAAAGCGAAAATTTTATTTGATCGTAATAATGTTTCGCCAGCGATTTTCACTCGGTACCCATTAGGGCCCTTTGGGTTGCAGGAGGAGTTAAAAGAAATTAGTAAAATTTTTGGCGCTCAGATTGTTATTTGCGGTACAACTGGATCACCAGAACTGAAGGGAAAAGAGGCAAAGAGAGCAGTGATGAATTTTCTAGAAAAAATGAAGCCTCATGTAGCGGTTGCTGAGGCAGCAGGAGTTAAGATTGCCGTTGAGAATCACAGTAGACAGTTTTTATGTCACCCTGACTCATTACGCTATTTTGGGGAACTTAACAAAAGCAGTCATTTAGGGATTGCCTTTGCTCCTCATCATTTACATAAGTTTGCTGAGGATATTCCTAGATTAATTAGAGAACTTGGAAATGAAAATATTCCCTTTATGTATTTTCAAGAACATTCAGAGGGTATGTATAAGAAGTCATCTAAGGCTATTGAGATGAAACAAATGCCTGGCTATGGGGGCTCTCTCAATTATAGAGATATATTGAGTTCATTGGGTCACATTGATTACAAAGGTTACTGTGAAATTTTCATGCACCCTGTCCCAAGAGGTATACCAATTCTTCCGAAGAAAAAGCAGGTTACTGATGCAATCCTTAAGAGTAAAAAATACATCAACTCGTTGATGTATTAGACATATTCAAATAAAGTTACTTAAATTTTCTAGGAAGAACAGTTACTACTTTTCCTGTCTCTGGATTCCATATTTCCATGCCCTCAGGGGTATCAAATGGTTTTTCACAATTGATGACCTTTGAGTTTTTGATGTTATCCACCTTTACACTTCTAACGGTAATTTTATCCGTATTAACTACCATCCAGTTGACTTGATTAAAGCTGTCGGAAGCCCTAGTCCATTCTTTATCATCATCATTTTTTCTTAATGGAGCCCCCCAACATCCTTCCCCAATGAAAGTAATGCCGTTTGCATCATCACGAATGAAGCCCTCAGTGCTACCCTCTTCTTTAGATGGGCGTACAGGCCATGTTCTTTTGACCATGTGGCTGTCACATTCTATGACCAGATTCATACCATAGTAGTAGAATGTTTTTGCCCAAGCATCGTACTGGGCATCTTGTTCTTTTTTACCTTTATGATGAGGTCTGAAAGGATGATGGTAATGTGCAATTTTCCATTTGTAATCAGTATTTTCATTGAGATCTTTTTTCAACCATTCACCTTGGTCACCTGCTCGTACAATACAGCTATTTAAAGTATAAACTCTGAGTAATTTATTCCCTAACCCAAATGCATAGTAGTCATCTGGAGTAGGGGTATCGAATAGTTTATTAATATCTGCAGAACCTTCATGATTTCCACGAGCAGCCACGATGGGTATCATGCGGCCATCTTCTCCAGTTGTTAGTTGCCAGTCGTCTAGCCACCTAGACCAATTTTTATTTGTTGGAGTAGATATCATGTCTCCGCCAAAGCAAACGAATAAAGGTCTTATTTTTGCAACTGCTCTGTTGGCATTTTGTCTTGCTCCTTGATTGTTTCTACTATCACCACCAGCTAGAAAAGAAAATGGTTCATTGTCACTGCTAGCTGTTTTGAATGTGAATTGCTTGCTTTGTGAATTATCATCTTTCACCATAAAGGCATAAACTGTATTAGGCTTGAGTCCATCAATACGAGCGAATCTACTTCTTATATCAAGGTGTAAGGTCTTACGGTGAACATCTTTTTTAAGAGGATAATTTTTCCCTTCCTCAATTTTAGAGAATTCACCGTAATGCACTTTGGCTCCATTGCCGTCAATTTTACACCAGGCTATTGTAACTGAAGATTGAGGATTTGAATTCCAAATTAATCGGTATTTGTCAGTTTTAGCTTTTACTTCTAGGCTATAAAAAAAGATAAAAATAAATAGGAATAGGGGTTTCATTAATATTTTAAATTGAGGTTTTTTTAACATGATCGCAATTCTTCCTAAGTGCAAGTATAAGGCATAAAGGAATCATGAAATGTGGTGCTCTATATAGCATTTCCGGTATCCAAGTATTCAATGTTTTCATCATTTCATAGCTGTCGAAATGAGACCAAGGTCTTGCAGCGGCAGTTAGAGCTCCCCATATTAACATGTAGTAAAGTCCTGTTTTTTTGAGTTTACCTCTAGTGAAAATCAGCACAGCGGCAATGAAGTCAAGTAGTCCTGCAATTATTAGTATTAAATTAGCATGGCTTTGTTCTTTTATTCTTAATGAACGCATTAGCATCTCAGAAAAATGTCCTGGCCTACTATGATCTAGAACAATCCATTCATGACTGAAATTTATTGCGAATAATCCATGAAATATAAAAGCCATTGCAATGCTAATTTTAGCTATAAGTTCTGCAGGTATGGTTATTTTATTTTTTTGGGAAATAAGAAATATGATCAAAGGCATACAAAACTGAGCAGCATGCTCAAGTAAGTTGCCAATACCTACTCTATTGTCTAAATATTTTAGTGTTGATAAAAATACAAGATTGATTGTGATGACGATATAAATGGAATTAAAGTATTTATTTTTTGATTTAATTAGTACAGCCAAAGCAGAGAGCAAGAATAGCACCCCTTGAAGTTTAATAATTTTTCCGATCCCTGCTGTAACCGATAATGAAGTTACCCAACTGTTCCAGTCTTCCCCTGTAATTGAGGTTATTATTCCGGACATTAAATTTTCATCCCATAATAAAGCCGTTAGAGGCATTTTGCCGTTAATGCACACCCATCCATGGCCAATCAGCATTATGGCGCATGAAATTCTAAAGAGATATTCAATACTTTTTGTTGAGTGTTTTAATTTATTCAAAGAGTTATGTATGGTTTGAGTTTTTGACCTATCTTCGAAATGGAGGTATTAATGATTAGTGTTGCAGCTTAGACACTTTCTTTTTTTCGACAGTGATTGTCCTTTTTGTCAATTACAGATAAAGTTATTGGCTAAATTGGATTGGTTAAACAAGGTGGAGTTTGTCCCTTTAAAGGATTTTAAAAAAACTGTTACAGGCGTTAATATCGATGAAAATGTCTTAAATCAAGCAATTCACTGCATTACCCCACAAAAAAATATTTTTGTCGGGGCTAAGGCTATCAGGTTTGTGGGGATGAGAATGCCATTGTTAATTCCCCTATCTCTTTTTTTATGGTTGCCAGGAACGATGTTTATTGCGGAAAAAATCTACCAATCTTTAAGTGTAAATCGCTATTTTTTGAGTCGCTTTCTGGGATGTAAAGAAGCCTGCTCTTTGGATGTCACAAAGAACAAAAAGTCTGACGCCTAAAAACCACAAGGCTCCTATTGACGATTAACTATGAGTTATTCATGTTGTCATTTATTCATGAAATTTATTTGGACGCTTTTAATTGTATCTGTTTGTTATTTGGAATTTTCTTTTAGCGATGAAAATAAATTATCCGATAAGCAGAAATCTCTAATAGCTGAGCCATTCAGGAAAGCTGGTGAAAATTCAGTAGAGCTTCGAAGTGCTATTTCGCGATTGGATCCTGACAGAGTTGAAGGTTTAGTTTTTTTAATTCAGTATATGCCAGAAAGAGATCTTAAGTCACTTAGTTCAGATTATCTCGTCGAAAATGTCAATTATGCTTATAAGGCGAGGGATGATACCGAATGGGCTAAGTCAGTTCCTAAATCCATTTTTTTCAATAATGTATTGCCCTATGCAAATATTAATGAGAGGAGAGATCAATGGAGGAAGGATTTTTATAAAAGATTTTCTCCCCTTGTCAAAAACTGTAAGAGTCTAGAAGAGGCTGCTCAGATACTTAACAAAGAAATATGGAAAATTATCAATGTTAAATATCATGCTCGTAAGCGACCTAAGCCTGACCAAAGTCCCTATGAATCGATTGATGCAGGTTTTGCATCTTGTACAGGGTTGTCAGTTATTTTAATTGATGCATGCAGAGCAGTTGGAATCCCTGCCCGTTTTGTAGGCACTCCAATGTGGGCCAAAAAACGTGGAAATCATAGTTGGGTTGAGATATGGGATGGTAGTGAATGGAAATTTACTGGAGCATGTGAATATAGTGCTGCAGGTCTTGGTAACGCTTGGTTCAAAGGAGATGCATCTAATGCAATAAAAGATGATCCGCGTCACGCAATTTATGCAGTTAGTTGGAAAAAAACTGATGCTAATTTTCCTCTGATATGGGATTTAAAAATTAAGTATGTTTTTGCTGAGAATGTAACTGACAATTATACTGGTAAAAAATCAAATAGGGTATTCATCCAGCTCTTTAATAAGCCTAGAGGTGACCGTGTTTCCGCTCAAATTCAGGTTTGGAAAAGTGGAAATAAAATCGCTTCGGGAAGAACTCGAGATGAGAATAATGATACAAATGATATGTTGGCTTTTTCTTTGAAGAAAGGGGATGACTATGAACTTAGAATTCTTAACAAAGGCTCTGAAGACTTGATTAAGTCTTTTGAAGTTACTGGTAAGGATAACGAACAAATTCTTTTCTATCTGGCTGAGTGAAGGGTACTCTAGAAATATGTTGCACTTCACTTGAAGACGCTAAACATGCTTTCGATAATGGGGCTGATCGGATTGAGTTGTGTGAAAATCTTTCAGTCGGTGGTGTGACCCCAGGCCTTCAGCTCATTGAATCAGTCATTTCAGCAGTGCAGATACCAGTCTTTGTATTAATTAGACCGCGTCCTGGAGATTTTGTATTTAATAATAAAGAGCTAAAAAAAATGTTATCCTCAATACAAAATTGTGTAGATGTGGGTGTCAGTGGAATAGTTTCAGGTGCTTTGAAATTAGATAATAACATTGATATTTATGTCCTTGATAAATTAATTGAAGCTTCAGGGTCTTTGCCATTTACCTTTCACCGTGCTTTTGATGAAAGTGAAAATATTGAACAGTCTTTCAAGGAACTGAGATCAAAAGGAGTAGATCGTGTGTTAAGCTCAGCGGGTTTATCTAGAGCGAGTGATGATCCTAAGAAGATATCTAGATTTGTTCAATTATCGGAATCAAACCCAAGAGTTCTTTGTTGTGGAGGAATAAGGTCCTCTAATATTCGAGATCTTTTGCATGTTCCGGAATTGCACGAGTTTCATTCTGCAGCCAGCTTATCACCCTTAGGAGTTGACCCCAGTGAGGTTAGACGAATGCGTGATTTTATTGATATAGTTTTTAAATAATTATGAAGTTGTATTCTCTAAAGAAATTATAGAATAATCCGATGGTTTATAATATTATCGTGAAGAAAAAATGAAGCGTCGTCGACTTGGGAAAAGCGGAATAACTGTTTCCGAAATTTGCTTAGGAACAATGACATTTGGGCTGCAGTCAAATGAGAAAGAGTCCTTTGCTATCATGAATAAGGCATTTGATGCTGGGATCAATTTCATGGACTCAGCTGAGATTTATCCAGTTCCTCCATCTTCTGATCTTTTTGGGGTTACTGAAGAGATTGTAGGAAAGTGGATTAAAGGCAAGCCGAGAGAGTCCATTATACTGGCAACCAAGGTGACGGGGCCTGGTCATGGTTGGTTCACGCCTCCTGTTAGAAATGGAATGACTTCTCTTGATAGGCATCATGTTCGGCTTGCGGTAGAGGGGAGCCTCAAGAGGCTTGGAACTGATTATATTGATTTGTATCAAACGCATTGGCCGGACCATGGTATGCAAGCTGAGGAAACCCTTGCAGCGCTCACTGACTTGATCGATCAAGGAAAGATTCGATCTTTTGGTTGTTCGAATGAAACTAGTTGGGGGTTGATGAAAGGTTTATGGGCTTCTGAAAAAAATGAGTTAAGCCGTTATGAGACAGTTCAAAATAATTTTTCGATTTTGAACCGTCGATGTGAGAGTGAATTGGCTCAGGTTTGTAGAAAAGAAAATGTTAGCTTGCTTCCTTATTCACCACTGGCTGGAGGAGTGCTCAGTGGTAAGTATCAATCAGAGGTTCTACCTGATGGGGCAAGGTTTACGGATTATCTTTCCAAGGGAGGAGAAAGGCAGAAAAAAATGGCGGCTAGGTTTATAAACCCAAGAACACTTCTAGTGACTCAAAAGCTTATGGAGATCGCTACCGAGATAGCTATGAGTGTGACTACGCTTGCCACGATTTGGAGTAAACAGCATGACTTCGTAGCGTCTACTATCATTGGTGCATCAGAATCTTCTCAATTAGATGAAACTCTAGCTGCTGCTGATCAAGAGCTTGATTCTGAAATTATGAAGAGAATTGATTTAATTGAGGAAGAATATCCAAGAAGTTTTGGCGAAGATGGTCTTCGCAACCTTTGAAAGTATCTACCAATAGTTTCAAATCGTTAATAAGTTTTAGTAGTCTAGGCTGCGTCTTTTTTTGCTTTCTTGCGGATTACAGGTGTTTTTTTTCCTTCAACTACAGCACGGTTTATCGTGACTTTCTTAATGTCTTTATTGCTCGGTAATTCATACATAATATCGAGCATTAGTTTTTCAAAAATTGATCGAAGCGCCCTAGCTCCTGTACCCCTTTTAACGGCAAGTTCAGCCAAACTTTGAAGCGCATCTTTAGTCAGACTGAGTTCAGCACCCTCTAGAGCAATTAGCTTTTGATATTGTTTAACCATTGCATTTTTTGGTTCCGTCAATATTTTTACTAATTGGTCGGTACTTAATTCTTCAAGGCTTGAAATGATTGGTAATCGACCAATGAATTCTGGAATTAGGCCAAAACCCAAAAGATCCTCAGGTTCGGAGAGCTTTAGAATTTCATTTTTTGTTTGCTCTTCTTCTTTTATTTTTTCTTCCCCAGTTTTAAACCCCATTACGCCCTTGCCAAGGCGCCTTCGGATCATATCCTCCAGCCCAACAAAAGCGCCACCACAAATGAAAAGTATCTTTTCTGTGTTTACTTGAATGTAGTCTTGTTGGGGATGTTTTCTTCCTCCTTGAGGAGGCACATTACAAACGGTGCCTTCAAGAATTTTTAACAAGGCCTGTTGAACCCCTTCTCCAGAGACATCCCGTGTGATGCTTACGTTTTCTGTCTTACGGCCGATTTTATCAATTTCGTCGATGTAAATAATACCTAATTCAGCACGACTTACATCATTGTCGGCAGTTTGAAGTAAGCGAAGTACGATATTTTCAACATCCTCTCCAACGTACCCGGCTTCTGTAAGAGTGGTTGCATCTGCTATACAAAAAGGAACGTTAAGTATTTTTGCTAAAGTTCGAGCCAATAAAGTTTTACCAGATCCAGTTGGTCCAAGTAATAGTACATTACTTTTTTCTAGCTCAACATTTGCAAGCTTTGAAAATTGACTGTTTTTTAGAGCTTTCGACCTAGAACTATCGAGCTCTCCTCTATCGTGGAGTACACGCTTGTAGTGGTTATGAACTGCAACTGATAGAACTTTCTTTGCGTGATCTTGACCGATGACATAATCATCAAGTTTTTGACAAATTGTTGCAGGATCTGGAACTTTCAAAGTGGAGTTATCTTCAGAGACATCCCTGATTTCACCTTCCAGGCCTTCGCTAAGCTCTTTATCTAGTATGTTTTTGCAAACAACGATACAACTATCACATATGTATACACCAGGACCTGCAATTAATTTACGTACCTCCGAGTGGCTCTTGCCACAAAAAGAGCACATGGTAAGATTTGATGCTCTGGCCATACTTGAATCTGTTTTAAATCAAATTAATTTATTCCTTTCCCTTTTTGTCGTCAGGAAGATCTTTTTTAGTTTCTAATACGTGGTCAACAAGTCCGTAATCGGCAGCTTCTTTTGCGCTCAACCAATGATCACGGTCTGCATCTTTTTCCACTTGTTTTTCAGTCTTACCAGTGTGCTTAGCTAGAATTTTGTTTAGCCTCTTTTTCAATGAGTACATATGCTCGACAGTTCTCTCTACATCAGAAGCAGTACCACTTGCTCCACCCGATACTTGGTGAATCATAATATCAGAGTTAGGTAATGCATATCGCTTACCAGCTGTTCCCGCACTGAGTAGAACAGCACCCATACTTGCACACATTCCAATGCAGTAGGTGTTAATATCACAGGTTACAAATTGCATTGTATCGTAAATTGCAAGCCCTGAGGAAACTGAACCTCCTGGAGAATTGATATACATATTGATATCCTTTTGAGGGTCCTGCATTTGCAAGAAAAGTAATTGAGCAATCACTGAATTAGATATCTGATTGTAAGGGTCGATCTCGCTTCCAATAAATACAATTCTATCTTTTAAGAGACGAGAATATATATCATAGGCTCGTTCAACTCTTCCCTCCGATTCTATAACTGTTGGTATAACCATATTACGTATTGTTTTATTATCGCTTGTGTTGATTGATGATGTTGGAAATTCTGACATAATTGTAATCGGTTTTAATCGATTTTTTAATAACTTAACTAAGCACAGTTAACTAGATTGTAATGTTATTATAACGTAGCCTAAATTTTTTGGCTTTTATAGTTATGTATTTATTTATTCTCGAATTCTTCGGGCTCAACCTCTTTTACCACCGCAGAATCTCTAAGAAACTCAATAGTTTTTTGTATTTTGATGCCGTTAATTATTTTGCCAAAAGCATTCTTTTTTTGTAATTGTTTAGTAAGTTGCTTAACAGAAGTTTTTTGGCGAGCAGCGATTTCCCCTACGCGATTTAATACCTCTTCTTGGGTAACTTCAATTTTTTCTTTGTCTGCGATTTGTTCGAGAATAAAGCTAGTTTTAACACTATTGTTTGCTTGTTGACCTGCAGACTCAATGATTTGCTCTTGATGCTCAACCAATTCTTCTTCTGAAACACCCCTTTCAGTGTTCGAATTAAAAATATCATTTACTCGGCTTTGAGTTTCTCTCATTACTATTTCTTGAGGAACTTCAAATTCTAATTCGGAATTAATTTTTGAAAGTATCTGATTGGTTATCATTTCCTGCCTATATCCTTTACGCTGCTCTTCCATTTGCTCTCTTAGGGTATTTTTTAATTCATTTAGTGACTTTCCAGGTTCAATTTTTTCCGCGAATTCATCATCCAAATCTGGTAATTTTTGTTCTTTGATTTCAACTATCTCAACCTCATAGTCAAGACTTTGCCCACGGAGCTCTTCAGCTTCATAGTCATCAGGGATGGTAACATTTAAAGATTTTGAGTCATTGTTTTTTAGATCCAAGAGGGGCTTACAAAAACCTGGTAGGAATGAGTTATCATCCATTTTTAACCAAAAGCCTGTATTTTGAGCTAAGGTTGCTGGAGCCAAAGGTAATACTTCACCTACTGCCTTACCGTCTATGGAACCTTTGTAGTTTATGACAACAAAGTCTCCCATTTGAATTCCACGATCCTCAACATTTTGGTAATCAGCAAAACGTTCTCTTATTTGACCCAAGGATTCTTCCAACTCCTCATTAGAGACGTCAATTTTGGGAACAGTCACTTCAATACCTTTATATTCTGAAAGTTCAAATTCTGGTGCTATAACTAACTCTATTGTTGCTGAAAAAGTTCCATCATTGTTATGAGATTGGTCTCTTATTTCCTTTATGCTAATGATATCTAATTCATTTTCATCATTTGTTTTTTGGATTGCTTTCCTTACTACTCTATCTTCAAATTCACTTTCAATTTCAGACTTAAATCGGTTTTGAATCACATTCGCAGGTGTTTTTCCTGGTCTAAATCCGGGAATCTTAGCCTGTTTTGAAAATGTTTTAATGATTTGCTTTCTTTCTGCTTCAGTATCTTGAGCTGGAAACTCAATTCTGAGGAGTGCTTTGCAGTCGGGTAATTTTTCGAGGTTAATAATCATCGGGCGGAAATTCTAAGGAGGATTTGGAAATTCGCAATAAACAATGCCTTTTTTTAATCCAATAGCCTTCCTCAATAAATAACTTAAAAGCGTAAAATTACATGATCGAATGACCAACAGCTATACAAGTATTAGGAAAATTAACGATTTAGCGTCAATTTGTCGATTCGTTAGCTTATTTCGGGA
>MDTG01342887.1_pt1 | contig 14945 bp, 17 predicted proteins | sample 811421 | NCBI WGS metagenome assembly MDTG01 (sample SAMN05326645, study PRJNA326480) | marine metagenome | isolation source: seawater | place: Pacific Ocean: South East | collected 2011
GATTTTTGTATTGGTCTAACGTAACTGTTTGCATGCCATGTTTTGAATGATTCCATGAAATATTAATTGTCTCAGTTATGATATCATTAACATTTATACATTTCATTGTATTTTTCTTGGATAGTTTATCTACTGAAACATTAAAATAATTATTACCTGAATCTTTCTGTTGAGAAATATAATTATCAAATAAATTGTATGTAATGGAGTTTCCTTCACTCGCAATGTAAATTGATTTATTCCAAAATCCACTACGTGCAATATTACATACAGTATTAATAAGTTTACTTGCATATTTACCGTTAGCAATTGATTTAAATGAATCAATAAATGCATCAAGTGATTCAGAAATATCTAATTCATCAACTTCACAATTAATAAAGATATCTGCATTTTCAAACAAACGATAGAAACCATGATGATTAGGTGTTTTTGTAATTTTACCATTGGCTGATTTAATATAAGGGTCACCGGTTATAGAACCATTATTTAATATTTTGCCATTCAGATTAGTATTAGATACAAATTTAGGGCTATTATCAATAATCGCACCATTATTAACTAGATTACCACTTCCAGTAAAAATAATGTTACCTGTTTCACTTACAATAAGTGTTCCACCAGAGTTAACAGTAAATGTACTACTAACTGTAATTTCATGATTTATTATATATTTTTCTCCATATTTAATTGTAAAAGGTGAATCAATTGTTCCATCGCGATTAGTTTGAAATTCATTTATATTATAGACTCTAACATGGCCTGAATCGCTACCATTGCCATCATTTCCGTATGCTCCAATAGCAAGGACAGAGCCATTGCCAGAGAGACTTACACTGTAACCTGATTCATCATTAACTGCTTCCCCATCAATGTCACTGGCAATCTGACTCCAAGAGCCATCAATGTTTCTATAAACACGAACGTGACCAGAATTTTTACCATTATCGTCATTATGTCGTGCTCCAATAGCAAGGATAGAACCATTGTTTGATAGACTTACACTGTAACCTGATTCGTCATCATCTGCTTCACCATCAATATCGTGTCCAATTTGGATCCAACTAATATCACTATTATTTCTATAAACACGAACATGGCCAGAATAACTACCATTCGCATTGTTATTATATGGTGCTCCAATAGCAACAACATTGCCATTGCCGGAGAGACTTACGCTATATCCTGAGTTGTCACCAGGGGCTTCACCATCAATGTCAGATCCAACCTGAGTCCAAGAGCCATGAATATTTCTATAAATCCTAACGTGACCTGAAATATAGCCATTGTCTCCATTTTGGTATGCTCCAATAGCAAGGATAGAACCATCGTTTGATAGACTTACACTTTGTCCTGACTTGTCACCCATGGCTTCGCCATCAATATCAGATCCAATCTGATTCCAGGTGCCACTAATGTCTTTATAAACACGAACATGTCCTGAATTACTGCCATTGTCGTCGTTTCCGACTGCTCCAATAGCAACAACATCGCCATTGCCGGAGAGACTTACACTGTAGCCTGAGTAGTCGCTACTAGATTCGCCAAGTATATTATCACCAATTTTAGTCCATGTCCCATTAATGTTTTTATAAACACGAACTTGTCCACGATTATCATTTATTGAATCTGCATCACAGTCTTTTTTTATTGACCCAATAGCAACAATGTCACCATTACTTGAGAGACTTACGCTCCAGCCTGAATAGTTAGTGGGATCTTCTCCATCAATATCAGACCCAACTTGAGTCCATGTTCCATTAGAATTTTTATAAATACGAACATGTCCTGAATTAAGTCCGGCACTATTATTATTTTCAAATGCTCCAATAGCAAGAATCTCGCCATTGCTTGAGAGACTTACGCTGTAGCCCGAACGGTCATAATCAGCTTCACCATCAATATCGTCTCCAATTTTTAAAAATTCAAAAATACTCATCATAATATGTATAAATATTTTAAAATACTGAATAACATTTTAAAATACTCTAATCTCTTATTTTTATGCACGCTTTATCAATTTGCAATGTTTTTTCATTATTATCTTGAGGAACAATTTTAATTATACTTTTTGCCTTTTTTCCATATAATGGAACTGTACAACCAGATTCCCTTTTCTTTTTAATTGTTTTTCGAAATTTACTAACTGTAAACATTTTTGGTTTATCCATTGTACATCTAGATCTAAAATTTTCATATCTATCCCGCACTGTTTCATATGTAAGACCAGATTTTTTATTTAACATTTTATTGACTGTTTCATGTAGATTAAAAACATATCTTGAAAATGCATCTCTATTTTTCAAATCGCACATTTTAAGTGGTAAGTATTTAAAATTTTTCTTTAAATTTTCTCGACAATGTCCACATGGTAAAATATTTTTTAAATTAATTATAAAATCTTTATAATTTTTTTTATGTTCTTTAGTAGGTTTAACAGGATAATTAAAACTCATTGTATGCATATAGTGCCATAAACTTGGTCCCCATACACTGGTTAACATGCCATCATTGCTATTGTAATCATGTTTTGAAAATGTTTTACTACATTTTTTAGTTTTATTTTTATTTTTTCGATTAGTTTTTTTTCGATTAGTTTTATTCATTATATTAATATTAGAAAAATAAAAACATTAATATATGGAAGAAAAATTAATGGCCGTTCAACGTCAAATATCTGAAGTAACACACCGATCACTTTTTTTAATTATATTTATAATTGTGTGTGTTTTATTTTTTATCATTTTACCTGATTATAAAAAAAATTATATTCCTATATTTATTAAATTATTAATATCTATAATAATTGGTATTATTGTGTATACATCATATGAAAATATAAATGATGTTATAGAATATTTAGATACAGATTTAAAAATAAATGAAGAATTTAGTTCAATTAAAACTCAGATAAATTATAATTATATTCTAAATTTTACGCTTTCGGTGTTTTTACTATATTTAATATATTCATGCATATAAAATACATTTATAATTAATATATTTATTTGCCATCTAATATTAAATTAATAATATCATCTGGATTCATAGAATCTCTCTCTAATACTTTATTAAATTTAATTTTGATTATTTTAGCATAATAATCAATATTACTATGATAATCACTTCGTTTAATATTTTTTAATTTACCATCATGACTATATATTAGCATTATAATTTTATAACTTAAATCTTTAAATATTATTCGTTGTTTTAGTAAGTGAAATTTTCCTGGTTTATATTATATGTTGGATTTGAGCGATATTAAAAATAAATTAACAGGAAATCATACAATTGTTGTAGTTTGTATTGTTGCTTTTATATTATTATTTGTTGCATATTATGTATATATAACATATGTTGCACCTAAACTTAATCCAAGTTATGTAGCTAATAAAGAATTTTTAAAAAAAGGTAGTGAAGAGTATGGAGTTGCTAAAGTAATGTTATTTTATGCAACATGGTGTCCACTTAGTAAAAAGGCTATGCCTATATGGCATAAAATTAAGGAAAAATATGATGGTAAAACAATAAATGGGTATTTATTAACATTTGAAGAATTTAATGGTTCTGATTCAGATGATCCAAAAATATCACAAGAATTAGATAAATATAAAATAGAAGGATTCCCAAGTATAAAGATATTAAAAGATAATGAAATGATTGATTTTGATGCTAACCCAACCGAAGGTGCTTTAGAAGAATTTATTACTACTGTTGTTGCGAAGCCTCAAAGTGGATCTTAAATTTTTCAATTAATTCTTTTGAAATTTCATACGATAGTTTATTAACAATATTACTTCTTTCTTTTGTATCATATAGAATATCAAAAAAACAGTTTATACTATCTGGTACTTGTGATTTACAATTTATACAAAAATTATAATTATCAATTAAATTATTATTTTTATCATTTCCGGTTTTAATATAAGTATAAATTATGAAAAAAAAATTATCTATTATGTTAAATTTATTAATTTCATTTATATTTATAGAATTATGATACATAACTAATACAGAATTATTTGAAACAGTTGGATTTTCAGTTAAAAAACTATGTATAGGTACATTATCATAGAAAAACCCATCTAAGTACATAATATCATCTTTAATAATTGGTTTGAAAAATCCAGGCACACATGAAGACATATATATAGCATCTACTACAGGTAAATCAGGCATAGTTTTATAATTTAAAATTTTAGAGTAACATTTCTCTTTAGTAAAACATGTAGTATGCATATTTATTTCTAATTTATTAAAATTATAAAATTCTAGTAATGTTGTTTTTGGGTTCAATTCAATAGATAAAAACAAATTAGTAAATACTTTATAAAACAAATCTATATCTACTAATCCATTTTCAGAGATATTACTTAATATTGTATCGGGTTCTAAATCAATAAACTTATGCCATGGACAATTAATAATCCAATCACCTAATTCATCTAGTGGAATTTTTAATCCTATAAATATTGCTAACACACATCCTGCAGAAGTTGCATAAATTTTTTTTATATTATTGTATTCAATATATTTGTTATCTACAATATTTTTATAGATACCAAATAAATAAAAGGAATGTTTAATGCCACCACCCCCTAAAACTAAATATTCTATCATATATTTTATAGGTACATTTATTAAAGTTTTTTTCTTACGAAAATTTAATGGCAACTATTTTTAATTTAAAAGATGATGAATTAAACGAAAAAATTAACATGGATGAGTTATATGAGAAACAACAACAAGATAATTTAGAAACATTAAAATTATATCAAAAAATATTAAGTCGTATTCATGTTAGAATTAAAAGTGTTTCACGACAACGCAATAACTCCCAATTTTGTACATATCTTATTCCAGAAGTAATGATTGGGATACCTAGATATAATCATAGTGAATGTACTGCATTTATTATATCAAAACTAAAAGAAAATGGATTTAATATAAAATATACACATCCTAACTTATTATTTATTTCATGGAAACATTGGATACCTGGTTATGTAAGAAATGAAGTAAAAAAACAAACAGGTTTTGTTATTGATGGCTATGGTAATGTTAATGATAAATCAGAAACTCATTCTAATAAAAATATACATTCAGATAATAATACATTACTATTATCAAATACAAAAGACATAAAACCTAAAAAAGAAAAAGAATTTAAATCAATTAAAACATATGTTCCTTCTGGTAATATAATATACAATGAAGACCTTTTTAAAAAGATAAATGATAAAACATCAAACAAATAATTATAAAAATTATACACAATATGGCCACTCTACATTCCTTGTGGATTTTCAGATGATAATTCAAATTTTTTATCAATTGATCTTTCATCAAATGATCTCTCATCAAATGATTGAATATCAGATTTTTCTGATGGTAATTCTGAAGATAATTCAGGGTTTTTTTCTTGAAAACTTGACTGACGCATTAAAAATTCTCTAGCTTCACTTTTTTCATTATTTTGTTCTTCAATATCAACATGAAGTGTCTGTACAGTAGTAATTAATCTATTTAATTTTTTTTTATAATCACTTATCTTTTCATTATTATCTTGTTGTATATAGCCATCAATTTCATTTGATAAATTAGTTATTTTTTTTTCAAGATCATTAACATCTTCTTTTTTATAATTATTTTGTTTCAGTAAATGATAATCTATTTCTATATTTTGAATAGCATTATCAATCTTATGAAATTCTATTTCTTCGCGTTCATCTTCTTCTAAAATTGTTTGATCTAAGTTTTTTTCCATTTCTTCAATATCTTGTTTTTCTTTTTCTAGTTTGGCATAGTCCTCATTAGTTAAATTTCTTTCATATTGATAAGTTAATTCCTTTAATTGTTCTTTACTGCTTTCAGCTTCGGCTAATATTTGGCGATCAATTATCGCATCAAAAACATTTAATAAATCAGAAAAATCATCTTCGCAAGAAAGATACATGGATACAATAATTTCTCTTGTTTTTTTAATTAATTTATCTAATTCGCTTTGCGTAAGGGATTCTTTTATTTTTACTACGGGTAAATCAACTTCATTAACAAGTGTTTTTTCAAAAATACTATCTAAAATGTTTAATAGTTCTTCTTTATTTTTTTCAGTTTTAGATATCATATTTTGCATTTTTTCAGCATATTTACTAAACAATTTATCATTTAGTGTTCCATATTGAGGATTTCTATATAAACCAGTATGTCCATTTACAAATGTTATTTTAGGTTGAATATTTTGCCCTGCTAAAATTTCACCCCAAAGTGTTATTTTATATCCTGGTTTTCCAACACCATCTGATTTAACTACTCTAAATTCATTTTTAAAATTTTCAACATCAATCAACGTTTCAGGCATATCACTTCCATTACTACCAAAAAATAATATATCTCCATCGCTATTTTTTTTAACAATACCCCCTTTAAAATCAAAACCAAATGGAAATTGTGCGGTTTTTTTAATGCAACCAACACGATTACTATAATTAATAATTGGTATATCTCTAAAATTTTGTATAGTTTCGGGCATTTCTTTCTCTCCTGTAAAGGTTGTGTAAAAATTTTTTAGATCTGATTTATATTTTTCTTTCATTTTATCTGACATTTCAACAAACTTACCAGTATCGTAATCATATACATCTTTATATAACATTTCTAATTCAGGAATACCAGGTTCTTGATATAAGTTCTGTATTGGTTCCATATCACAAATTCTTGGTTCAATTTTAATAGGTGTATTTTTATCTGTTATAGAATATGTATTGTTATTTTTTAGAATAGATATTCGGTTATCACATAATCCATGAAATGTTGTAATAATTTCTTTATCTTTTGGAATTTTATTTTTTTCAAACCACATTAACGTTTTTTTTCCATCTAAGAATAAATTTGATGAATTATTTTGTGATTTATTTGTATTATTATTTTCTGTTTTTATGTCTGTTAAATCATTAACAGAATATGTATATTTAGGATTTACTGTCATTGTTATTGCTGCAAATAGATGTGCAATTTGCACATAATATTTAGCAATGCCAACACACAATTCAGCTTTTTCTTTTGATTCTTGTTTTAAGTCATCTGTAAATTCAAGTATTTTTGCAAAATGTACTGAAGTATATTCCGTGTCATTTTTATTTTTAGAATCATTATATCGTGATTTTAAATGTTCTACATTTAAATCTTTAAAATATTTACTAATTAGGTCACCAGTTAAAATAATTAATTTATTACACTTATCACTATCCATAAGATTTTTCATATCTTGAAAATTTTGACGCAAAATATAATCGCTAGCAATTATATCTAATCTACCTTCAAGTGATTTAACATATTTCTTATTGTCTTGTGTTTTATTTTTTTCATCATTTTTTTTTTCATTACCTAAACTAAATATTTGCCCCATGATATATTATATACTTATTTTTTATTTAATTAATAAAAAATAAAATTGAATTAAATATTATTTTTATTGATTTAGATTAATGAATTCTACTAATTTAGGCAAAACAAAAAAAATAAAAGGTAAACCACAAGATCATGCAAAATTATGGCTTCAATTTGAAAATGAATGTACTAATAAACCAGAACCAATTGAATGTATTTATAGAAATTCAGGAGAAAGAGAATTTTGTGACTTATGTAAATCAAGCTTAAGAATAACTGAAGAAGGTTTTTTAGCATGTACAAGTGAAAAATGCGGATTTATATATACTGATATGATAGATCAAGCACCTGAATGGAGATATTATGGAAGTGAAGATAATCAGGGTTCTGATCCAACACGTTGTGGAATGCCTGTAAATCCATTATTAAAGGAATCATCTTACGGTTGTAAAGTTATTTGCCCATCTAGATCTAGTTATGAAATGAGAAAGATTAGAAGATATACAGAATGGCAATCAATGCCATATAAAGAGAAAGCACAGTATGATGAATTCCAAAGAATTATTACAATGGGTGCAAATTCTGGTATTTCAAAACTGATATTAGATGATGCTATTAGATATCATAAAAAAGTGTCAGAACATAAGACATTTAGAGGTCTAAATCGCGATGGTATAATTTCAGCTTCAATATATATAGCATCTAGAATTAATGATCATCCACGAACAGCTAAGGAGATTGCAAGTATATTTAAATTAGATAATACAAGTGCAACAAAGGGCTGTAAAAATGCAATGATTATTATAAATGAATTAGAACAGGAAATGTGCAATAATGATAAAACACATTTTAAAAATACTACACCATTTAATTTTATTGATCGTTATTGCAGTAAATTAAATATTAACCGTGAATTAACAAAGGTATGTAAATTTGCGGCAAAACAGATTGAAAACAAAAAAATAATTCCAGAAAATACACCTCAATCAGTAGCAGCTGGAATTGTTTATTTAATATCTATTATTTGTAAACTAAATATTTCAAAAAAAGAGGTATGGCAGCATACAGGAACAAGTGAAGTAACTATTGGTAAATGTTTTACAAAGCTAGAAAAACATTTAGAGTCACTTATTCCACCTGTTATATTAAATAAATACGGTTATGTTAAAACATAATTATTATTATATAGACACATTTTAGATGCAAAAAACTATACCAAAATATATTTTTATTGTTCCATATCGTGACAGATTAAAAGAAAGAATTTTTTTTACTAATTATATGAAAATTATAATGGAAGATTATTCAAAAAGTGAATACGAAATTTATTTTTCACATCAATATGATGATAGACCATTTAATCGTGGTGCAGTAAAAAATATAGGATTTTTAGCAATGAAAAATAAATACCCAAAACATTACAAAGATATTATATTTATATTTAATGATGTAGATACAGTACCCTATGATAAAAACATATTAAAATATAATACTGAGAAAGGTGTTATTAAGCATTTTTATGGATTTACATTTTGTCTTGGTGGTATTTTTTCTATATATGGCAGTGATTTTGAAAAAACAAATGGCTTTCCTAATTGGTGGGGGTGGGGACAAGAAGATAATTGTATGCAAGTAAGAGCACTAAGAAACAACATTTCAATAGATAGAAGTAACTTTTTTAAAATAGGTGATGAAAATATATTGCAATTATGGGGTGGTGTTAATAGAATAATAATTAAAGATAAAACGGAACTTTCAAAAAATGACAACGGTAGCGATGGTATACGAGAAGTCACTAATTTAGAATATATTATAAATGAAAATGATATATTAATAAAAAATTTTGATGTTCCTAGAATTTCAAATAATGAAACATATTTACTTCATAATATAGAAAACAGTAATTCTAATAAAACAAATATTAAGTTAACTAATAATTTAAATAATAATAATTTAATGAAAAGTATTATGAGTATTAAAAAATAAAAAGATAAAAAAATTTTACCTTTTTATTATTTATAATGGAGCTAAAAATTAGATTTTTAAATTGTAATCCATTGATTGTTACAAATAATATTAAAAATTATAGAGAAATTTTAGATAAATTATGTATTTCTTACTATTTACCAATAAAATATTCATATAGAGTTGTTAATATAAATGAAAAGGCTGATATTTGTATTTGTGGAGTAGAACATACAGATGAATCATTATTAAAAAATGATGAAGTAAATATTTTAATTTCACCAGTTGATATTAACTATAAAAAATATCCATTCTATGAAAAATTTAAACAATTATATAATTCAAAAATTAATATTTTTATACAGTCACATATATGTAATTTTAATTATGAAAAATCACCATTCATTAATAATCCCACTTTTGTTCCGGCTATCTTTTTAAAATGTAATTATTTTAAAGAAAATGCAAATAAATATGTAAAAATTATGAATACTAGTTTTCAAGATAAAAAATTTTGTCTTGTAATAACTCGTAATAGGGATAAAGAAAATATGTCAGAATGCATACAAACTTTATTAAATATAGGACAAGTAGATTTTATAAATCAAGCAAAATTTGATTATTTATTAAAACATTCTTGTTATGAAAGTATTGAATTTTTAAAATTATTAAATAAATATAAATTTGTATTAACATTTGAATCTTCTATATGTGAAAATCATATAACAGAAAAAATTTTCAATGTATTTTTTGCAAAAAGTATTCCAATTTATCAAGGTGCACCAAATATATCACGTTATATTAGCAAAAATTCTTTTTTACAATATGATAAAACATTACAACATAAATTAAGAGTTATAAATGCTAGTAAATCTATATATGATAAAATTGTAAATACTAATAAAATAGAATATAATTATGCAAATATGTATTTAGAACACTATTTAGATCCTTATTTAAATAAAGAAAAGCAAGTAACTGGTTTTAAACAACAAAAAACACAAAAAAATTTGTATCAAACAGGATATCTTTAAAATTAACTTTTTCAAAAATCAACTTCATCTGTCATATCAAATTCATCACCGCGTAAGTCTTTTGTTGCTAGTGCATATTCACCTACTCGTTTTTCAAAAAAGTTTGTTTTACCTTCTACACTTATTAGTTCCATAAAATCAAATGGATTTGAAGAATCATATACTTTTTCATAATTTAATTGTAATAAAAGTCTATCCGCTACAAATTCTATATATTGTGACATTAATTTAGAATTCATACCAATCAATTTACATGGTAAAGCTTCATTGATAAATTCTTTTTCAATTTCAACAGCCTCTTTAACAAGTTCATATACTTTTTGTTTTACTGGTTTCTTGTGCAAATCATTATACAATAAGATTGCAAATTCAGTATGCAATGCTTCATCGCGTGATATTAATTCATTACTAAAAGTTAAACCCGGCATTAATCCACGTTTTTTGAGCCAATATATACTGCAAAATGCACCACTAAAAAAAATACCTTCTACACACGCAAACGCAAGAAGACGTGTTGCAAAAGAACTTCTTTTATCGTGAATCCATTTTAATGCCCAATCGGCTTTTTTCTTAATACATGGGAAATTTTCAAGAGCATTAAACAACTTTGTTTTTTCTTCGCCATTTTTAATATAAGTTTCAATTAATAAACTATACATTTCTGAATGTATATTCTCCATGGCAATTTGAAATCCATAAAATGCTCTTGCCTCTGATAATTGTACTTCACTCATAAAACGCATACCAAGATTTTCTAGAACAATGCCATCACTAGCAGCAAAAAATGCTAAAACCATAGAAATAAAATATTTTTCGTTACTGTTTAAGGTTTGCCAATCTTTTAAATCTTTAGATAAATCAACTTCTTCAACTCTCCAAAAACAATCAACTTGTTTTTTATACATTTCCCATATCTTTTGGTTTGCAATTGGGAACATTACAAAGCGGTTAGGGTCTTCTTGTAAGAGCGGGTCTTGTATTTTACTTGTCATCCTAAATAATATATTCCAAATATTTTATATTTTTTATATTTATTATATATAAAATGGCAGAAAAATCAAATGCTAATACTGAGCAAGTAGCATTAACTGTTACTTCATCACGTAAAGTTTCTACCGAAACCCATAATTTAAAACAAGTTGTTTTAGATGCATTCCCTAATGGCATGGATCACTCTAATTTAATGGAAGTTGTTGTACGTTTAATGAGATATTTAGCACGTAAACAAAAAAGATTAACTGGTCAACAAAAGAAAAAATTATTGGTAGACGCATTGTTACTTGTTTTAGACGAAACAGATTCAGGTAGTTTAGAAGTTTTTGAACCTCTTGTAAAAAGTATGGTACCCACTATTGTTGATAATTTAATAGACGTTGAAAAAGGTAAAATTAAATTAAACAAAAATGCAAAGTGCCTTTCAGCTTGTGGATTAGGTTGTATTTGTTAGATATTTTTTTAAAAAAATATTTATTTAAAAAAATATTTAATTATAATTTAGATATATAAACATGAATTATGCATTAGACGATATTAAGAATTTACAATATGAAAAAAAAATTAAAGATAAAGATGCAGAATTATTAGAATATTTTAAAACAATTAAAAGTAAATCATCAACAAATGAGTATTTAAAAGAAGTTTTAGAAGATTATGAAAAATATTACAAAAAGATAATAGAAGAAAAAAAGAAAAAAGAAACAGCATTGAAAAATGTATTAGAATATTTAGAAAATATTAAAGAAACTGAAGAACAAACAGAGACGCAAATTGCAGAAGATAATTTAGAAAGAAAAAAAATACTACATGAAATAGATAATATTAAACACGACATTATCGCATTATCTAATGATATTGCAAAATAAATACAAGAATATAATATATTATCTACAATAAATTTCACGTGATAACATATTTTTAATATTTTTAAAATGTGTTATTTTTTTATTTTGTCTCTTAAGATAATTACGAATTTTTTTTTGAAAAATCTTTATCCAAAATGTACCAATTGGATAACCAACCATTTCTCCTCCTGTTAAAACATCAATAGTAACTAATTGATAACAAAAATAATTTTTATTATTTAAAATTTTATCAATATTTGATATGTGATTAAAACCATCTTTTATAAGAGCATTGTTATTATAATTATTAATAAGGGATCTCTTGTTATATATTAATGTATTTTGCAAATTTTTCCATGCATTTTCTGTACCCATATAATTAGATATATTATTAAAATTAGTAATTGATTTTGCACACCTTACTATTAGGTAATATTCAATATTTTTTGAACTATATTCATCAATACCATATAAGTGTGTGTTGAAAATCTCAATTACTGCAAGGTAATATTTTTTCATTTATTTAGAAAAAATAAATATAATAAACAATCAATTTTTTTATAAAATATTGTATAGTTTATATATAATGAAATTACCAAAAGAAGTTGAAAATATTTTAAAGAACAAATATGTCTTATATATTGTGGCATTTTTAGCGTTCACAAATGTTATTGGTTATTTAGCAATTCAAGATTTTAACTCATTATTATTTTTTGTATTAATTGGCTATTTAACCTCTTATTTTAGTAAAAATATGACCGTTGTTTTACTAAGTTCGCTTGTATTAACCAATTTATTATTTACTACACGTAAGATGGGACAAAATTTAAAAGAAGGTATGACAAATAAAAAAGACAAAAAGTCAGTTGCAGGTAAAAAAGCACCTTCTAAGAAAAAAACTAAAGAAGATGATAAAACAGACGATGAATCAGGAGATGAAACCGAAGATGAAACAAAAAAGGAAGAATTTTCAATGAACGCGCGTCCAAATGATGTAAAACGTGCTGGTAACATAAAACAGGGTGGACAATCATTAAATATTAGTCCAAATAATTTTTCATCACTTAAAATGACACCAGAAGAATTTAAAGAACAACAAAGAGCTATTAAACAAAATTTACAAGATATTAAACCCATGCTTGATACTGCAAAAGAATTAATGGATACTATTGGCGGTGCAAAAGGAATGTTAAATCAAATGAAAGGATTTAGTGGTATGTTAGGTGGTACAGATGGTTTAGCTAGTTTAATGGGTGGACTTGGTGGTGGTAGAGATGTTGCTGAATAAACATATGTATATAATTATTTATATTAATAATATATACATGTCAAGTAAATGCCCACCAGGTGTTTTATGTATTGAGAATGTTACTATGTCATATCTTTTAATAAGCATAATGATTATTTGTGCAATTTTTTACATTGTATATAAAAAAGAAGCAACAAATGAAAAAATAATAATAAAAGATAAACCAATAATTTTATCAACTAATACAACAGATGTTTTAGGAGATCCATATACTGCTCCATTAAAAAATACCGGTTATAATACGAATGATGTTCGTGGTGGAATTCCTATAAATATTTCAACGCGAGCAAAAGATACAAAATATAGTCAGGTTGGTATACTAACTAGAGTAAATGGAAATGAAACAATATTACCATTAATGGGGAGACAATTATTTACAAATAGAGATAAATGGCAATTTTATACTATGAGCGACCAAAATAACAGTATTAAATTACCAATATCAAATAATGGAAAAAGTTGTACTGGTGAATATGGCTGTGATAATTTATATAATGGTGATAATGTTTACGTAGAAGGATATAACGATGCATTTAAAGTAACCATGTATGATAATAATGTCATGAGATATATACCATATTTATAATAAATGGTTAAAAATTAATAAAAACAATATTTAATCATATATTATGGATATATCAAATATTTATGTTGAAAGTAACAAATTTATTAATAGATTGAATGCTTTAACTATTATTGAAATTGGTAATAAAGTTGGTATTGCAGATGATAATACATTATACGTTGAGTATTTTAAAAATGGTAAAATACAAGCATGGTATAGAAGTATTACAGGACAATCTAGGATTCGCGTTAATAATTATTTAAAAATACAATTTAAAAAGTATGTAGATTTTCTTATTTATCTTTTAGTGATCAATTCAGAAAATAAAAACTGCAACACAATTACTTCACTTGTTATAAAACATAATTTATTTTTAAAAAAAATAATAATTGGACTCTCTAATCTAAAAGTGAGTTATCCAGATTACCAAGAAATACTAGATACATGTGATACTTATATAGATGAATTTGATAAATATATTAAAATCTGTGATAATTAAAATAATATTTTTATTAATATTTGTAGTTTAAAATATTAATAAAAAATTAACTTTCTAATGATATTTCTAATCCTCTAGTAAATAAATGTCTATTCAAAATTTGTAATGCAGAATTATCTAAAGAAACATTATCCTTAGATTTAACTTCTTGGACAGATAACATTTTTTGTATATCGTTATTATTTAATAAAAATGATGTATCATTAATATGCATTGTTGTCCTATCTTTATTATATGGTAATATTTTACGTGTTTTGTTATATATAGGATGCGTTATTTTACCAATTCTCTTTTTAATAGCATTTGCAGTTTTTGATAAACCTTTTTTAATTCCTTTACC
>MDTG01018305.1_pt1 | contig 14944 bp, 12 predicted proteins | sample 811421 | NCBI WGS metagenome assembly MDTG01 (sample SAMN05326645, study PRJNA326480) | marine metagenome | isolation source: seawater | place: Pacific Ocean: South East | collected 2011
AAGGGCAACTACGGTGCCTAATCCTAAATCTGACTCAGTATCACTGATCCAACGCTGACCTAAGGAAAAATTCATGTATGTCTCGTCTATGAAGAAAAAGGCGGCTATGTTACCTGTAACATCAGGCTACTTCAAGGCAGTAAACTCGCCGCACACAATTAAATTTAGTCAACCTTTTTAAGTCAATATTACAGGTAAATTTTGTATGTATTTTAACCACTTAAATAATTGTAATTTTGGCTGTCATAAAAAGGACTTTTGCTGCAAATAGACTAAACTGAGTATATACCTAACAAATAAATAACCGCTTTAATCGCTGCTTGTTTAGTTAATTGGGTATAGCATAAAAATCATAAAACGTAAGGAAAGTGCTATGGAAAAAGCTTCGAACCTTGATAGTAAAATGTATGTGCTCGATACCAATGTCTTACTCCACGAACCCCTCGCTTATTTATCTTTTCAAGAACACGATGTTGTTGTCCCGATGACCGTATTAGAAGAGCTCGATCATATAAAGGATAGAAAACATGATGTTAGCCGTGATGCTCGTGTTGCAATTCGTGGTTTGGATGAAATACTCAAAGACGCCTCACCAGAGCAAATGTTGCAAGGTGTCGCGTTGCCAAGTAATAAAAAGGCGAAAACAGAGTCTCGCGGTCGTTTAATTATTGTCAATGACCATTTATTTGCCGATAGCATTTCAGGGTTACCAGGCAACGAAAATGATCACCGCATAATTAACTGCGCGGTACATTTACAAAAACAGCACAGTGATAGCAAAGTTGTGCTAGTTACCAAAGACATCAACATGCGCCTTAAAGCGAAAGGAGCAGGGCTGAAGTTTGTTGAAGACTATCGCACAGACCAATTAATTGATGATATTGCGCTATTAACCAGCGGCTACAAAAAAATAGAAGGTGATTTTTGGCAACATGTCGGTGAGTGTGAAACTGAGCAACAAGGACGCGACACTTACCATCATATAGCAAAGAGTACCATAAGTGATGTGTTTTATAACGAGTATATACTTGATAGCAGCGACCATTTTGCGGCACGAGTAAAAAGCTACGACGATAAAACCATTACTTTAAAAGACATTAGTGTCGAACGTCTAATGAACCAAACTGCGTGGGGCGTTAAGCCAAAAAATGTGTACCAAGGCATGGCGCTTGATGCTTTACTAGACCCAACTATTGAACTGGTTATTTTAACCGGCCCTGCAGGCTGTGGTAAAACTCTACTTGCCCTTGCCAGCGCACTTGAAATGATTATTGAAAAAGGCATTTACGATAAAGTTATCGTAACCCGAAATACCCCCGAAATAGCTGAATCAATAGGCTTTTTACCTGGTACCGAAGAAGAGAAAATGGCCCCTTGGCTTGCTGCCATAACCGATACCCTAGAAGTGTTACACAAAGGCGATGAAAACCCGGTATCTAGTCGCAACTACATTATGGAAAAAGCCAACATGCAGTTTAAGTCGGTTAACTTTATGCGAGGAAGAAGTATTCAAAATGCCGTGGTGATATTAGATGAAAGTCAAAATTTAACCGCCTCTCAATTGAAGACCATAATCACCCGCTGTGGTGAGGGCACGAAGTTAATTTGCTCAGGAAACTTAGCGCAAATCGATAGTAACTATTTAACCCCTGTTACCTCAGGTTTAACCTATATTGTTGAACGATTTAAAAATTTTGAAGGAAGTGCAACCGTTAACTTGAATGGTGTTGTTCGTAGTCGCTTGGCAAGCTTCGCTGAAGAAAATTTATAACTTGCCAGTGAATCTTTGCCTCGTTAATCTAGGTGTTACCGAGGCAAGGTACTTAAAATCGAGTGAATTTTTTACCACTAAAGCATTATTATCGTTCTCTGGTCGTGGCGCTTATTGTGCCATTGCTGGTGGCGTTTATTCTGTGTTTACACTTATATAATCTAAAGTTAGAACGCTCACAAGAAAGCCGACAAAGTAGTTTTAATAATATCTCTGCTCAGCTTGGTCATGCAATGCATGCGGCTGATGGATTGATTGATACGATGTTTAAGTTGTATGAGCAGCCATTATCATATGACTTCGACCCCAACTGGGCCCGCAATGTAAATCAGTTTGATCACTACTATTATCAACCCATAAAGGGAGGAGTGGGTGAAATTGTGGGGCAAGGTAAATTTGCATCCACTGCCTTTGCTCTTACTCAGTGGCGTCAAGTGCTTGCATTAGGGCCCTCGTTCAACACAACGCTGGCATTGATTCAATCGTTGCAAGGTGTTGCCTATGTTAACGAACAGGGTTTTGTTTATATAAAGCGCCGTTCAACAGCTGAAAGTGAATTGCTGACGAGTGTGTTGGATAATAAATTTCGACCGTCGCGTTTAAATGATAAAGCGCTGGCCTCAAGTGCTGTTATTACTGTTAATGGCCACGCGTACTTTGCAATAGGAAAAAGACGAGCGTTACAAAGCGACGACTACATCATTTTAATTTATGACTTAGAGGCAATCTCTAAGTGGTTAATGAAAATTGCCCCGAGTAACGGCGAATATATTTTCATTAATCAAGATAACCAAGTAATAGCCAGCTCAAGTAAAGTATTAAAAACAGCGATTAATGCCGATGATTATTGGCCCGAAAGTGAGATAAACAAAAACACAAAAAGTCACAGTCACTTAGTGCAACCATCGTCTGATTTACCAATTTATACCCGTTACTTTGAATCTCAAAAAGCACTCAGTGGGCCTGTCCGCTACGACATGTTTATAGAATTTGTGTTCTTAAGTGTTTTTTTAGTCATGATGTTCAGCGCGGTATTTTGGTTGAGTCAGCGCATATTTGTAAAGCCAATGACTCACTTGATGAATTACCTAGAAAAACATGATGAAGGCCAACATACACTGGTAAATTATCGTATTCCTGCTGATTGGCAACCTTGGTTTAGCCGAGTTAAGCGGGTTTTTACCCGTAATGAAGAGCTTGTTCAATCATTGCAAGAGGCGAACAAAGCGCTTGATTCACAAGTGCAAGTTAAATCAAAACAATTGCGCCGCAGTATTGATGCCAAAGAACGTCATTTAGCCTTACTGAACACCATGCTTAATAATGTGCCAGATCTTATTTATTTTAAAAATATTGATGGTTCATTTTTAGGCTGTAACAAGGCGTATGAGAGTTATATCGGTTTACCGCAAGAAAAACTCGTTGGCCAGCAGTTATGTGATATCAGTGATGATAACGGCGAGCTAAGTGAACTTGAGCGACAAGTATTACAAGACCGCCAAGTGTATCAAAAACGTTTAGTAACCAATGATAAAACCTATCATTTGAGTATTGCGCCTTTTTATAACGAGCATCAACAATTATTGGGAACTATGGCGATAGGCCGTGATATTACTGAGCAGCACGCGGCATTAAATGCATTACAAAGCTCTGAAGCCAAATTACGCAGTGCAATGGAGTACGCTGCCAATGGGGTTATATTACTGTCTCTTGATTACCGCGTACTGCAAATGAATAAAGCGGCGCGTAAAATATTTTCACTAGAACGCAGTGACACCTTGAGCAGCCAATATAGGTTGGATGATTTGTTTGGCGAGCAATCACTAGACACGTTAAAAGGTACCTTACTTGAATTGCTCAGCGAAAAGAAAAAAGTGTATCACTTTAGTTTGCCCCAGCAAGAACAAAAATGTTGGCTACAAATTAGTGTTTCATTGGTATGGAATGGTGAAAAAAATCCAGATTACTTTGTTGTCCATGTCCAAGATATCACTGACTTAATACAAGCTAAAAATGACGCCGAGCGTGCCACATTAGCTAAAAGCCGCTTTATTGCCAATTTAAGTCATGAGATACGCACCCCACTTAATGCCGTACTGGGCCTAATAGATGTCATTGCGTTGCAAGGCTTGTCGTTGGAGCAGCGCACACATGCTGAGCAAGCGAAGTCAGCAGCCAACAGCTTATTGTCTTTATTAAACCGTATGCTCGATTTTGCCCGAGCCGAAAGTTCGCAAGTTAAATTAACTAAAGCCCCCTTTAGCTTGTCTGATTTAATTAATTATTGCGAAGGAATCGTCGCGCCACTGTGTAAAACGAAGGGGTTAGAATTCAGCGTTGAGTGCGATGAAAAGATCAATTCTAACCTAAGGGGCGATCAAATCTGTTTACAACAGGTGTTAGGTAATTTACTGACTAATGCCGCTAAATTCACAGAGCAAGGAAGCGTTAAATTAAGTTTAAACTTAGTCGAACAAACCTCTGAACAACAACTAATATGCTTTGCTGTAAAAGACACCGGTATTGGGATTAGCGATGCGGATCAAAGTCGCTTATTTGATGCCTTTACACAAGGTGATGAGTCACTAACGCGTTCACATCAAGGCGTTGGGCTTGGGCTTGCAATTGTAAAGTACGAAGTGGCGTTAATGGGCGGCGAAATAAAACTAGCAAGTCAACGAGGCAAAGGCAGTGAATTTAGTTTCTGCTTACAGCTAGATAAAACCAGCGAAACGGCGAAAAAGGCGGTTGTATCCCTCCCTTCAAGTGCCGATTTATCGGGTCTATTAGTGTTAGCCGTAGATGACAACCCACTTAATCTAAGCATTATTAAAAGTATTTTAGAGCAAGCCGATATCACCGTTGTGTGTGCAGACAGTGGTGAAAAGGGCATTGAGCTTGCTAATTGTCTCAGACCTGACTTGATCTTTATGGATATTCAAATGCCCCAGATGGATGGCTGCCAAGCTACGCGTATAATTCGCCAGTCATTCACGAAAGAGCAAATGCCGATTTATGCATTAACAGCACACAGCGAAGCGGCTGACATAGAGCAATCCGTTGCGGCGGGCATGAATAAACACCTCACTAAACCCATTGTTGCCAGTACACTGTTTTTGGCGATGAGTGAGCTTGAAGTACAGAAACAGGCTTTTTTTGACCGTACGTTTGTTTTCACTCAGTTTTCAAATAATACAGAATTAGTATTAACTATGCTGTCAAAGTTTGCGACCATGGCAGCACAACAGCTATTACAAATTTCAACATTAAAGACCACCGATGAGTTGATCAGAGTTGTCCATAATGTGAAAGGGTCGGCCGGTAATCTAGGCTTTAAACGTTTGTCAGCCTGCGCTCAGCAATGTGAGGCTAAGCTTAAAGCACAAGGCGAACTCCCTGAGTTATTAAACGATGAGTTGCAGTGGCAGATTAAACAAGTCATTGCATTTATCATCGAACAAGGATCTACAGATGCTAAAAAGAGCCAAGGTACTGATTGTTGATGACGATCCGTTGAACCGTTTGGTATTAGAAAAAACATTACAGCAAGATTATGATGTTTTTTGTGTTGAAAGTGGTGAAAAGGCACTGACGTTTTTAAAAACACAGTCCGTTGATTTACTGATTCTGGATATTGTTATGCCCGGTATTGATGGGTATGAGGTACTGAGCAAAATAAAAGAAAATACCGTCACAAATATGCTGCCTGTTATTTTTATTTCTGCTAATTCGAGCCATGACGACGAAGCAAAAGGCCTCGAGTTGGGGGCGATGGATTATATAACTAAACCCTTTAGTGCTGCGATTGTTCGTGCGCGTGTGCGTAATCAGTTATTAATCAAACAAAAAAATGACTTGCTCGAAATGCTAGCGTCAATCGATGGCCTGACTGAAATTCCTAATAGACGTTATCTAGATGAAAACCTTGCCCGAGAATGGCGTCGCTGTCGTCGCGATCAAACCCCTTTGTCTGTACTACTCATGGATGTGGATCATTTTAAACGGTTTAATGATTGCTATGGCCACCGAGCGGGTGATGATTGCTTAAAACGAATTGCTCATGCGCTTGTTGGGGCCTGCGAGCGAGGCAGTGACTTTGTGGCGCGCTATGGGGGGGAAGAGTTTGCGGCCGTTTTGCCTAATACAACGGCAACACAAGCAATCGCATTTGCTAATAAATTACGACATGCAGTGAGTAATTTAGGTATTCCCCATACCGCTTCGTTAAATTCGGATCATGTGACAATTAGTATCGGCATTGCGACCACAGAAACAGGCCAAGTATACGCTGAACAAACGCTGCTTGAAGAAGCTGACTTAGGGTTATATCAGGCTAAAGATGGCGGACGTGACCAAGTTGTGTCGCGATTAGTGAATGTGAGTGGGTAAAGAGTAGGCAAGGCCTACTCTGCCATTTTCGGCTAATTAGCCATTGCTCAGTGATTTATAAATGGTATCACCAACGCCAATTAGCTTATCGTTTTTAAATACCAGTGGTGTGCACTCATCTTTTGTCATTTTACCATCAGAGTGAATGCTATGAGTGGCATAAAACAATACTTGGTAAACATCGTCACCTTGTTTTAGTAATTCAGTGAAGTTAGGGGTGTGAAGTTTATTAAGTACCACTTGGTAGTTAGTATCAAGCGCAAGAGTCGAAATGATTTCGCGGTTATTTTTGTGCTGCTTTTGCCAGCTCGTCGATGAATCACCTGCCCAATGTGTTTCAGCTTCACCATCAGATACTGCAATGACACAGCCAGTTAAAAATGGTGCAGTAAGCGCTGCAATTAAAAGTGCTTTTTTCATTTTTTTATCCCTAGAATTTAATGTTTACGTTGCTCTTAATTAGCAATCAGCTTGCCACATTTTAAAAAGTAAATTAAATCAAGTGATTAGCTTTTAATTGGTCAATTGGCTAGGAGCTTTTTTGCAAACCATTTCGCTCAATTGACCAAAAAATTGCAATTTAGACCAACCTATTGCGCTCATTTCCTTGGTTAAATGCTTTGATATTTAACGCGATTTCTTTCACTAAGCGAATAATAGACTCTTTACTTGCCCAGGCAATGTGCGGCGTAAGTAATAAATTGTCGCCAGTGTATCGGGCAAGTGGGTTATCTGCCTCGGCGGGTTCTTTACTGAGTACATCAACACCCGCGCCAGCAATCACATTATTAGCAAGCGCAGATGCTAAATCAGCCTCATTAATAATCCCTCCACGGGCAGTATTAATAAGGATGGCAGAGGGTTTCATCATGTTCAGCTCATGAGCCGCAATTTGGTCGCGAGTTTCTTCTGTTAACGGGCAGTGAACACTGATTATATCAGCCGATTTTAATGCTTGCTCAAAACTAACGCGACCTTCACGCGGTGTATGTCCTTTACGTTCACTGATAATTACATGGGCACCAAATGCGGTTGCAACTTCAGCAACCGCTTTGCCCAACGAGCCGTAGCCAATAATTGCTAAGGTTTTCCCCGCTATTTCATTAAAGCTGTAATCTAAGCGACAAAACATCGGACTCTGCTGCCATAAACCTTGCTGGCAATCACGAATGTACTTGTGTGTGTTACCAAGCAGATTGGTGATCAATGTAAACGTGTGTTGAACCACTGAAGGTGTTGAATATCCGGCCACATTGGTCACGGCGATGTTATGGGCTTTTGCTGCTGGTAAATCAATATTATTGGTGCCTGTTGCAGCAACGCAAATTAATTTTAATTGAGGTAACTGCGCCATTGCTTGTTGATTTATAACTACTTTATTCGTTACTACTACATCAGCGTCTTGGCAGCGTTCAATTAATTCGTGCTGATTAGTTAGGTTATAGCAAGTGAGTGAACCTAATTGTGCCAGCTCATCTAACGAAGTGTCTGCTAATGTGGCGGCATCAAGGACGACGATATTCATATACTTTCCTTATTAATTTTTGCTTGACCTTAGGGTGTACTCCAAGGTTTATAGTGAGCATAATAAATAAACGCTTCACAATGGAGACAGTGATGAAAATAGGTGAGTTTGCCCGTCAATTAGGCGTCTCAACAGATACGTTAAGGTACTACGAAAAACATGGTTTGTTAACGCCAAGTTCGCGTTCTGAGGTGGGATATCGGTTTTACTCTGATGCAGATTACAAGCAAATGTCGTTCATTTTGCGGGCAAAAAACGTTGGTTTTAGTCTGTCTGAAATAAAAGAGTTATTGCAAATTAAGTTTCATAAAAATCAGCATTCATGCCATGAGGTTAAAGCAATGACATTACAAAAACGTGATTTAGTGGCCGCACGCATTGCTGAACTCACGCGTTTTTATGACTCTCTTTCATTATTAGCAGATAAATGTTGTGGTGGTGAAGAGCCCGCTGAGAACTGCTCGATACTGACGACACTGGAGGATATTGATGGACTTACTCAATAATTTTTGGCAGTTATTCTTATTATCTGCCCCATGGCTAATGTTAGGTTTATTGATTGCTGGTTTATTAAATGTGTATTTACCGGCCAATTTTCTCAATCGTCACTTAGGAAAAGAAGGGCTTTGGACAACCATTAAGGCTGCTTTTATTGGTGCGCCTATGCCATTGTGTTCGTGTGGTGTTATTCCAGCAGCAATTGGGCTTAGAAGAGCGGGAGCATCGAAAAGTGCGACGACGGCATTTTTAGTTTCAACACCCGAAACGGGCGTTGATTCAGTGTCAGTTTCGTATGTTTTATTGGGGCCATTTATGGCCATTATACGCCCAATCGCAGCGGTGTGCAGTGCGATAGCTGCGGGTGTCTTGGTTGGGAAAGACCATGAAATTCATTCTCAGCATAAGCATCAAGCCGCCACTGCAGATGATAATAGTGCAGGCTGTTGCAGCAGTAATACCGCAGCTGAAGTTAAAAAAGAGCCCAGCTGTTGCAGCAGTAATACCTCGGCTGAAATTAAAAAAGAGCCGAGCTGTTGCAGTAGTAATACTTCGGCTGAAGTTAAAAAAGAGCCGAGCGGCTTTAGCACTGAAGATTCTGCATCGATAAAAGCAGACCGTTGCTGTAAAAGCGAAAAGCCCAGTCTTTCGATAGAGAGCCGTGTTGCTAAATTTAAACGCGCTATTCGTTTTAGCTGCAATAAACTGTTAGAAGACACCATGGTGTGGCTGGTGATTGGTCTCTTTTTCGCAGCGCTAGTGCAAACGTATGTTCCTGAGTCTTATTTAAGTCAATGGGGAAGCGGTATTTTTGCGATGCTGGTGGTGATACTGATTAGTATACCAATGTACATTTGTGCGACTGCCTCGACCCCGATAGCAGCAGGGTTACTGTTAAGTGGCGTATCCCCTGGTGCGGTATTGGTGTTTATGCTTGCAGGTCCTGCGACGAATATCGCCACCTTGGGAGTGGTGGGTAAGGAGTTAGGTAAACGTGCGGTGTTTGCTTATTTAACTGGGGTAATCGGAATGGCTTTACTGTTTGGCTTTTTAACGGATTACTTAGTGGATGAATTTGGCTTTGTAGTGGCTCCCATGATGGGCACTGAACACGAGGTTCTACCGCATTGGTTAAGCCTTGCTTCGGGTATCATTTTGGCTATTTTAATGCTGAGATTAGTGCTCAAAATGGCATTAAAAAAGTTCGTTGATACTGGTAAGAGCATTGCCTAATTAATTGTTGTAAAAATAAAATTTTATCAATATAGGGAAATATTTAGGTTAACTATCGCGTCTCGGTTCGCATTTAAAATTGCCTGAGTTATAATCCGCCAACTATTTAAACGGTACGCCATGCGTGCCGTTTTTTAACTTAAGCAGTTTTTATGAGTGAATGTGTGGATAAATACGCCGATATTAGACCTTACAATGATGACGAAGTCGCTGATTCAGTCGCCCGATTAATTGCTGATAATGCCTTTGTGGATGTTATCGCCAAGTATAATCTGCCGCGCTTTTTATCTTATTTTCCATTTATAACTCGCCCATTAGTGCGCCAGCAATTAAGAAAAAAGTGGGGAAATACGCAATCTGTTGAGCAAGTTCAACAAGAGGTGGCCAGCTATTTAAATAAACTGATCACCCGTACCACATCTGAAGTGACATTTTCGGGTCTAGATAAACTGGATCCAAAACAAGCGTATTTGTTCATTTCAAATCACCGCGATATTGTCTTGGATCCAGCGTTAGTTAACTGGGGTTTGTTTAAACACAACATGCCGACAGTGCGCATCGCCATTGGTGATAATTTGCTGCAAATTCCGTATATCACAGAGTTAATGCGCTTAAATAAAAGCTTTATAGTGAAACGTTCAGCAAAAGCACCCAAAGAAATGCTCAAAGCGTTATCACAACTCTCAGCCTATATTTATGATTCATTGTCAGAGGGTCATTCAATTTGGATTGCACAAAAAGAAGGGCGTGCAAAAGATGGTTTTGATCAAACGGATCCTGCACTGCTTAAAATGTTGCAGCTACAAGGTCGTAAACAGAAAAAAGAATTTGCTGATTACGTTCGCGAATTAAAAATAGTGCCAGTCTCTATCTCGTATCAATATGAACCGTGTGCGATTGCGAAAGCGAAAGAGCTTTATCACAAACAGCATCACGGCCAATATGTAAAGCAACAAGGTGAAGACATTGCCAGCATTGTTGAGGGCTTTAGCACAGCAAAAGGGCATGTACATTTAGCGTTTGGTGAGCCAATTGAATCTGGCTGCGAGTCACCAGAAGAGCTTGCAAAAACGATTGACCAGCAAATTGTTGATTCGTTTTTCTTACACCCAGGTAACTATATTGCGGGGGGGTGTAAGCAGGCCGTGATTGATAAAAAAGATGCTGAAGCGTTTAATGCGCGTTTAGCTAAAGTACCTGAAGAGTTAAAGCCACTGGTTTTAGCAATGTACGCGAAACCTTTTCATCGCAAAGCAGAACTTTCTACGAGCGAATCAGATTAAATAATCTAAAGTTGATAGAATGCGTTCGCATTTAAATCAATGTGCTAATTACTTTTTTAAGCAATGTTTTGATTCGTTAAATGAGCCACTTTTTGAAGTGGCTTTTTTTATGATTAATTTTCGGGCTATACTTCTAAGATGATTAATTAACTGGCAATTGTGATGCAACAAATTGAAATATTTGAGATCCCAAGCCCTTGCAAAGGGATTTGTCAGGTTAATAATCGGGGCTATTGTAAAGGCTGTTATCGCAGTCGCGATGAACGGTTTTACTGGAATCAGCTGAGTAATGCTGAAAAACGCAAAGTAATCAGCTTATGTCAGCAGCGTTATAAGCGTTATTTACAGAAAAAACAGTTGGCAGAAAATAACCAACCGACACCTGAACAAGGCGGATTTGATTTTTAAAACTCGGTGAGATTGTATTTCGTTTTTAGCGTGCGCACCGTGCCATCGGCTTCAAGCTTTTTAAGAATATTTGTCAGTTGCGGAATAAGTGCTGCGTGGCGTTTATGCACAAAGTGAAAGCTTTGCATCGACATTAAAATCTCTTTATTAAAAGCCGCTTGGTTAAAGTCAGGGTGTTTTGTAGAGAGTAAAAAGTCTAATAAAATGGTGCCTTCAACGCGTTTTTGAGTCAATAAATTCAATTGAGCCGTGACGTTTCTTACCTTTATCACATCACCTTTAATGGGATTTTCTTCTATGTAGCTCTGTGCTGCGGGATAACTTGACTGAATAGCGAGTGACTTAAGATCACGATAATTGCATTGCTTGCAGTTTTTTAATAACACAAGGTTAAATTCGAACAGGGGAAAGTCGACCTTTAATAAATTTGGATAATCGCGGGTAACAAAATCAATACGCCCTAACTGTCCATCAAGCACACCTTGGTTTGCAGCTGCTAACGAACCTTGATGATTAAAATCAATAACGTGAAGCTCATAACCTATCTCTTTATAAGCGGTGCTCAATAAGTCAACCACATAACGTGCTTGCGGTGTGTCGGCTGGGCGATTAAAAATTAAAATATGAGAATTTGCGCTGCTAGGAAAGCAAAAAAACAGCAGAATAATGGTCAAACTAGGTATCAGAAATTTTGGCAACGTGCGTTCCTTGCGAGCATGTATTCGGCGTTAATTTACTGTTATGTGTTTCCAAAATCAAGGTTTAAAATAGGCGATTAATTTGAAGCAACTTTGTTATACTTCATAAATCAATACACTGTTGCTGAGAAAGTATGAGCTTTAATTTATGTAAATTGCCTCGAGAGCAAAAATATCAAATTCAATTAGACTACGAAGCCTCTTTTTGGGCCTACCAGATTAAGCGTGGAAAAAATACCCGCGAAGGGGTGTATACAGCAATTAATAATCGTCCTATGTCAGAGCAAGCCTTTTTAAAACAACAGTTTGAGCATTATTTATCCTTAATGAGTTAATCATGACGGAGCTGAAATTTTGTTTACTTGACGCAATCAAAACCCCGTTGGTAAATAAGTTTTACGATAAACACAATGCGCGGGGGCGTGCCACTAAAGCTGATCAAGTGTGGGTGGCGTACCATGGTTTGAATATCGTTGCGGCATGTCGGGTTCAAAATAAAGCGGGCTTTTTATTTTTATCAACTCTGTATGTTGATGCTGCATGGCGAGGTAAAAAAGTAGCCTCACAGTTACTCACCACGCTTATTGCTGAACAAAAAGGGACAGTTTTTACCTTTGCCTATGAAAATCTGATTGATTTCTATCTAGTAAATGGGTTTAACTATACATTAACATTACCCAATTCTTTGCAATCGTTGTTTGAGGTATATGCGCATCGCAATATCGTCGCGATGCACTTTACGTGTGACACCGCGCCAAGTTAGTAATTTGGAACGTCAATGACTAAGTTCTTTTCTTTATCAGCTCTGCTCATTATTGTGATTTGTGGTTTGTTTAGTCATTCCAGTTTTGCGCAAGTGAAACGCTTATCAACCAGCGAAGGGTTGTCGCAAAGTTATGTCAATACGATGCTTATCGATAACAGTGGCTATTTATGGTTATCCACTGAGGGCGGTTTAAATCGTTATGATGGCTATGAGGTTGTGCATATCAAAGGCCCTAATGGAGAGCTTGAAGACGCCATCATTGACCGCATTTATCAAGACCCCCAAGGTTATATTTGGATAGCATCTTTGCAAGCAGGGCTATTCCGTTATGATCCAAGTACTGACAGCTACCAACAATTTATTGCAAAGCCCACCACCGAAGAGCAAATTTTTATAGAATCTGTGTTTAGTATGGTTGCGGTTGATGACAAAACGCTCTGGCTAGGCCGAGGCTGGGATTTTGCAAAACTCGACTTAGAAACGCAGCAAGTCACGTCTATTTTTGAAATACCCGATCGTGTAAAAAGCAGCGTTATTCGTGAGTTGTATCCTTATCAAGGTTACATATTTATGGGCACGAGTAATGGGGCATTTGTTTATGAAATCGCATCGGGCCAGGTAAGAAAGCTTGAACATCTAAGCCAAGCGCCAACACACATGTATCAAAACTATGTGAAGTCGTTTGCCGTAATAGATGAGCATACTTTGTTGGTCGGGGCTGTTCGGGGATTATACGAAGTCGATATTAGCAACTTACCAGAGATGTTTAACACGCCTGAGGTTCAGTTTAAAAATAAGACCCTAATTAGCGACTTAAATATTTGGGAAATTATTCCACAAAATTCAACGATTACCTTGGGAACCGATAAAGGCTTATTTAACTTTACCCGGGCAACCGGCGACTTGGTTAAAAGTACACGTTTAAAAGACAACGGTTACACCCTTGCTGATACAAGTATCATTGATATCGTAAAAGATCGCTCCGGAGGCATGTGGTTAGCCACCAAGAACGATGGTGCTTTTTATCTCTCGTATGATAATTATAACTTTGTAAATGTGGTGGCCAATTCGATTAAGGGTGACGGCTTATCGCATCATTCAATTTGGGGTATTGCAGAGTTTCAGGGCAGGCTGTGGCTTGCGACCCACAATGGTCTAACGGCCGTTGACTTAGACACGTATGAAAGCGAAGTCTTTTTAAAAGACTACCAAATAGATTTAATCACGACCGAATTCACTGTTTACCAAATAATGCCTTATAAAGCGCAACTTTGGTTGCACACGAATCGGGGAATTTTTAGCTTTAATCCAAAGACGGGTGAAGTGACTCCCGTTAAAACGGCAGACCCTAAGCAGCAAGAACTCATTAACGATTGGGTGCATGGGGTTCTATTAATGCCGTCGGGCGATTTGTATTACGTTCACCCCGATTTCGGTATGTTTGTTTACAATATTGATAGCCAAGAGGTGACACGTTTAGGCGGTAAATTTGATGAATTTGAACCTTTCTTAGCCTATGGGTTCTTGCCGGCCTTATCAAGCAAGCCCGATGCACCGTTATTTTATAATGCGGGGATCTTATATCAGGTTGATCCTCACAGTTATGAACTGACCACCATTTATACGGTGCCTGAGCAGCATGAAAATGTTGCTGTGAATGTAATGTCTTACATTATTGATAACAATAATGTCTTGTGGTTATCGTTATCGAATTTTGGCTTGATTGGCCTAGATGCCACAACGTACGAGCATATCTACACCATTGATCTTGAAAAAAATAAGCTAGGCACTTTATTGTACGATATGGTGCTTGATGAAGCCGGAATGATTTGGATGAGTAGTCATAAAGGGCTGTGGCGACTCAACCCCGATAATATGCACTTTCAACAGTTTACTGGTTCAGAGGGGCTTTTTTCTACCGAGTTTAATAGTGGCGCATTTACCAAATTAAAGTCTGGGCAAATTGTTTATGGCACCCTTAAAGGCTTTACCTATTTTTACCCGATGGATAACCACTATCAGCAAGCTTTGATTGATCACGTTAATATCACCAACTTGGATTTAATGTCTCGTGACTTACCTGCTGAGCTTAAACAGCCAATAGACAGTGTGGTACTTGAGCATGATGACATCGGTCTCGAGGTTGCTTTCTCAGCCATGGCGTTCAATTACCAAGAGCGTGTTATTTATGAGTATCAACTTGGCGATGGGCAAAAAACCTACACGCGAAATAATAACCGTGTTCTTTTTCCAAAATTAAGTGCAGGCAAGTACCACCTTAAAGTGTGGGCAAAAGACCCCTTAACGGGAGATTTAACCCCGCCGGCAACATTAAACATCGAAGTAAAATACCCACCATGGCGTGCGCCACAT
>MDTG01100291.1_pt1 | contig 14944 bp, 12 predicted proteins | sample 811421 | NCBI WGS metagenome assembly MDTG01 (sample SAMN05326645, study PRJNA326480) | marine metagenome | isolation source: seawater | place: Pacific Ocean: South East | collected 2011
AAAGCTAAATTAGAAGCTGCAGGCGCAAAAGTAGAACTTAAATAAATTTAAAAAGGATTTTTTTAAGTACTGATTAGCACTTAATCAGTATTTAAACATTGATGCAAATATCTTTTACTGAAAAGAAAAATATTAGAAAAAGTTTTGGCAAACTTAAAGAGAGCTTATCAATACCAAACCTTATTGAAGTTCAAAAAAATTCCTATAAGGAATTAACTGATTTCAACCCTCAAACTGAAGATCTTACAAAAGGGTTCGATAGAGTTTTTAAAGGGATATTTCCAATCGAAGATTTAAACGATAAAGCAACCTTAGAGTATGTTTCTTATAGACTTGAAAAACCAAAATTTGATGTTGAGGAATGTATTTCTAGAGGTCTAACTTACTCATCAGCCTTAAAATGTACATTAAGACTAGTAGTTTATGAAATTGACCAGGAAAATAATACAAAAGATATTTTATCTGCGAAGGAACAAGAAGTTTATATGGGCGAAGTACCTATGATGACTAATAGTGGAACTTTTATTACTAATGGTGTTCAAAGAGTTGTAGTTAACCAAATGCATAGAAGTCCTGGTGTTTTTTTTGATCACGATAAAGGAAAAACACACGCGAGTGGAAAGTTATTATTTAATTGTCGTGTAATACCTAATAGGGGATCATGGTTGGATTTTGAATACGATGTAAAAGATTTTTTGTATTTTAAAATTGATAGAAAAAAGAAAATTTTAGCATCAACTTTACTTCAAGCTTTAGGATTTAGTAAATCAGAGATTGCAGATGAGTTTTATGATAAAGAACAATTTGCTTTTGATACTAAGTCTGGAAAATGGAAGACAAAATTTAATCCTGAAAATTATAAAGCGAAAAATTTTTCTGAAGAAGTAGTAGATGCAAAATCAGGAAAAGTTGTAATAAAACTTGGCGATAAAATAAATTTCTTGAATGCTAAAAAACTTGCTAACGATGGTTTAAAAGACATCCTTGTTTCAAAGGAGTCTCTGTATGGAAAATTTTTACATAAAGACATTAAAATTAGCAATGAAGAAGATGGTATTTTAAAAATAGGAACTGAATTAAATGAAACGATCATAAATCAAATTTTAGAAGTTAATATACATACTCTTGATATATCAGTCACAAATCCGATTAATAAAGGAGCATATATTCTTACAACAATTCTTAATGATAAAAATAACTCCAAGGATGAGGCTATAACTGAAATTTATAAAATGTTAAGACCTGGTGAGCCACCAACAATTGAAATTGCAACTCAAATTTTTAATAATCTCTTTTTTAGTTCAGATAGATATGACTTATCAGATGTAGGAAGAGTGAAAATGAATTCGAGATTAAACTTAGAATGTTCTGACAAAATAACAATTTTAAGAAATGATGATATTATAGCAATCATTCATAAAATGCTTGAATTAAGAGATGGCAAAGATGAAGTTGATGACATTGATCATTTGGGAAACAGAAGAGTGAGATCTGTTGGAGAACTTGTTGAAAATCAAGCACGTATAGGTGTTTATAGAATGGAAAGAGCAATTAAAGAAAAAATGACAACTCTAGATGTCGAATCTGCAATGCCTCAAGATCTCATTAACGCAAAACCATTAACAGTTTCATTGAAAGATTTTTTTGCAAGTTCACAACTTTCCCAATTTATGGATCAAACAAATCCTTTATCAGAGATTACTCATAAAAGAAGAGTTTCTGCCTTAGGCCCTGGTGGACTAACAAGAGAAAGAGCAGGTTTTGAGGTACGAGACGTACACCCAACTCACTATGGTAGAATATGCCCAATAGAAACACCTGAAGGACCAAATATTGGTTTAATAAATAGTCTATCGACATATGCTAAGATAAATAAATATGGTTTTATTGAGAGCCCTTATAAAAGAGTAAAAGATGGAGTTGTCCAAGATAAAGTTGAATATTTATCAGCAATGGAAGAGACTAAATTCACGATAGCTCAAGCAAATACAAAAATTGACAAAAATAACAAAATTACTGAAGAACTTGTCTCGTGTAGACAAAACTTAAATTTTTTATTGGCTAAGCCAGAGACAATTGATTATATCGACGTTTCACCCAAACAACTAGTTTCTGTTGCTGCATCTTTAATTCCTTTTTTGGAAAATGATGATGCCAACAGAGCTTTGATGGGATCTAATATGATGAGACAAGCAGTGCCCCTTTTAAAACCCGAAGCTCCTTTAGTTGGAACAGGTATTGAAAGTGATGTTGCGCTAGATTCAGGGGTAACAATTGTTGCAAAAAGAGATGGGATAGTGGATAAAATTGATGGAAAAAGAATTGTGATTAAAGTTACTGAGGAGACAGACTTTTCTAAATCGGGTGTTGATATATATAATTTGCAGAAGTTTAAAAGATCTAACCAAAATACCTGTATAAATCAAAGACCACTTGTTAGAGTTGGGGATAAAGTTAAATACGGAGATATAATTGCTGACGGACCATCAACAAAACTTGGTGAATTAGCATTAGGTAAAAATGTTACGGTCGCTTTTATGCCATGGCAAGGTTATAATTTTGAGGACTCAATACTTATCTCTGAAAGATGTGTAACTGATGATGTATTCACATCTGTTCATATTGTTGAATATGAAATTATGGCTAGAGATACAAAATTAGGTGAAGAAGAAATCACAAGAGACATACCAAATGTTAATGAGGAAGCATTAAAAAATCTTGATGAGTCAGGAATAGTTTACATAGGAGCAGAGGTGAACGCAGGAGATATTTTAGTAGGAAAAGTTACACCAAAAGGTGACTCAGCATCTGGTCCAGAGGAAAAACTATTAAGATCTATTTTTGGGGAAAAAGCTATAGATGTAACTGATACTTCGCTAAGAATGTCTAGAGGTAGCAGTGGTACAGTTGTTGATGTTAGGGTATTCAACCGACATGGTATTGAAAAAGACGAAAGATCTATTACTATTGAAAGAGCTGAGATCGAGCAAGTTCAACAAGATAAGATAGTTGAAGAAGAAATATTAGAGAGAAGCATTAAACAGAGGGCAGCACAAATTTTATCAAATTCTTCCCTATCAAAAAAATTAAAAGACTTAGACGCAGGTTCAAAACTAGATTTTGAAAATATTAATAAACTTTCTATCACCGATGTATTTAAAATCACTGTTGGCAATGAAAAAGAGGAAGCTTTGTTAACTCAATTAAAGGATCAATACAATAAAGCTAAAGAGGACATTACAGAGAGATTTGAGGATAAAGTTTTAAAAATCAGAAGTGGTGATGATTTGTTACCAAGTGTAATGAAAATGGTTAAGGTTTTTGTGGCTATAAAAAGAAGATTAAGACCAGGAGATAAAATGTCTGGAAGGCATGGTAATAAAGGCGTGGTTAGTAAAATAGTACCAGTCGAGGATATGCCATATAGAGAAGATGGAAGACCAGTTGATATTGTATTAAATCCTTTAGGGGTTCCTAGTAGAATGAATGTGGGTCAGATACTTGAAACTCATTTAGGATGGGCATGTAAAGAGTTTGGAGAGGAAGTAAAAAGGCTTGTAAATGATAATAATAAAAAAATTGAAAAAACAGAAAAAGTAGCAGCTTTTTTAAAATCTGTTTATGGTGAGGAAATTTTTAATCAAAAAGTTGATAAATTAAGTAAGACTGAATTTAAAGATTTGTGTGAAAATTTACAAAATGGAATTGCTATCTCAACACCTGTCTTTGATGGTGCTAAAGAAAAAAATGTGACAGAAATGTTAGAATTAGCAAAATTACCTAATTCAGGCCAAACATTTCTCTGGGATGGAAGAACAGGTGAAATGTTTGATAGACCAGTAACTGTTGGTATTATTTATATGTTAAAATTGCATCACTTAGTTGAGGACAAAATACATGCGAGATCTACTGGACCTTATAGCTTAGTTACTCAACAACCTTTAGGTGGTAAAGCACAACTTGGAGGTCAAAGATTTGGAGAAATGGAAGTATGGGCTTTAGAGGCTTATGGTGCATCTTATACTTTACAAGAAATTTTAACAGTTAAATCAGATGATGTTGCTGGAAGGGTAAAAGTTTATGAGACTATTGTTAAAGGTGAGGAAAACTTTGAGTCAGGTATACCAGAGTCATTTAACGTTTTGGTTAAAGAAATTAAATCCCTGGCCCTTAATGTGGAGCTTAATTAAAGATGAAAAAAGAAATAACAGATATATTCAAAAATTCTGAAATTTCAGAAGCTCAAAACTTTAATAGTATAAAAATTTCTTTAGCAAGTCCTGAAAAAATAAAATCCTGGACTTATGGTGAAATTAAAAAACCTGAAACAATCAACTATAGAACTTTTAGACCTGAAAAAGATGGTTTGTTTTGTGCAAGAATCTTTGGCCCAATTAAAGATTACGAATGCTTGTGTGGAAAATACAAGAGAATGAAATTTAGAGGAATAATTTGTGAAAAATGTGGAGTAGAAGTTACAAAATCTAATGTAAGACGTGAGAGAATGGGACATATTAATTTAGCAACTCCTGTTGCTCACATTTGGTTCTTAAAATCATTGCCAAGTAGAATCGCTTTAGCTGTAGATATGAAATTAAAAGAAATAGAAAGAGTTTTATATTTTGAAAATTTTATTGTCATTGAGCCAGGTCTTACAGGTCTTCAAAAAAATCAACTCTTAAATGAAGAGGAATTAGCAAAATATCAAGATGAACATGGAGAGGAATCTTTCACTGCTGGCATTGGAGCAGAAGCAGTACTTGAAATGTTGAGGAATTTAGATTTAGAGCAAGAAAAAAAAAATTTAATTAGTTATATAAAAGAGACAAAATCAAAAGTTAATGAAGAAAGAGCTATAAAAAGACTTAAATTAATTGAGTCATTTATTGAAACAGGTCAAAAACCTGAATGGATGATCTTGACTGTAGTACCAGTCATACCACCAGAGCTAAGACCATTAGTGCCATTAGATGGTGGAAGATTTGCGACATCAGATTTAAATGACTTATATAGACGGGTTATTAATAGAAACAACCGTTTAAAAAGATTAATGGATTTAAAAGCGCCAGATATAATTGTCAGAAATGAAAAAAGAATGCTTCAGGAGTCAGTAGATGCTTTATTTGATAACGGCAGAAGAGGTAGAGTAATTACTGGAACTGGAAAGAGACCACTAAAATCTTTAGCTGAAATGCTTAAAGGTAAACAAGGGAGATTTAGACAAAATCTCTTAGGTAAAAGAGTAGATTACTCTGGAAGATCGGTGATTGTAGTAGGTCCTGATTTAAAATTACACGAGTGCGGACTGCCAAAAAAAATGGCTTTGGAGCTATTTAAACCTTTTTTATATGCTAGACTAAATAAACTTGGTTTAGCTTCTACAATTAAACAAGCTAAAAAACTTGTTGAAAAGGAAACAAATGCCGTTTGGGATGCACTTGAATTAATAGTTAGAGAGCATCCAGTGTTATTAAATAGAGCACCAACCCTACATAGGTTAGGAGTTCAAGCTTTCGAACCTAAATTAATTGAGGGTGATGCTATAGAATTACATCCATTAACTTGTGCGGCATTTAACGCAGATTTTGATGGTGATCAGATGGCTGTACATGTTCCTTTGAGTTTAGAAGCTCAATTAGAAGCTAGAATTTTAATGTTATCAACAAATAACATTTTATCTCCATCAAATGGTAAACCGATAATAGTTCCGAGCCAAGACATGATCTTAGGTATTTACTATTTATCTCAGGAACCAGTTTCAGAAAAACCTGCAGGATATTTTACAAATTCTGATGAAATTGAATTTGCCTTATCTTCTGGTCAAATAAAAGTTCATAGTACAATTATTTCTCGATTTGAAACAATAGACGACAAAGGTAATAAAAAATTTGAAAAATATACCTCTACAGCTGGAAGATTTCTACTTGCTAATTTACTACCAAAAAATAAAAATATAAAGTTTTCATTAATTGACAGGCTATTGCCTAAAAAAGTTGTTTCTGAAATAATAGATATTGTATTTAGATTTTGTGGACAAAAAACAACAGTAATATTTTGTGACAAACTAAAAGATCTTGGATTTAAACACGCTTTTAAAGCTGGTATTTCTTTTGGAAAGGATGATTTAATAATTCCAGATAGTAAGACAAAATTAATTGATGATACAAAAAAATTAATCTCTGACTACGAAACTCAGTATGCTGAAGGATTAATTACTAGGGGAGAAAAATATAACAAAGTTGTTGATGCATGGTCAAAATGCACTGATAAAGTAGCTGCAGAAATGATGAAGGGGATATCAGCTACTGAAAAAACTTCAGATGGTCTTAAAATAAACTCAGTATTTATGATGGCAGACTCTGGTGCCAGAGGCTCTGCAGCTCAAATGAAACAATTAGCAGGAATGAGAGGATTGATAGCTAAACCATCAGGTGAAATTATTGAAAGTCCAATCACATCAAACTTTAAAGAAGGTTTAACAGCATTAGAATATTTTAATTCAACTCATGGTGCTAGAAAAGGTTTAGCAGACACTGCTTTAAAGACAGCTAGTTCGGGATACTTGACTAGAAGACTTTGTGATGTTGCTCAAGACTTAACAATAACAAAAAAAGAGTGTGAAAATCCAGGGTTTATAGAATTATCTGAAATTTTAGAGGGTGGTAATGTAGTTGTAAGCTTATCTGAAAGAGCGTTAGGCAGAGTAACGTCATCGGATGTCAAACATCCTATTACAGGAGAAATAATTATCAAAAAATCATCAATGATTGATGAATCTGGTTGTGATAAAATTGATTCAGCAGGAATCAAATCATTAAATGTTTACTCGGTAATGACATGTAGTTCAAAAGAAGGTGTCTGCGCAACTTGCTATGGTCGAGATCTATCCAGAGGGAAGATGGTTCATGTGGGTGAAGCCATTGGAATGATATCTGCACAATCAATTGGTGAACCAGGTACTCAATTAACAATGAGAACTTTTCACGTCGGAGGAACAGCTTCGGTAAAACAAGATTCTCAAATAATTACTAAAAATGATGGTACATTAAAAATAATCAACTCAAATATATTGGAGGATTCTAAGAAAAATCTAATTGTTATGGGTAGAAATACTCAGCTCTCCATAGAAGATGACAATGGAGTTCAAATTGCCGTATATAAAGTAGCATATGGTTCAAAATTATTTTTTAAGAATGACGATAAAGTTAAAGCAAATTCTAAAATATGTGAGTGGGATCCTTATACAACACCCGTTATTGCAGAAAAAAGTGGTATTGCGAGTTATGTAGATTTGATCGATGGAGTTTCTATACAAGAAACAACAGATGACGCAACTGGTATATCATCAAAGTCGGTAGTTGATTGGAGATCTCAATCTAAGAGTAGTGATTTGAAACCTAGAATTACTCTAAGAGATGAAAAAGGAAATGTAATTAAAAAAGCTGATGACAATGAAGCAAGATACTATCTAGTACCTGACTCTATTCTTTCTGTAAAAGATGGACAGAAAGTTTCAGCTGGTGATGTTATTGCAAGATTACCAAAAGAAACAACTAAAACAAAAGATATTACAGGAGGATTGCCTAGAGTAGCAGAGTTATTTGAAGCAAGAAAAGCTAAGGACAGTGCAATTATTGCAGAAAATGATGGTCAAGTTGTTTTTGGAAAAGAAGTTAGGGGGAAACAAAGAGTCTCTATTGTTCCTGAGGATGGTGCAGAACCTTCTAACTATTTAATACCAAAAGGAAAGCATATAAATTTTAATCCTGGTGAAAGAATTAAAAAAGGCGAGTATCTTCTTGATGGCCAGCCATTGCCTCATGATATTCTTAGAATTATGGGCATTAAAGAACTTACAGAATATTTTGTTAATCAAGTGCAAGAAGTTTATAGATTACAAGGAGTTATAATTAATGATAAGCATATAGAAACAATTTTAAGACAAATGCTCAAGAAAGTGGAAGTAAAAAGTTCTGGGGATTCATCTTATTTACCAGGCGAAATTGTTGATAGAATAAAATTTGAAAATGTAAATGAGAAATTAAAATCCGAGGGAAAAACAACTGCTATAGGAGAAAGAGTATTGATGGGAATTACTAAAGCCTCACTTCAAACAGAGTCATTTATATCAGCAGCCTCTTTCCAGGAGACAACAAGAGTTTTAACTGATGCAGCTATAAAAGGTAAAATTGACCCTTTAAATGGATTGAAAGAAAATGTCATAGTTGGAAGATTAGTTCCTGCAGGTACAGGCAATATTAAGAATAAATGGAATAAAAAAGCTCTTGAAGATGACAATAAATTCCTATCTGAGCAGGACAAGATTGAACCCTCAGAAACCCAAGTAAATCAATAAAAAAAGCATATTCAATTTTTAGTTTTAGTTTGACAAAGTCGAATTAATAAGTAATTTGGCGATGTTTTTGGTTGGAATGTAGTACTAGCTTATCGTACTAAACGCTGCCATGAATAACCTGTCAGTTATTTCATTCAAAAATCAATATTTAAATAAAATTATTATGCCGACTATTAACCAATTGTTGAAAAAAAAAAGAGTTAAACAAATAAACAGGAATAAAGTTCCTGCACTCCAAAAACAACCACTTAAGAGAGGTGTTTGTGTAAAAGTTTACACTACAACTCCTAAAAAACCAAATTCAGCGCTAAGAAAAGTTGCTAGAGTAAGATTATCAAATGGTTTTGAAGTAACAGCCTATATACCTGGCGAAGGTCACAATTTACAAGAACACTCAGTTGTTTTAATTAGAGGAGGCCGTGTGAAAGATTTGCCTGGTGTTAGATATCATATTTTAAGAGGCAATTTGGATACACAAGGTGTAGCTAACAGAAAAAAACGAAGGTCATTGTACGGAACAAAAAAAGGTAAATAAAAAATGTCTCGAAAAAAAACTCAACCTAAAAAAAATATTGTTCCTGATCCAAAATTTAGCTCAACAATAATTCCAAAATTAATAAATAATATAATGTACGATGGTAAACGTGGGGTAGCTGAGAAAATTGTTTATGATGCGATTGAAAAAATAAAGACTAAATCGAAAGAGGAGCCAATAAATATTTTTAATGAAGCAATAAATAATATTAAACCAACTGTTGAAGTGAGATCCAGAAGAGTTGGTGGAGCGACTTACCAAGTTCCTGTCGAAGTCAAAAGTAAAAGAGCCCAGGCTTTAGCTATTCGTTGGCTTGTAGATTCTGCAAGAAAAAGAAAAGACAAACATATGTCTGATAAAATTTTTAATGAACTTTACGATGCTTACGAAAAAAAAGGAGCTGCAGTTAAAAAAAGAGAGGATGTGCATAAAATGGCAGAGTCGAATAAAGCCTTTGCACATTTTAGGTGGTAAAAAATGCCCAGAACTCATAAATTAGATAAATATAGAAATATTGGTATCATGGCGCATATTGATGCTGGCAAAACTACTACTACTGAAAGAGTTTTATATTACACTGGAAAAAGTCATAAAATTGGTGAGGTGCATGATGGTGCCGCAACAATGGACTGGATGGAGCAAGAACAAGAAAGAGGAATAACGATTACCTCAGCTGCAACGACATGTTTTTGGCAAGATCATAGAATAAATATTATCGATACTCCAGGTCACGTAGATTTTACAATTGAAGTTGAAAGATCTTTAAAAGTTTTAGATGGAGCAGTTGCCGTATTTGATGGCGTTGCAGGTGTCGAACCACAATCAGAAACTGTTTGGCGTCAAGCTGATAAATATAAAGTTCCTAGAATTTGTTTCGTAAATAAATTAGATAGAACAGGTGCGGATTTCTTTAGATGTGTTGATATGATCAAAGAAAGATTAGGTGCACAACCATTAGTAATTCAAGTACCAATAGGAATTGAGGCCTCACTATCTGGCGTTGTCGATTTAGTTAAAATGAAAGCACAAGTTTGGAAAAATGAAGCGTTAGGAGCTGAGTGGGAATACAAAGATATTCCAGATGATCTAAAAGAAATTTCACAAAAATATAGAACAGAATTAGTTGAAATGGCTGTAGAGCAAGATGAAAAACTTATGGAAGCATATTTAAATGGAGATGAAATTAAAGAGGAAGAACTGATAAAATGTATTAGAAAAGGTACACTTAATTTTGATTTTGTACCTGTATTGACCGGTTCTGCTTTTAAAAATAAGGGAGTTCAACCACTGTTAGACGCGGTAGTGAATTATTTGCCAAGTCCAGTAGATATTGGCTCGATTAAAGGCACCCAATTAGGAAGCGAAAACGAGATGGAGATGAAATTTGATGATAATGAACCTTTTTCAGCATTGGCTTTTAAAGTTGCTAATGATCCGTTTGTTGGATCTCTTACTTTTATTCGAATTTACTCAGGAACAATTAAAACAGGTACAGCTGTTTATAATTCATCAAAAGAAAAAGAAGAGAGAGTTGGACGGATGCTTTTAATGCATGCAAACTCAAGAGAAGATATTAAAGAGGCAAACGCAGGAGATATTGTAGCTTTAGCTGGTTTAAAAAATACGATCACTGGACATACATTGTGTGATAAAGAAAATGGAGTTTTGTTAGAGCCAATGGAATTTCCTGATCCAGTTATTGAAATTGCTGTTGAACCTAAAACCAAAGCTGACCAAGAAAAAATGGGTGAAGCACTTGGTAGATTAGCAAAAGAAGATCCATCTTTTAGAGTTACATCAGATGAAGAATCTGGACAAACTATAATTAAAGGCATGGGAGAATTGCATTTAGATATTATTGTAGATCGTATGAAAAGAGAATTTAAAGTAGAAGCAAATGTTGGGGCTCCACAAGTAGCATATAGAGAAACAATTGAGAATTCATCAGAAGTTGAATATACTCACAAAAAGCAAAGTGGTGGTGCTGGACAATTCGCTAAAGTAAAATTACTAGTAGAACCTCAAGATCCAGGAAAGGGACGTGAGGTTGAGAGTAAGATCAAGGGTGGTGCAATCCCAAAAGAGTTTATCCCAGGTGTTGAAAAAGGAATAGAAACAGTTTCTGACAGTGGAATATTAGCAGGGTTTCCTTTAATAGATTATAAGGTTACAATTTTAGATGGATTACATCATGATGTTGATTCAAGCGTGTTAGCATTTGAGCTTGCTAGTAGAGCTTGCTTTAAAGATGCTTGTACAAAAGGTGGTCTAAAATTACTTGAACCTGTAATGAGAGTTGAAGTTGTTACTCCAGAGGATTATATGGGAGATGTTATTGGTGATTTAAATAGTAGAAGAGGTCAAATCAGTACTCAAGAACAAAGAGGTAATGCAACTGTAATTACAGCGATGGTTCCACTTGCTAATATGTTTGGATATATAAATAATTTAAGATCAATGTCTCAGGGGAGAGCGCAATACTCTATGTTTTTTGATCACTATTCAAAAGTTCCCCAAAATGTTCAAGATGAAGTAACTAAAAAGATTGCAGGCTAAAATGGAAAAACAAAACATAAGAATCAAACTACGAGCTTACGATAATAAAATTCTTGATGCATCTACTGAAGAAATAGTAAACACTGTTAAGCGAACGGGCGCAACAATTAAGGGACCAATACCTCTTCCAACACGAATTGAAAGATATACAGTATTAAGATCACCACACATTGACAAAAAAAGTCGAGAACAATTTGAGTCCAGAACACATAAAAGATTAATAGATATTATTGAACCAACGCCACAAACTGTAGAAGCTTTAATGAAACTAGATTTAGCATCAGGTGTTGACGTGGAGATTAAGATATAATTATGAGAGAAATAGCATTAATTGGAAAAAAAATAGGCATGACAAGAGAATTTTATAAATCTGGAAGGCTAGTTCCAGTAACAGTCTTGAAAATGGAAAAAGCAAGAGTCATTCAAGTAATAGATGAAAAAACAAGAGGATATAAAGCAGTACAATTAGGTTATGGAAAGATAAAAAATTCAAAGCTAACTAAAGCAATGAAAGGCTTTTTTGCAAAAAAAAATACCGAGGCAAAAAAAAGATTAAAAGAATATAGAGTTTCAAATACAGAAAATTTCAAAGAGGGAAATGAATTTGGACTTGAAATATTTAAAGATGTAAAATTTGTGGATACAAAATCAAAAACAATAGGTAAGGGTTTTGCTGGAGCCATGAAAAGGCATAATTTTGGTGGTTTAAGAGCCACTCACGGAGTCTCTATTTCTCATAGATCACACGGTTCAACTGGTCAGAGACAAGATCCAGGCAAGGTTTTTAAAGGAAAAAAAATGGCTGGTCATATGGGAGATAAGCTACGAACAATGCAAAATATCGAAATAATAAAAGCTGATATAGAAAATGAGCTATTGTATTTAAAAGGTTCGATTCCTGGATCAAAAAACTCTGAAGTTTTAGTTAAAGGTTCAGTAAAAAATATTAAGAAAATGACAATAAGTGAAAAAATTAAAGCTGCTGAGGAAGCGAAGAAAACACCAGAGAAAAAGAAAAAATAATGAAATTAGATAAATTAAATTTAGATGGCAAAAAGGACTCAATAGAGGTACTTGATAAAATCTTTTCTGCCAAAATAAATACTAAATTGGTAAATAATGTTTTGTATAAATCAAATGCCAATTACAAAAAAAGACACGCTAAAACAAAACAACAAAATGAAGTTTCTGGACCTACATCAAAAATTTATGCACAAAAAGGAACAGGTAATGCAAGGCATGCAAGTAGAAAAGCTCCAATTTTTGTAGGTGGTGGAGTCGCACATGGTCCAAAAGGAGAATTAGCTTATAAAAAAAGAAAACTAAATAAGAGTGAAAAAAAACAAAGCATAGCATCACTCATAAGTGAAAAAAATAAAAACAAAAACCTTATTGTTTTTAGTGATTTTAAATCTGAAATCAAAAAGACTAAAGAAATGAGTCAGATTATTAAAAAATTTGAAATAACGAACTCACTTATAATTTTAGATAAAATTTCAAAAGAAAAAATTGAAAAATCAATAAGAAATATTCCAAATGTAAAAGTTACAGACAGCAATCATTTTAGCGCATTTGATATTGTAAAATTTAAAAAAGTTGTTTTTACTGAAAGTTCAGTCAAGGAACTTGAAAAGAGGTATTCATAATGGAAAAAATACATCTTTACGATAAAATTTTATCCCCATTTGTAACTGAGAAATCCACAAATTTATCAGAGCAGAATAAGATTGTATTTAAAGTTCCATCTAATGCAAATAAAAAAAATCTTAAAAATAATATTGAAAAAATTTTTAAAGTTAATGTGACCAAAATAAATATTATTAACAAACAAAATAGAACTAAATTAACAAGAGGAAGAAAAGTGAAAGTTGCTGGATATAAGAAAGCAATAATCACTTTGAAAAAAGGTCAAAGTATAGATCTTACAACAGGTATATAAAATGGCATTAAAAACTTTTAAACCTTATACAAAATCAACAAGAGGAACAATACTTGTGGATAGAACTGGTCTTTGGAAAGGTAAACCTTTCAAATCTCTAGTCTCACCAAAAAAATCCATGAAAGGAAGAAATAATAACGGTCACATTACTTCGATAAATAGAGCTGGTGGTCATAAAAAGATGTATAGACATATAGATTTTTATAGAAAAAAATTTGATGTTCCTGCAACTGTAGAAAGAATTGAATATGATCCAAATAGATCCTGCTATATAATGTTGGTGAAATTTGATGATAATTCACATGCTTACTATTTAGCTCCACAGAAAATAAAAGTTGGAGATAAAATTGAAAATGGATCTAAAAAAGAAATTAAGATTGGTAACTGCATGCCTCTTCAAGATATTCCAGTAGGAATCGATATTCATAATGTTGAAATTCAACCTGGTGCAGGTGGAAAAATAGCAAGATCTGCAGGGACATCAGTGAGTATAAGTGGTCTTGATGGTAATTATAGTCTTATAAAATTAACTTCAGGAGAAGTAAGAAAAATCGATTCTAGAGCATTAGCAACAATAGGCGTTTTAAGTAATCCAGATCAAAAAAATATTAAGATTGGTAAAGCAGGAAGATCAAGATGGCTTGGTAGAAGACCTCATACTAGAGGTGTAGTTAAAAATCCTGTAGATCATCCTCATGGAGGAGGAGAGGGAAAAACTGCCGGTGGAAGACATCCAGTCTCTCCTACGGGACAATCTGCCAAAGGATTAAAAACAAGAGATAACAAAAGAACGGATAAATTCATTGTTAAAAGAAGAAACAAAAGGAAGGATACAAAATAATGGCAAGAGCAGTTTGGAAAGGACCTTTTGTAGAAGAAAGTTTGATGAAAAAAGTTGATAAATATAAAACTGATCCAAAAAAAATTCCTATTAAGACTTGGTCAAGAAAATCCACTATTATTCCAGATTTTGTTGGAGTAAGTTTTTTGATTTATAATGGTAAAAAATTTATACCTATAACTATTTCTGAGGATATGGTTGGTCATAAATTAGGAGAGTTTGCACCAACTAGAACTTTCTTTGGACATACACCAGCTGATAAAAAAGCAAAACCAGCAGAAGCAGAAGTAAAAAAATAAATGAGCAAGAAAAAGAAAATTGTTAAAAATAAAGAAAAGGTTGTGAAATCTATTAATAACAACATTAGGTCAAGTGTGAGAAAACTAAATCCAATTCTAAAAGGAATAGTAGGAAAAAAAGTTGATGTAGCTATTAGAGATCTACAATTCTCAGAAAAAAGAATTACAAAAGATATCAGAAAAACTATTAATTCTGCTGTTGCTAATGCAGAAAATAATTTTCAGTACGATATTGATAAACTAATTGTTAAAGAAGCATATTGTGGAAAAAAAATAATTATGAAAAGATTTAGACCAAGAGCCAAAGGTAGAGCTGCACCAATACTTAAACCTTACTCAAGTGTTACTATAATTTTATCAGAAACAAAAAAAATGGAGAGTCATGGGACAAAAAGTTAATCCAGTTGGTTTTAGATTA
>MDTG01280487.1_pt1 | contig 14944 bp, 12 predicted proteins | sample 811421 | NCBI WGS metagenome assembly MDTG01 (sample SAMN05326645, study PRJNA326480) | marine metagenome | isolation source: seawater | place: Pacific Ocean: South East | collected 2011
CTTATATCTCCTCGGTGTAGCGCGAAGCGCCTCGGTGCCCTCGGTGGTAGATTTGTTTTAAGTAAAAACTAAAGTAATTTTATCACCACAGAGAACACAGAGTAGTAAAGGAGAAGAGCTTTTTCTCGGTATAGCGCGAAGCGCTTCGGTGGCCTCGGTGGTAGATTAAAAAAATTATCACCACAGAGAAGTAAAAGAGAGTAACTATTACCTGTAGGCGCCTAGCTTGCTGGCGCAATGAGTTCTTATATCTCCTCGGTGTGGCACGAAGTGCCTCGGTGCCCTCGGTGGTAGATTTGTTTTAAGTAAAAACTAGAGTGATTTTATCACCACAGAGAACACAGAGGACACAGAGTAGTAAAGGAGAAGATCTTTTTCTCGGTGTAGCGCGAAGCGCCTCGGTGGTAGATTAAAAATTATCACCACAGAGAAGTAAAAGAGAGTAATTATTACCCGTAGGCGTCTAGCTTGCTGGCGCAACTAGCTCTAATACAACCAGCTCGGTGCCGGGTGGTAGATTAAAAAAATTATCACTACAGAGAGCACAGAGGACATAGAGTAGTAAAGCAGAAGAGCTTTTTCTCGGTGTAGCGCGAAGCGCCTCGGTGCCCTCGGTGGTAGATTTGTTTTAAGTAAAAACTAAAGTAATTTTATCACCACAGAGAACACAGAGGGCACAGAGGACACAGAGAAGTAAAGGAGAAGATCTTTTTCTCGGTGTAGCACGAAGTGCCTCGGTGCCCTCGGTGGTAGATTAAAAAATTATCACCACAGAGAAGTAAAAGAGAGTAATTATTACCCCTAGGCGTCTAGCTTGCTGGCGCAATTAGTTTTGCCTAGCGCTTAGCTTACAAGTGCAATAAAAAATATTTACCCGGTGTAAGCAACGCATATACTCTGGTAAAATAACTAATTAGCCTGAGGGCTTTAAAGTTGGCTCATAACAATATTTTAAACAGCAACTGTTTAAAGTAACAATATTTGTAAAATGGAATAACAATGACTGTAAAAAATCTATTAGTAACCGGTGGTGCAGGGTTTATAGGCGCTAACTTTGTACATTACTGGCTAGCTCAAAACCCACAAGACAAAGTAATAGTGCTAGACGCGCTTACTTACGCTGGTAATAAAGCCAACCTCGATTTAGTAGCAAGCAACCCAAATATGACCTTTGTACAGGGTGACATTTGCGATACAGCCCTAATCGAAAACCTAATAGATACACATCAGCTAAATACCATAGTGCACTTTGCTGCCGAGTCACACGTAGACCGCTCAATAACTGGGCCAGATGCCTTTATTGAAACAAACATACTCGGTACATACAGCTTATTAAAAGCTGCTAAAAAAAAGTGGATAGACGAGCCAAAAGCTGCAGGTAATGAGCCATTAGCGCACCGCTTTCATCATGTAAGTACTGACGAAGTATACGGCACATTAAGCGCAACCGATCCTGCTTTTACAGAAGACACCGCATACGCACCTAACTCACCTTATTCAGCGTCAAAAGCAGCGAGTGACCATTTAGTACGTGCGTATCACCATACTTACGGACTTGAAGTTACAACATCAAACTGTTCAAACAACTATGGACCATACCACTTCCCAGAAAAGTTAATTCCTTTAATTGTAACCAACATACTTAACGACAAACCACTACCTGTGTACGGCGATGGCCAGCAAATTCGTGATTGGTTATACGTAGAAGATCACGCTCGTGGTATAGAGCTGGTTCTTAAAAAAGGCCGCATAGGCGAAAACTATAACATTGGTGGCAACAACGAATGGGCCAATATCGATATTGTAAAACTAGTGTGTAAAGTTATGGGTGAAAAGTTTGCAACCAACCCAGAGCTTGCAAAGCGTTTTCCTAATGCCAAATCGGCCATTGATAATAACGTAGAGCAGCTAATTACATACGTTACAGACCGTGCAGGCCACGACCGCCGTTATGCGATAGACGCAACTAAAACAAATAACGAATTAGGTTATGTACCAGCCGAAAGCTTTGAAACAGGGTTTGCTAAAACCCTTAATTGGTATTTAGATAATGAAGCTTGGTGGTCGGAATTGTTAACCAAAAAAATAGCTTAATAATTTAAGGAAGCTGCAAATGTGGTTTAAAAGTGCACATAATAAAAGCAAAGGTATATCTACACGCAAAGAGACACCTGCAGATACTTCAGACAAAACTGTTGTTACTAACGACACTGAAGTAAACGAACTGAATGATACTATTGAATCCCCTATCCAGTATTGGATAGATATTTGCGGCTTTGTAGAGAATGAGCAATTACTTATTCGCGGCTGGGCCATAGATCAAGAAAGCTCGGTATCAATTTCATTACTTGGTGAAGACAAAATACCAGTCTATTTGCAAAGTTCTGTGCGTGAAGACCGTGAAGATGTTTTAAGTCATTTAAACTTAAAAAGCAGAGATTTAACCCCAGGCTTTTTTCAATTGTACGATTGCGAGTTATTAACAGGCCAATTTTACTTGCAGCTTAAAAGTGATAAAAATGAATTAACGCTCCCTTTAGATATCACAGAGGTTAGTAAAGAAAAGCTAGCTAATACATATAATGAGTTTTTATCACTTCAACCAAATAGTAACTTAGGTAACCTAAGTGATGATTTTAACGAAATAGATGAAACAGACGAAATACAAATGCATGAAGTAGAAATGGACGACGTAGAAATGGACGACGTAGAAATGAGTTTAACAGCAGCTCATCAAGATAAAGTAGAAGAAGAACCTTCCGACATAGTACATTATATAGAACGAGTATGGACTTTTAAAAATAAGTTTGTAATTATTAAAGGTTGGTGTGCAGATACAGTAAAAGACTCTGAAATTGTTTTTTCGGTTAAGCTACTAGACTCTCCTTTAAGGGTGCTTACATGTATTAAGCGAGAAAGGTTAGATGTAGCACAAAGCTTAAAACTAACAGGCACGAAAGAAAAGCACGGCTTTTTATTAATAGTAGAGCTAAATACCCCAACAAATAACAATTTAGAATTAAAGTTTGAAAGCCTTCAATCAGAAAAAGTGACAGACTTAGACGTTGCTAATGTGTTTGACCACAAAGAACTAGAAAATAAGCTGTTAGATACAAATAACTTTAGCTTAATTGAAGCTAGAAGGTGGTTGATAGAAAACTTAGGAGCAAGCTATTTTTCAGAGGTTAAAAAAGAGTTTGTTGATATAAATGAAGTGACAACAAACATACAGGTAGAGTCTGCAATAACATGCGGACCAAATGGTACTTTTTTTCGTGGCTGGATAGATAATCACTTTAATACTTTATCTGCAATTTGCGTAAGCAATGGTACTAAAATTAGCGAAAACTTACTGCCACTATTATGCCTAAAAGTAAGACCAGATGTTAATGATGCTTTTGAACACTTACCAAGTAATTATAAAGGCGGCTTTTATTGCTATAGCGCGATTAAAAAGGAATCATCAGAGCTTGCAATTTTGTTGTTCGAAAAATCTGGCGCGATAGTACGTATCCCGTTATCAGTTATGACAGTGAGTGATAACGAGGTAATGGCTACTCAGCACGTATTAGTAGACGTAGAGCCAACTAACAACAATGTTGTTGCATGCTATCAAGATCACATAATGCCTGCATTAAAAGGAATTTGGGCTGATAGAGTAGCGCCACCAGAGCCTTCAGAAATTAAAACTTATGAATTTGGTAGCTTAAACACTGACCCAGAATGCACAATAATTGTACCACTATACGGGCGGTACGATTTTGTGTTACACCAAATAAGTCAATTTGAAAAAGACAGTACATTTAATAATGTAGAATTAATTTATGTATTAGACGATCCCCGCATAGAGCATGAGTTACTGCTATTGTGTGAAGATGTTTCGAAACTTTATTCAACTCCTTTTAAAGTTATAACATGCGGCCGAAACCTTGGTTTTTCTGGTGCCAACAACTTTGGCGTGACCCAGGCAAAGGGAAAAAGGTTATTATTATTAAATTCAGATGTTATTCCTTCAGAGTCTGGCTGGTTACAGCGAATGCTAACTAAGTACAGTACTACAAACAACATCGGTGCGATGGGTGTTAAATTAGTTTATGAAGATGAAACCATTCAGCACATTGGTATGCAATTTAACCAAAGCCGCGAGTTTGGTGGAATATGGCTAAATGAGCACCAATACAAAGGAATGCCTGCAAACTTAGCTCCTAAATTTGAATTTAATAAATCAGATACTGTTACCGCCGCATGTTTATTAATTGACAAAGAAAAGTTTGAACAAGTAGGGGGCTTTGAAACGCGTTATATATTAGGTGACTTTGAAGACTCTGACCTCTGTTTAAAACTGGTTGAACAGGGGTATGAAAACTACGTGTTAGGCTCAGAAAAACTTTACCATTTAGAGAGACAGTCGCAATCGTTGGTTGACCAAGGCGATTGGAAATTCAAACTTACTTTATTTAATGGTTGGCAGCATACAGCACGCTGGAATAATATGATTAACGAATTAAGAGAAAAAAATGTCTAACAGTAAAGTTTTAGTAGTCTCACACGGCCACCCAGATTTAAGCAAAGGCGGAGCAGAGGTTGCCGCATATAATTTGTATAGTGAATACAAAAAAAGAGGAATTGAAAGCCTATTTTTAGCCCGAACAGATATACAAGCGCATGGTGGCTCTACATTTTCTACTCGAAATGATGAAAACGAAGTACTATACCATACTGGTATGGGGGATTTTTTCTTGTTTCAGTCGGCCTATAAAAAACATATTTGGCAAGACTTTAAGCTGTTATTAGAAAGCTTTAAACCGACCGTTGTTCATTTTCATCACTATATTCATATGGGGTTAGAAATGATTCAGCAGGTTAAAAACTCGTTACCAGATGCCAAAATAATCGTTACCCTGCACGAGTATTTAGCAATTTGTGGTAACAATGGGCAAATGGTGAAGCCGGGCCCACAAATGAAGCTATGTTATAAAGCAGCACCAAGCGATTGTGCAACCTGTTTTCCTGAGCGATCTGCAGCAGACTTTTTTCTTCGAGAGAAATACATAAAATCTGTGTTTGATAATGTAGATAAGTTTGTATCGCCAAGTGACTTTTTAGTTGATCGCTATGTTGACTGGGGGCTGCCAAAAGAAAAAATAACAATGATAGAAAATGGCCAACCTAAAGCTAATTTTTTACCGCCAAGGCAACTAGCTAAGGGCGAATGCCGAGGCCGTTTTGCTTTTTTTGGGCAAGTAAATCCTTTTAAGGGGATTGATGTACTACTGCAAGCGTTTAGTGCATTACCAGAAAAAATAAAACAACAAGTACACCTAGATATTCATGGCGCTAACTTAGAGCACCAAACCGGTGAGTTTAAAGAAAAAGTAAAAGAACTTTTAGAGGAGTTAGAGGGCACTGTAACTATGCACGGCTCTTATGAACCACATGAAATGCCAGGCCTGCTGGCACAAACCGACTGGGTTATTATTCCATCGGTATGGTGGGAAAACTCCCCTATGGTAATTCAAGAAGCGTATAAACATGGCCGCCCTTTAATTGGAAGTGACATAGGTGGAATGGCCGAAAAAATTAAAGATGGAGAAACAGGAATACTATTTAGAACTAAAAACCCTGTTGACTTAGCAAGTAAAATTAAGGAAGTTGTAAGTAATAGCACATGTTGGAAAAAGTATGTTGATAATATACAGGTTCCTATAACGATAGAAGAGTGTGCTGACATTCACTTAAAAGAGGTTTATTAATGGCCAAGCTCATTTTACATGTAGGTATGCCTAAAACGGGTAGTAGTTATATACAAGGTGTACTTAACAAAAACCATAAAGTTATTGAACAAAATGGCAATATTAGAATATTGGGGGGCATAAAGCCTCACCTTCTAGCTTGTTATTTGATTGATGATAGCCGCTTGGTAACACGAACAGATATAAATGAGCTAAAAAACCAATACACTAATGATATTGAAGAATTACTTAAAACCCAATCAGCTAACGCAGAAACGGTTGTTATTTCATCAGAGTACTTTATTTTGTGTGGCATTAATAAATTAAAAGAATACTTCAAAAGTATTTTTGAAAGCATCGAAGTAGTTATATCAGTAAGACGCCAAGATAAATTAATAGCCTCTGGTTTTAATCAAGATGTTAAAGCGCTAGGTAGAACCTCTAATCTTACATGGGATAAAACAAGCAGCCAGCATATGGATTACTGGGAGTACTGTGAAAAATGGAGCGCTGAAAGCATAGACGTAAAGGTAATAGATTACGATTATGTAAAAAAAGAAAAAGAAGGGCTGTTAATTAGCTTTTTAACTATATTACACATTGATTACAAAGCTATTAAAAACAAATTAGTAAGCCCAGATAATAACTCGTCAAACTACTCTTTGAGTCATAGCGAGGTGTTACTTAAACTGGCTATGAACCGTAATGGCATAAAGCAAGAAACAGGCTTACTTGAAGAGTTTAGTAAAGACCTGAAAAAGAGAGCTGAGTTTAAATTACCTGTTGCTTACGAAAGGGTAATAGCTGCAAATTACAAAGAAAGTAACCAAAAGTTTATAACAAAGTACCTACAAAACAATACTAATAGTGAATTGAGTTTCCATGATGTAAGCCAGGTTAATACACCTAATAGCTTTTCATGGAACCCGCTGAATGGTGTTGAAGGTGTACTCGAATTTATATTAAGGAAATTAAATAAGAACTAGTTTACTTTAATTAGCTTTTATTAAGTGCATGGAAATTATATGTCTGAATTTGAAGAGTCATACTTATCAATCCCCAAAAAACCTTTTAATCTACATAAAGGCTCTTACTGGGAAGCCCCTGTAGTTGTTCAATCTAAAATAAAGCCAGGTTCATTGGTAAAGGTAGGGGCTTTTACAGGAATATATGGTGCTAGTTCATCTATTCACTCTTGTTCAATTGGTCGATTTTGCTCTATTGCTGATGGTGTGGTAATAGGGCCATCAGAGCATCCCACTAATTGGTTAAGTACAACTATGTTGCAATATGTTGATAATGTACATGGCTGGGAAGGTTTTTTTAAGGCAAAAGGCTTAGAGTTTAATAATAACAAAGGAGGTTTTCGGCCTGGATTTAAGCCTGTACATATCGGTAATGATGTGTGGATTGGAGCTAAAGTTTTTATTAAAGCAGGGGTTGAAATTGGCGATGGTGCTATTATCTCGGCTGGAGCCGTAGTTACGAAAGATGTGCCCCCTTACGCTATTGTTGGCGGGGTGCCTAGTAAGGTAATAAAGTACCGTTTTAACACTGATACAATTCAAAGATTATTAAAGCTTCAATGGTGGGAGTATAACGTTTTTTCCATTCAAGGCATTAATTTTAGTAATATTAATGAAAGTTTAACTGCTATCGAAACTGCAATTTCAACAGGTAAGCTAGAAAAATTTAAATTGAAGAAGCTTTTTTTAAATGAGATTTGATATGGATACATATATATATTTAACAACACAAACATCTGCTACTGACTCAATGCTTAGGATATTTTGTGCTCTATTAGATAAGGATTTTGTGGATGCAAAGTACATCGATAGGTTTTTGAGTAATCACCCTGTTGCTGAGCTTAAAAATGCTGAACTTCCATTAGATGGGCAGCTACATAGATATAATCTACCACCCTACTTTGACGTCAATAAAGTTAAACCACAGCATAAACTAATTATAAACTATAGAGACCCAAGAGATCATTTCTGTAACGTTTATCATTGGCAGTTTAATCACCCTGTGAGAGGTGAATCCGAAATTGAAAAAGAAAAACGCTTAGAGGTTTTAGCTGAGACGACTATAGACCAATTTGTGCTTGAGAAGGCAAACACTAAGTATTATGAAAATATAATAAAGTCTTTGAATAACTTAAATAAAGATGACTTTGTTGTTTTGTCGTATGCAAGACTTTGCTTAGATTTTGATTCATTTTTATCTAAAGCAGCAGGTTTTTTTAATATTAACTTAACTGATACTAAAAGAAACGCACTAGAAGTTGAGAGGGTTGATAACTTAAGCTCTAATAAACAATATATAGGTAATAAATGGGGCGGGGCTGATGTAGGCCCTGGACGCTATAAAAATGAGCTGAAAGTAGAAACTATTGATGAATTGAACAAGCGTTTTAAGCATATATTACAAATTATGGCCGAATATGATAACGATTTTGCCAGCTTCTATTTATAATCATGGAGAGAAAATGAAGGTTTTAGATTGTACATTAAGAGACGGTGGTTATTACAATAACTGGGATTTTGAACCACCGGTAGTTGAGGCTTATTTGCATGCAGTGGCTGAAGCTAACATTGATTATGTGGAGTTAGGCTTACGTAATTTCCCTAAGCAAGGCTTTTTAGGGGCCTACGCGTATACAACAGAAGCGCATTTAAACTCTTTAGATTTACCTAATGGGCCTACCTACGGCGTAATGGTGGATGCAAAAACTATTTTGGAGTCGGGCTTTAGTGTTGAAGATGCGGTAAACAAGCTCTTTGTACCAGCGAGTGAGAGTAAAATAGACTTAGTACGTATTGCCGCGCATTTTCATGAGGTTGAGAAGTCGGGCCCTATAGTCAAAAAGCTTAAAGCGCTTGGCTATATGGTGGGTTACAACTTAATGCAAGCAGGTGGTAAACCTGATGATGTTATTGCTGATAAAGCACGCCAAGCAAAGGAGTGGGGCAGCTTAGACTCTTTATATTTTGCTGATTCATTAGGTAATATGGATGGTGAGGAAGTAACACGTATTGTTACTGCATTACGTACGCAGTGGGATGGGCCTCTAGGTATACACACACATGATAATATGGGTAAAGGGCTTGATAATACACTTACCGCGAAGGAGTTAGGCGTTACATGGCTAGATACTACTGTAACAGGTATGGGCCGGGGGGCAGGTAATACACAAACAGAGCGATTATTAGCTATTCTGGAATCAAGTGGCCAATATAATGCAAAGCCTGTTTATGAGCTAGTAATACGCCATTTTGAGCCAATGCAAAAAAAATATGGCTGGGGTAGCAACCTACTTTACTTTTTAGGGGCGCAAAATGACGTACACCCTACTTATATTCAAAACTTATTATCTAATACGCATTACGGTACCGACGAAATAGTTGGTGCGATTGATTACTTAAGTAAGCTTGAGAGTACCACGTCATATAATGGAGCTATTTTAAATACCGCTCTATCATTTAATGAAAGTAGTAAAGAGGTTTCTGGTTCACTTGCTACTGCAGGTTTATTCAGTGATAAAAATGTGTTGATAGTAGCAAATGGTCCTAGTGCTAATAAGTACGCAAACGCTATAAAACTTTATATTGAACAATTTAACCCTGTTGTTATTTCTATTAATATTAATGAGTCATTACCAGCAGAAATGATTAACTACTATATTATTTCACATAACTCTAAGTTTTTAGCTGATGCACAGCGCTACCAAGCACTTAATAAGCCTATTATTTTACCAATTCACCGCTTTAGTGATGAGGAGCTTGCGCTTATGAAGAACCTTGAGCTTTTAGACTACGGTTTAGAAGTTAAAGCAGGGGAGCTTTCATCAAACAAAACTTACGCTGTAGTGCCTACAGATATTACTACTGCGTATGTTCTTGCAATGTTAATGGAGTCACAGCCTAAATCAATAAAGTCAGTAGGTTTTGACGGCTACGATAAAAGTGACCCTCGCCAACAAGAAATGATTAATATTTTAGATTTATATAACAAGAATGAATCTTCAATAGAGGTTGTATCTTTAACACCAACGACTTACCCGTTAGCGAAAGGCTCTATTTATGCACCCGATTGCTAATTATGACGTGTATATATTCGACTGTGACGGGGTGATTTTAGACTCTAATCAATTAAAAATAGATGCAATGGAGAACGCTTTAGCGACAATTGTAAATGATTCTGAAAAAGTAAATGTTTGCGTAGATTACTTTCGTAATAATTTTGGGCGATCGCGCTTTCATCATGTTGATGTGTTTGTTGAGCATTTTTTACTGCTTGATGATACTGCTAAGGATAAAGTTAAAGAAGATATACTTCAGGCTTACTCGTCTCAATGTAAATTGCTTTATTTACAAGCTAAATTAACCCCCGGCTTTATTGAATTTATTAGTCATCTTTGTGGTAAAAAATACATAGCCAGTGGCTCTGAGCAGCAAGAGCTTAGAGAGGTTTTTAAGGCGCGTAATTTAAATAACTATTTTGATGGAATTTATGGCTCGCCAACAAAAAAGTCTGACTTAGTTGCCAATATACTACAGCTTACAGCAAGCGATAACGCGATTATGTTTGGTGATGCTATCTCTGATTTAGAGGCTGCTCAAGCCAATAGTATTAATTTCATTGCCTACTTACCTTACTCGAATGTAAAGGGTAGTCTAATTAACTTAGCATCAAAAATTGATGCAACAACAATAAATGCTTGGAGTGAGTTATAATGATTACGGCTTTTTTACCTTGTAGAAAAGGTAGCCAACGAATTCCTGATAAAAACGTTAAACCATTTGCAGGTATTGAAGGTGGGTTGCTACAAATTAAGCTAAATCAACTTCTTGCATGCCCAACTATTGACTCAATATTAGTATCATCAAATGATGAGCGCGTTTTAGACTTTGCAAGTAAATTTAATGATTCTCGAGTAATAATAGATAACAGGCCTGATCATTTAGGTAGCAGCTCAACCACTACAGATGAGCTAATTAAATATGTGCCTTCTATAATTAAAGAAGGACATGTTTTATGGACTCATGTTACTTCTCCCTTCATAACTGAGGTTGATTATGCCAATATCATCAATACTTATTTTGGGCGGTTGGATGCTGGTGATTATGACTCTTTAATGACAGTACTTAAATTACAGGGCTTTATTTGGGATGATACAAAACCAATTAGCTATGACCGAAATGATCTAAAATGGCCAATGACACAGAATATTAAACCTTTTTATGAAGTTGATAGTGGTGTGTTTTTGTCTTCTATAAGTAACTATAAAAGTTTCTCTGACAGAATTGGCGTTAAACCATTTTTATACCCGCAAGGGAAAATGAAATCTGTAGATATTGATTGGCCTGATGATTTTATTTTTGCGCAACAATTATGGAAAAGTTTTTGTAAATAGTTATTCGTTAACCAAGAGTGTTAGGTATTATATGTATTTAATCACCTTAATTACAAAATATTAGTGCAAATAGTAAGCATTTTGGACTGCAAGGTCGGAATTGATAAACTGTTGCGTTTGGCCTGTCTTCACTCTTGCACTTAGATACTATACACAACTGGATTGTATTTGATAGCTTAAACAAGTTGCTAAATCTCGTTTCGGCCACAAACAGCGTGACCAGAACAGGTCAGCCTACACTTCGTTTAGGCTTTCGAATAGTAAAGCATTATCAATCCAACCCACCCATCAATGTTTGGAAATATAAAATTTAATAAGGAATGTATGAAAATATATACTTTCGAAGACCTACCTCAAAAAATCTCTGTGATTGGAAATTTTGACAGTTCGTGTAAGGTTAGGATTAGCGATGAAGCTTTGATTGCAATTGAAAATGGTAGGCTCAAAGTTAGAATAAATAAACATGGTGGTAAGCCGGTAATTTCAAAATTTTCTTGTTCGATAGGTAGCGTAGCTGGAAATGTTGCAATTTTTGTAGGAAATGATGACTCCGCTGTTACCCTGGAAGACGGAACTTCAGGCGTGTATGATTTTCGGTTGTGGAGAAGCAGCAAAATTAAAATAGGTAAAAAGACGACCTCAAATGGGCTGAGAGTTGTTTGTGATAATTCAGAGTTTATTTGTGGGGAAGATTGCATGTTTTCCGACAAAATATTAATACAAACAGCTGATCAGCATGGAATTGTTGATATAGATAAAGGCTTGATTATCAACGACGAATTTAAATCAGTTATATTGGACGATCATGTTTGGTTAGGTAGGCAATGTACGTTAACTGCTAAAGCTAGAGTCGGCTACGGAAGCGTTATTGGAACAGGTTCTTTAGTTAGCGGAAAAATTCCCAATAAAGTTATAGCGGTAGGTACGCCAGCTAGAGTTATCAAAGAAAATCATACTTGGTGTCGTTCACCTAATTCACTTGATCACTTCTCAAAGTTATATATTGACGAGAATTTCTAACAAAGCGCTGCACACTAGTAAGCAAGTTCTACAACAATGTCACTGCGACTATAGACTTTGAGTGACTTAGAAAGTAGCGGTTACCCAGAAATATTTGATGATTCATTAAGGATAAGATCTGTGAAAAGCCAGCCTGTTATTGTGTGTACGGGGTTTCATAGGAGTGCCACCTCAACCTTAGCCAATTACTTAGCTAATGCTGGGCTAGATTTAGGCGAAGACTTAGTTGCTTCTCATATTAGTAATGTTAAAGGCCACTACGAAGATTTAAAGGCCGTAAAGTTACATGATGAGCAGCTAAAAGTTGTTGGAAGTAATTGGCAATTTCATGATGAAGTGGCATTGGACCCAGAGCCTGATTTTTTATATGAATATATTAATGCCCGCACGGCCAAAAGCTATAGCTGGGGTGTTAAGGATCCAAGGATCTGTTTGTTTTTAGAACAGTGGGATGAGGCGCTGGGCAATTTAGGCAACTACGTTTTTATTGCGCGTCATTGGAGTGGCTGTATTGAGTCTTTACTTAATAGGCATAGTCGTGAGCTTGCTTACGGACTTATGGATGTTACTGATGAAAACCCCCATTTAAAAATTTGGGCGCAACCGGACATTGCGGCAAAAGCATGGCTTGCATATAACAAGCGAATGCTAAAATTTGCTAAAGCTCATCCTGATAAAGTGATTTTGTGCACTCAACGAGCTTTGTTTGAGGGCGCTCCGTTAATAAATAGTATAAATGCGCGTTTTGGCTTTGAGCTTGACGCAAGTATTGACCCGCCATTTGATAATAGTTTATTTAACGATAGCGCATCTACAAGCGTTAAAGACTCACTATCATTAGCATTACAAAGGCAGCTTGATTCTGTTTGGGAGGAGCTACTTAATATTGCTAATTTTAGTTCAGCGAATGAATTGCCAGTTTATTCTTTTTCTGCAGAGCAAGATGAAAGTTATTACTTAGAATATAAAGATAAGCTAACAAACCTTAGTGTACCAGTATCGGCCTTTAGTAGAGATCAACTTAAACGAGAGGTTGATATACCTTTATTAAGTACATTAGATGAAAAGTCGTGCATTGATTACTTAGTTGACCTAAGGTCTCAATTAATTGATGAACAGAGCTTAAGTAAGGTTAAACTGCATTTTAATGAGGCTGTTTATACTGTTGGTAAAGTGCAGCTTGAGTTAGCACGGTTACTTCAAGTAAATAAACGTTTTATTGATGCTATACATGTTTATCACAAGTGTATTGCGCTTGGTATTAATTATCCTTATGTAAATATGTTACTAGGGGAGTGCTATCAGGCTGCTGAGGAATATGAACTCGCTTTGTACTATTTTGATAAAGCGATTGCCGCTAACCCAAAAAACCCTTCATTTTATGTGAAAAAAGCAGGCTGTTTAATAAAGTTAAGTAAATCCGAACTGGCAGAAAATGAATTTTTAATAGGGATTAAACTACTTGGCTATCTAGCACCTCTCGCTTTAAATTACAGTGAGTTTTTAGTTCAGCAAGGTAAAATTGAAAATGCTTTAGAAGTGCTGGCACAGTCAGAAAAAACGCACCCAGCTGTATTAAGTAAGATTGCGCAGTTAAAATTAGCACGGGATTATGAATCGGGGGTGAGTACCTATTATGAACTTATGGCTCAACATGTTAAGGGAAAAAATAAATTTAGCTGGCTCAACAAAATAACAAGTAATATCAGCTGCGCCAATGCAGAGCGTGACTTTGTTGTACGCTGTTTTAAGCATTGGGCAAAGTTGTAAATTATTTTTTATTCTATAAATTAATGAAAAACTATAACTATGAAAAAAACTTTAATTAGTACCGCACTTAGGTTTGTGCCTAAGACTGTACAGTATAAAGCGCTATGTAAGGCACTTAATTATTTATTTGAGCATCACAATTTAAGCGATTTAAATAATAAGGTAATTAAGCTAAATGTTAGCGATTTAAAAAAGAGCTGGCTTTTAACTTACACTGAGCAAGGCTTTAAAGGTACAGCTCAGCGCAAAGCAGATATTGAGCTTAAAACGAAGTTTGCTATTGCCTTTAAAGTGCATAATAAAGCTGAGATTGTAGGTGCTTTAAATAATGATGATATAAAGCTTATTGGTGAGCCTGCACTGGCTGGGGTGGTAAAAAGTAACTTACGAGAGCTTGATGAAAAGCGATTAAAAAGTTTATCGAATCATTTATTTTCGTTTTTAAATTTAAAATCTAAACAGCCTGTAGAGCCTGCGCCTTTAGATATTAATAATATTACAGCGGATGACTTGGTTACCCCTTCTAACATTGATTTTATTCGCGATGAAGCTATAAAACTTGAACAAACTGATTTGCAAAAAGCATTAAGTTTAATGCTACTCGCCCAACAAGCCCGCCCTAATGGTAAGGTGATTAACAATAAAGTGAAGGATTACCAAGCCAAGCTAGCCACCACCAACCAATAACATATTTGGTTTTATACCCTATAAACAAGTGATTAAGACATGATTATCACCACGGAGAACACAGAGTGCACAGAGAAGTGAAGGGGAAGCTCTAATAATTCCTCGGTTTAGCGCGCAGCGCCTCTGTGTCCTCGGTGGTAGATTTTTTTTATAAAGTGATTAAGACATTGTTATCACCACCGAGAACACAGAGTTCACAGAGAAGTGAAGGAGAAGAGCGAATAACTCCTCGGTGTAGCGCGAAGCGCCTCGGTGCCCTCGGTGGTAAAATTGTCTTGGGATTAAGCTTATAAAGTGATTAAGAGATTGTTATCACCAC
>MDTG01448123.1_pt1 | contig 14944 bp, 11 predicted proteins | sample 811421 | NCBI WGS metagenome assembly MDTG01 (sample SAMN05326645, study PRJNA326480) | marine metagenome | isolation source: seawater | place: Pacific Ocean: South East | collected 2011
AGGGCATCCGGTGGTATGGAGCTGCGACCCGATGCACGGCAATGTCATCAAGTCTGACAGCGGCTACAAGACCCGCCCGTTCGACCGCATTCTGTCCGAAGTGCGCGGCTTCTTCGCCGTGCACCGTGCTGAGGGCACCCATGCAGGCGGCATCCACGTGGAAATGACCGGGCAGGACGTGACCGAATGCACCGGCGGCGCGGTGGCCATCACCGATGCCGGCCTTGCCGACCGGTACCACACGCATTGCGATCCACGCCTCAACGCGGCGCAGGCACTGGAACTGTCGTTCCTGCTGGCAGAGATGATCAATCTGGAACTGGGCGAGGCTCGCGAAGCGGCCGAGTGAAGGCCCGCTAGGCGCTAATCCCTAGGCGGGCACAGCGTCGCCGCTTACCAATCTGCACTAGCGGTCCCTTGATGACTTCAAGGGAGACCGATGTGCATATCTGGCGTAATCTGCGCGATCCGCTGCTGGCGGGATTGGTGTGGTCACTGATCGCGCTGTTGTGCCTTAACCTCAAATACGGGCTGGGTGGCGTTATCCTGGTCTGGGCGCCATCGGGCGTTGCCGTCGCGGCATTTCACGCTCACCGGCGGCGCCAATGGCTGCTGCTGGCGCTGGTGCTGCTGCCGATAAAGGCCACGGCGATCTGGATTGCCGGAATTCCTGCAGACGAAGCCTGTGCCTACTCACTCGCCAGCACGCTGCAAGCGATAATTTCTGCCCAACTGGTTACAAAGGTGCTGGGGGGACGGCAACGCCTGCCACGAAAGTTCCGGCACATTACCGGTATATTTGCGGCCGTCATGACAGGATGCTTTGCCGGGGCGCTGGTGGCCATCCCGTTTCGCGCCGAGCAGACCGTGGCTGAGTTCACCTGGTGGTTTCTGGCCAATGTGCTGGGCATCATGATGCTGGCCCCGCTGCTGCTGGTCATGCGGGGATGGATGGGCTTCGCGCACAAGGTGCCGCAACTGAACATCGATCGCTCTTGCACGTTCTTCCTTCCTGGCTGCGCGCTGCTGGCCCTGGCTGCCCTGCAGCTGGATGCCATTATCCTGATGCCCCTGCTGACGACTGCCGTGGTGCTGGCGGCAGTTCGGTATGGCCAGATTGCGAGCATGGCGGTGATCCTTGTCTGCGCCATCGCGGGCACTGGCCTGAGCGTGGTCTACGGCTCTCCCATCCCGGCCATGGAAGCAACGCCCGCCGAGGCGAAACTGGCATTGCAGACATGGCTGCTGGTTATGATCGCCACTGTCCTGCCGGTATCTGCCATGCTTCTGAAACGCCACGAAATGCAGCGCGAACTGATCGCCCGCAATGCCGAGATGCGCGAGAGCCTGATGCTGTTCGATCTGGCGGAAAAAACCGCCAGTATCGGTCGCTGGCGACTGAACCTGATCACCGGAGAGCAGGACTGGTCGCCCAAGATGCTGGAACTGAACGGGCTCCCGCGTTCGCTGGCGCCCGATCCCGGCGACGTTCGCGACCGGCTGCCTGCGGGCGGGGCGGAGATGTTCAGGCAGATCGCCAGCCATGCCCATGATCGCGGCACCTACAGCTTCACTTACCGTATCCGTCCGACGAACCAGCTGGAGCGGGTGTTGCACATGTCGATGTTGAACGAATTCGATCAGCAGGGAAAGCGCATTGCCGTTTTCGGTGTGGCCATGGACGTGACCGCACAGGTCCGCCGCGAGGAAGCGCTCGACAAGGCCCGCAAGCAGGCCATGGAGTTGGCGACGGAAGCGCAAAAGCTTGCCAACACCGATCCCCTGACCGACCTGCCCAATCGCCGGTGCACATTCGCCAAGCTCGACAGCATGAGCGTGCTGGCCGAGAACGCTGGCAGTCCGCTGTGTGCGATCGTGTTCGACATCGATCATTTCAAAGCGGTGAATGACACCTGCGGTCATCAGGTGGGCGACGCGGTGATCCGGAAAGTGGCAGCAATCGCCAGGGCCCAGGTGCGCCGGGGCGATGTGGTGGGCCGGATAGGCGGCGAGGAATTTGTCTGGCTGATAGCCGGAACTACGGAGAGTGCCGCACGCCTGCTGGCGGAACGGCTGCGGCAGGCGGTGGAGCAGGGCTTCGCCAATTCCCGCTTGCCCGATGTGACGATCAGCGTGGGTCTGGCCAGTTTCGGACCCGGCGATACCAGCGAAACACTGTTGGGCAGAGCGGACGCGGCGCTTTACGAAGCAAAGGATGCCGGGCGCAATCAGGTGAAACGCGCTGCCTAGGCCATTGCCGCTGAATGATATTATCGGGGAAGGGCTTTTATTTGGAAACCCGATGGGCCATTCATTCGTAAGACGACAGAGTTTCCGTCTTCCGGGAGAGGGCATTGCCCCAAGCCACAAGCCGATTGCCCGCCAGCCAGCCTGCACCATCTTTGGAAGAGCGGTTTGCCGCCACGCGCGGCCTGATGGAAGCCTTGCTGGAGCCTCTGAGCGAGGCTGACGCCACGATCCAGTCGATGGAGGATGCCTCGCCTGCCAAATGGCACGCGGCACACACCACCTGGTTCTGGGAAACCTTTCTGCTGCGCGATCATGTGCCGGACTATCAACTGTATGACGAGCAGTGGCCGTTCCTGTTCAATTCCTATTACGAGGCCGAAGGCGAACGGATCATGCGTGGCAAGCGCGGTCTTGTCACCCGGCCTACTCTGGCCGATGTGCTGGAATGGCGCGCGCATGTTACCGAAGCGATGCAGCCGCTTCTTGCTGACGAGCGTTGCAAGGATCTGATCGAGCTGGGTATCGCCCACGAACAGCAGCATATCGAATTGCTGCTGACAGATATCAAACACGCCCTTTCCAAGAACCCGCTTGGCCCGGCAATGTGGAACGCATCCACTGCCCCCGCCTGTGCGCAACAGGATGGCTGGATAGATCATCCCGGCGGCATTGCACGCGTGGGCCACCAGGAAGACGGTTTTGCCTTCGACAACGAAGGGCCCGATCACCGCGTGTTGCTGGAACCCTTCGCGCTCTCGCGGCGGCTTGTCACCAACAGCGATTGGGAACAGTTCATCGCAGATGGCGGTTACGACGATCACCGATTATGGCTGTCCGATGCCTGGGCATGGCTGAACCGCTGCAATATCAGCGCACCGCTGAACTGGCGCGATGATCAGCACTTCACCCATTGCGGCTGGCAAAAGCGTGACCCCGCAGCGCCGGTTGCCCACATATCCTATTATGAGGCTGATGCCTTTGCATCGTGGGCGGGGTGCCGCCTGCCGACCGAATTTGAATGGGAAGCCATTGCCCGCGGGCAGGACGCGCCTGACGCACAGCAACGCTTCGATGCCAGCGCGGGCAACCAGCTGGACAAGGCCGCGCCGCCTTCGCCTGTTGGCACCGATCAGCTGTTCGGCGACGTGTGGCAATTCACCCGCTCTGCCTATTTGCCCTATCCCCGCTTCCAGCCGGCAGAGGGTGCGGTGGGGGAATACAACGGCAAGTTCATGGCCGGGCAATGGGTGCTGAAAGGCGCCAGCTGCGCCACCGTGCGCGGCCATTCGCGCGCCAGCTACCGCAATTTCTTCTACCCCCAGCAACGCTGGCAGTTCACCGGCCTGCGGCTGGCAAAGGATGTTTGAGAATGCCCCCAAGTGAAGGCATCCAGCTCGTCGATCTCGACGATGACGGTGTTGACCGCGCCTTTCGCGCCGATGTCCTGAACGGCCTTGGTCAACCGCAGAAAGCCGTGCCTGCCCGCTGGCTGTACGACGATGCCGGATCGCAGCTGTTCGAGGACATCACCAAAGTCCCGGAATACTATCCCACCCGTGCCGAGACGGAAATCCTGGAAACCCGCGGCAGCGAATTTGCCGAGGCCATCGGGCCGGGCAGGGCAGTGGTGGAATTCGGTTCCGGCTCCTCGGTAAAGACGCCGCTGTTGCTGAAAGCCATAAGACCGGGCGCCTATGTGCCGCTGGATATCGCGGGCGATTTCCTGCGCGCTGCCGCGGCAGACCTGTCGGCCAAGTTCCCCGGCCTGCCTGTTCATCCCGTGGAAGCCGATTTTACGAAACGCGTGCCCTTGCCTGCCGAAGTGGAAGACATGCCCAAGCTTGGCTTCTTCCCCGGCTCTACCATCGGCAACATGGTGCCGCGCACCTCCGTTGACCTGCTGCGTTCCATGCGGGAGACACTGGGCACCGATGCGAAGCTGCTGATCGGCATGGACCTGATCAAGGATACAGGCGTGTTGAAAGCTGCCTATGACGACGAAAAAGGCGTGACGGCGGCATTCAACCTTAACCTGCTGCGGCGCATCAACCGTGAGCTGGATGGCTCCATCCCGGTCGAGAAATTCCATCACGAGGCGCGCTGGAACGACACCTTTGCCCGTATCGAGATGCATGCAGTGGCAGATGCCGACGTTGCGTTTACCGTTGCGGGGCGGCAGTTTGCGATGCAGGCCGGCGAGACGATCCACACCGAAAACAGCCACAAGTACGACATGCGTAGCTCCAACACCCTGCTGCTGGCAGGGCACTGGACTCCGATTGCGCGGTGGACCGACGCGCAGCAGCGCTTCTCGGTCATTCTGGCAGAGGCCACGATCAAGCGCGCCGCACCCTGATTGCAGGTGTGAAGTTCACACTTCGCAAATTCGGTCTGCGCGCCCTATATTGCCCGGATGGACGCAGCCGCCATCTTTGACCAGCTTGCCCTGATGATCCGCGAGATCCCGCAGTCGGGCCTTCTGATGGCAGCCGTGGCAGCGATGGTGGCAGGCGTTCTCGGCTCCTTCCTGATTTCGCGCGTGCCCGCGCTGGGTCGACTGCTGCGCTATGCCAGCACGCTTTCGCTGGTGGCGATTCTGGTGCTGGTGGTGCTGCAACTCTCGCGGCTGGACCCGCGCTTCTCCATGGCCGTGCCCGAACTTGGCATGCCCGAGCAGGTGGTGCTGGGGGGAGAGACGCGCGTGCCGCTGTCGCGCGATGGGCACTATTGGCTGGAGGCCGAGATCAACGGCCAGCGTTTTCCTTTCATGGTCGATACCGGCGCAACCCTGACTGCCGTGAGTGAGCAGACCGCGCGGGTCGCCGGGCTGGAAAAGCGCGATGGCGGACTGCCGATCAGATTGCAGACGGCCAACGGCACGGTTGCCGCGCACCTGACCAACATCGAATCCCTGCGTTTCGGCAATGTCGCGGCAAATGGTCTGGATGCAGTGATTGCGCCGGGATTGGGAGAAACCAACGTGATCGGCATGAACCTGCTATCGCGCCTTGCCAGCGTGCGGATCGAGCAGGGTGAACTGATCCTGGTGCCCAACAATCCGCAGGAACCGCTGCCGCCGCGCGATTGAGCGAGCAGGGCGGGGATCTTGCTGGTCGGGAAAAGCTGGCTGGGGTGGCAGGGACCCCAGACGAAAATTGCCTAAGCATCTGAAAACCCACGTTTCCCATTCCAGCCCGGCCGGGATTTGCCACGGCAGGGTGCCACGGAAGGGGACCACGACAAATGTGTGGCATTCAGAACGTCACCCGCAAGCAGGGCACGTATTATTACCGAAAACTCATACGTTTAGGAGCTGATAAGCCTTTTCGGCTACGCCTCTCGCTCAAGACAACCAGCCGCAGGCGTGCAGCCTTGCTCGCGCCCGCGCTGACCTTGATCTGCGAGAGGGTCGCGATGAACATGATGAGCAAGATGGCACGCGACGGGCTGACCGGTGCACAGCGTGCCGAAATCTACCGGCGCCAGATACTGGTCGAACGCGACCGCCTGGAGGCGATGCACGCCAGCCTCCACATCCTCCCGCCCGATGACCATGAGGACATAGGCAAGGCGCTAACGCTCCGCCTGGGCGCAAGCGAAATGGCCGCACAGGACGCGGCCCTGCAGGGCAAGGTCGAAGACTTCCTCGTTGCCCGGATCGATCCCGACAACGACGATGAGCCCATCGTTATCGTGGCCTGGTCCGATCTGGCGAACTCGATCGAGCACGAAGGAGCCGAGGATGCCGCAGTGGCGCGGCTAGCAGAAATTGGCCTAGAGCAATCGGCACTGCGCGAAGCCATGGCGCGCAAGGTCGTGAACGAAGCGCGCATCGTGGCAATCCGCGAGTTCCGGGAGGTGCTTGCGAACCCGGGCGCGGCTTATGCGCCGGTCCCCATCACAGAATACGAGCCGACTGCGCAATGTTCGGCGGTGCCAGTAACGCCCGCTGCACCTGTTCCCGCACAGCCGACGGTGGCCGGTCCTTGGGCGACCATGACGCCTACTGAAGCGGTCGACGAATTCTTCGCAGAACACCCCCGCACAGGCGGCGCGGATGGAACGGAGAGCAGGAGCGGGGAAAAACCATGGACGGCGAAAACCCGCGAGCAGTTCCGCTTGCCGGCCCAGTTTCTGGAAGAGGTCATGGGGGGTAGGCCTCTGGCGCAAGTTACCCAGAAAAATTTGGTAGACCTGAATCGCTGCTTCCAGAAATTGCACGGAGCCACATTCCGGAAATCGAAGCGGCAACGCGAGATGACGATCCAGGAGATCGTGGAAGAATACGCGGCCAAGATCGCCAAGGACAAAGAAGCCGCGGAACGCGATGCCCAGAGCAGATCGAGCAAAACCGAGGCTGGAGAGGCGGCTCAATACCTCACCGAGGATGACCTCGGCCTCAACGCCATCACCACCAACCGCCACTGGGGCTTTTTGCGGCAACTGACAGATTGGTTCCGCGAGTATCACCCCTTGGCCAAACTCGACTATGGAGCATTCATCGTGAAAGACGGGCGCAATCAGCGCAGCCTGCGCTCAGCATATACCACTGCACAGGGTGAGGAACTCTTCAGTCTGCCCCCTTGGACCGGAGCCAAATCGCACCTGAAACGCATGGAGCCCGGCGATCTGCTTGTGCACGATGCCTGGTATTGGGTGCCGCTGATCGCCTGGTATTCCGGCATGCGCCGCGACGAAATCTGCGGAATGGAAGTTGGCGACGTAATCGAAGAAGATGGCGCCTGGCTCTTCCACATCCGTGACAACGAAACGCGCAGGATCAAGACCATCAGCTCCGAACGAAAACTGCCAGTCGCCGACGAACTGATAAATCTCGGCCTGCCAGCGTATGTTGCTGCCCTCCGCGACGCCGGCGAAGTGCTGCTATTTCCTGAGCTGGCTGCGGAAAGCGGGAAGGGCACGATGGGCGATGCTTACTACAAACGAATTTGGACCAAGATAGCGAAGGCATTGCCTTTCGTCTCTGGCGGTCAGGGCATCCATGCGTTTCGCCACACTGCTATCAATTCCCTGAAGGGTGCGAAGATTTCAGAGGCGGTCGCTGCGGACTTTGCAGGTCACGCGCTCGAAGGGGAGACGCAGGGGCGCTATTCGAAGGATCACATTCCGCTGCTGAAGGAAGCGGTAGATGCGATCCCGGTGGTGACGACGCACCTCAAGCCATTCGATACGACCCTGCTGCCGGACCGCCTGCGAAGGCCGCGTGCAGCGCGCAAAGCTGCCTAGCGCGAAACTGGAATTGAAACACAACGGCCGGTGCGTTCTCGCGCCGCCCCATGGAGGCCGCATGATTTTCTATCACTACACGACCCGAGATGCGATCGCGTCGATCCAGCGAGAGGGTCTTACCAGGGGTGAGGCACCCTATAACGATACTCGGGTGGCAACCGCCATCAATCTCACGACAGACAAGGACCCTAGCGGGCATGGATTAGACGCCGGTGGCCAGGTGGTCACCGAGGAACAATCCTCTCTGTGGCGGACGAAAGGAATATACGTCCCAGCGGGCACCGTTTTTGCGAACAAGCGAGAGGCGCGCATAACGCTGAAGCTCCCATCTTCCGACCCGAAGTTGAAGCGCTGGAGGTCATGGTCACGAAAGAATTGCGATCCGGGTTACCCAGAGCGCCTCGAGAGGGCGGCGGGAGCCAATCCGAAGAAAGCAAAGACGTGGTGGCTGTATTTCGGTGTTGTCCCGCCAGAGAGCTTCTTGGACTTCGAGATACTCGTGCCGGCATCAGACTACTAGATTTCGCTCATCGCGATGAGTGACCCCGCTTGCTTTACGATACGATAAGTCAATAGTTTGGCGACACAGGCCGGGGAGAATCAGATTGAATATCGAAGCCAGTCCGCAGGTGCGTAAGCTTTTTGACGAAACGCGACGTCGCCTCGTGGAAACTGGAACGCGCAACAGGCTGGTGCACGTCAACAGGGCTAACACCCGCGGCCCGGTCGTCAACATCATCAACGAACGCTCAGATGACGTCTATGCCATCCTTGCGAGTGGCAAAACGATGCGCTTTCGCGCTCTTGGCAAGGACAAGCACGAGCAGGGAGAGATCCTGCTCGCAGAGGATACTGCTAACGCGGAGACCTTCGACGATAACCGCTACACCGACAACTTGCTGGAAAGCCCGCTAGGGCCGGACGCACTTGCCAAGAAGCTACTGAAGATCGCGCGGGATGCGCGCACCGCCGAGGAGGAGCAAGGGGTAAACATCCTCTACCTGGCCCTCGGCTTCGTCACCTGGTTTGAAGACGAGAAATCCGACGTTCGACGAGAAGCGCCCCTTGCCCTGCTCCCGGTGGAACTTGTCCGCAACCAGCGCACGTCAACATATGACATCCGCATGCGCGGTGAGGATCTCATCACGAACCTTCCGCTCCAGCAGCGATGGCAGGACGATTTCGGGTTGGTTCTGCCCGAACTTGAAATCGGCGAGGACTGGCAGCCGTCGCAATATTTCGACCAAGTCGAGGAAATTGTCGAAGAGCGCGATCGCTGGGAAATCGACCGTGATGCCATTCAACTGGGCTTCTTCTCGTTCTCGAAACTGCTCATGTATCGTGACCTTGATATCGATGTATGGCCCGATAGCGCGCTGGAAACCCACGAGCTCGTCAAAGGCCTCCTCTACGAAGGGTTCGAGGGCGACAACGACGCAATTTTCGGCGAAGAAGACAAGCTTGACGATGTCTTGCCGCCGGAAAAAATCTTCCATGTAGTGGATGCCGATGCGAGCCAGGCCCGGGTAATCGAAGAGGCCCGGTCTGGTCGCAACCTTGTCGTGCAGGGGCCACCGGGCACGGGGAAAAGCCAGACCATCGCCAACATCATCGCAGCTGCCGCGCAGGAGGGTAAAACCGTCTTGTTCGTGGCCGAAAAGATGGCCGCACTGGAGGTCGTGCACGACCGACTGGTGAAAGTCGGTTTGGCAGATATCTGCCTTGAGCTGCATTCCCGAAGCGCGAACAAGCGCCAGGTGCTCGAGGAGCTGAAGCGCACCCTTAACGCGGGTGCCGCCGTGCCTGCAATTCCAGAACGGCCTGAAGCGCTGCAGCATAGCCGGGATAAGCTCAACGCCATCACCCAGGCTCTCCATTCGCCTATCGGCGATACAGGCGAAACGGCGTTCGGGATGCTGGGCCGCCAAGCGCGCTTCATGGGCTTGAAAGCGCCTCCGCCGACTTTCGCTGCAGATGGCCTGGCGGAAATGGATCGAGCTGCCGAAAACCAGGCGGTGGATGCACTCAAGCTTTATGGTGCCGCGTTGAAAGAGGCTGGTGATCCCGCCAAGCATCCGTTTCGGTCAGTAACCGTGACACAGCTTCAGCCGGTCGATCAAGCAAGATTGCGATCGATGCTGGACGAGGCACGGGAAGCGGTAACGGCCCTTGATAATGCCCTCAATGTCGCCTTGGATTCTCTCGGGTTGGCTGAAGGCGGCTGGTTCGACCTGGTCGCGGCGGTCGAAGAACTTCTGCTTGCTCTTTCCGGTTTGAACGAGGGCGAAGGCAATCTTGCCAAAGAGCTTCTGCAATGCCGCGACATGGACCGCCTGTCTCAAGCCCTCGCATCTGGGCGCCGCTGGCGCGAAGAACGCGATGCGGCCAATGATTACTTTATTGATCTCGCCTTCACGGTCGATGTGGCGCACCTTCGTGCCCCACTTATCGCAGGGACAACGTCATTCTTTACTCGCTGGGGAAGTGCTTACCGCAATGCGTCACGTGAACTTGCGGGTTTGCTAAACGATCAGTTGCCGAAATCCGCCGATGAGCGTGTGGAGCTGGTGGATAGCCTGTTGCAAGTCTCCCGCCTGCGCAACGAATGGGGCCAAGAGGAGGAATTTTGTCGGACCACGCTTGGCGAAAATTGGCGCGGCGAGCGGACCGTATGGGAGGGCATCCAGGCTGTCTTGGCATGGGCCGCGCGAGTGTCGGTCGCCAATGCCGATCTTGATGCCGAACCCGAATTCCTTGTCTCCACTGCTCTAGCCAAGGAGCGCGAGAACTGGACCGATGAGATCAAACGGCGGCACAGCCCGGCACGGACATCAATCGCGCTTGTTCGCGATCGACTCGGGATAGCTGATGACCGCTTCGACGAAGGCTGGGACGATGCGCAACTAGCGGAGATCGTCGGCGCTCTGGCAAATATGTCGGAGGCTATAGAAAGATATCCAGAGTGGGCCGCCCTCGTTGATGCTCGCGCAAAGGCGGACGCCGCCGGCATTGGCTCTCTCGCCGATCGTATGGCGTCCGGTGAATGCGATGCCGATGCAGCTGTCGTGGAACTCAAATTTGCAAGGGCGGAAGCGATTTGGGAACGTGCACTCGGCGCCGAACCGGCGTTGCGGGAGCTCAGCAGCGTCGATCGCAACGTCCTGGTCACAGACTTCACCAAACTCGAGAAGCAGCATCTGCGGGACAATGTAACGCATATTGTCGCCAATCATCTCGGCCAGCTCCCGCGCGGTGCGTTGGGAGAAATGAAGGTGTTGCGCGGCGAAATGGGGAAGACACGTGGCCACAAAGCGCTTCGTCGCCTCTTTTCGGAGGCGCCAAATGCCATCCAGCGCATTAAACCGGTGCTGTTGATGAGCCCCATCTCGGTGGCTCAATATCTGACACCAGGGATGCTTTCTTTCGATCTGTTGCTGATCGACGAAGCCAGTCAGGTGCGCCCCGAGGATGCGCTTGGTGCGATCGCCCGTGCTAGCCAGATCGTCGTCGTCGGCGACCAAAAGCAGCTCCCACCGACGTCCTTCTTCGACCGGCTCACCAGTGCTAGCCAAGATGAAGACAACTATGAACAGCTCGAAGACGAGGATTTGCTTGGTGGTGCCGCCCAGCTGGCAGAGCTGGAAAGCATATTGACCCTGTGCGAGGCGCGGGGCCTCGGTGCCCGCCTACTGGAATGGCACTATCGATCACGGGATCCTTCGCTCATTCGTGTGTCCAACCGCGAATTCTACGCGGACCGCCTGATCCTCCCACCTTCTCCACTGGAGAAAGATCCAGCTTACGGCCTCGTTTTCACCCAGGTCCCAGGCGCATACGACAAGGGTGGTTGTCGCGACAATCGGCTGGAGGGCGAAGCCCTGGTGGAAGCCGTTGCAAATCACGCACGGACGATGCCGGACCAGTCACTTGGGATAGTTACGTTCTCTGCAACGCAAAAGAACACGATCACCGAACTTCTTGAACTTGCTCGGCGCAAGGATGCCGTTCTCGACGATTTCCTCCGCGAAGGCGGCGCTGAGGATGTCTTCGTCAAGAATATCGAGAACGTTCAGGGCGACGAGCGCGACGTGATTTTCATCAGCGTCGGCTATGGCCCGACCGAACCTGGCGGGAGAATGATCGGCGCGAGCTTCGGGCCGGTTAACTCCGAAGGCGGCGAACGTCGTCTCAATGTGCTTTTCACGCGGGCTAGGCTCAGGTGTGAAATCTTCGCTTCCTTCGACCCGGGCGAACTCGATGTAAGTCGCGCTTCACGTGAAGGGCCACGCGTTCTCAAACGTTTCCTCGAATTTGCGAAGCACCGCCAGCTTGTCGAGCATATGCCGACTGGCGAGGAAGCCGATACCCCCTTTGAGGAGGATGTCGCGGACACTATACGGTCCTTCGGTTTCCTTGCAGATCCACAGGTGGGATCAGCGGGCTTCAAGATTGATTTGGGCATCCGCCATCCCGACAGACCGGGGAGTTATTTGCTGGCGGTTGAGTGTGACGGAGCCACATACCATTCGGCCCTGTGGGCGCGCGAGCGCGATCGCCTCCGTCAAAGCGTGCTGGAGCATCTGGGATGGCGCTTCCATAGGATATGGAGCACTGACTGGTTTTATAATCGCGAACGTGAAATCAAGCGCCTCCGCGAAGCATTGGAAAGCGCCAAGCGAGACCAAGATAACGGTTCACCTCCGAAAACTGTCCAGAAAGCCGAAGCTGAGCCGAACCCGACTCATGAAGAATCTGTCGCGCCACTTCCCGAAGTGGAAGAACGAAAAATGCCTAGGTATGAACGGGCATACTTCCCCACCGCATCGAACTGTGAACCGCATGAGGCTCATCCCTATGAATTGCGCGAATTGGCATTGAAGGTCGTGGAATTCGAGGGACCGATTTCTGCAGAAGAGACGGCACGTAGAATATCGTCTTGTTACGGTCGCGAACGTGCAGGCAGACGCATCCAATCCGTAGCGCTCGATGCGCTTCAGACTCTCAAAAGCAGCGGCTCGATACTCTATGATGATGGCTTCTATTTTACGCAGGCGCAGCGTGATGAGACGCCAGTGCGAGACCGGACGGATGAAGCCGGCGCCACTCTCAAAGCAGAGTCGATTTCGCTGCTTGAAATCCGTGCGGCTTTGAAAATCGCGCTGGCGGACAATGCGGGCGCTGAAGCTGATGATCTTATTCGTGCTACCGCGAGACTACTGGGATTTAAGCGGGTGGGATCTGACCTCCGAGCTCGAATAGCACAAGGGCTGGAGTCTCAAACGCGGGATGATGCATGAAGTGCCGGACCGCCACTGCCTGGGCGGTCCGGCGCATTCTGAGGCATGGTTCAGGCCGCGAGATCAAACCCGCTGGCAAGCTCCTGTTGCAACCGATTAGAATAGGTCCGCAACTCGTTACTTAACGAGTGGTCTGGGCGGCGTCGCAGGAACCCTTCAATCAATGCGATGATGGCCGGCTCTAACCGCAGGCTCTCGGTGCCTTGTGCGACCAGCCAGCCGAGTTTGGCGACCGACAGCAGCAAACAGTCGAGCTCAACGTGGTCCCGTAGATCTTGCCATGCGCCGGCGCTGACTGGCCGCCGCACGCCCGGCTTCGCCGCGACTAGGTTGAACGGCACGCCCATTCGCAGGAGCACTTGCGAAAGATGACTCCAGGTCTTGCCCCCCCCTTTGATTTGCAACCCGAGGTCCAGATGGGGGCGCGGCCCCCGTCTTCCTGGCCGATCAGCTAGCTGCGGCGGGAGCCGGAGGCCATTCGCAATGCTGCACAGTAGAAGCACGGGTATATCGGTTCCGAGTCCTCCAAAGGTAACAATGGGTTTATCTTCGTGCGCCCGCAGATAGTCGAAAAGCTGGGTGACTACTGCTTCCTCGCTGCCCCAATCGTATTCGTTCCAGCTGGCCACCTCGCCGGTCGAAAGCCTGCCCTCGTCGTCGATCGAAAACTGGAACGCAGCTGCTGCCATGACCTTCTTGACCGCAACCGCTCTGCGTTTCGATTTGCGATCCATTGCAAGATGGGCCTTGTGGAGTTCCTGATCCCAGTGAAATTCGCAGTCGAGCGCGATGTAGCTTTGCTTCGCCATTTGCCTTTTCCTTTCATTGTTTATCGGCACCATCACGCTTCATCAGAAGGGAAGCGGGCGAGCGTTTTCGATCGCCCGCCAGGCTTGGTAGGCCGAGCCCAGCGAGATCCGATCGTTCTCGCGGCAGCAGGTCGCAAGGAAGGTCAACCAGAGCACCTGTGCCTCGTCGGCAGCGCGGCGAGCTTGCGCGCTGATCGACGAGCCCGGGCCCGCGCGCTGGATCGCGTAGAACGCTGCGGTTTCGTCGAGCGCAGCTTCGCAGCACTTCAGCGGCATGATCGCGAGGTCACTTCGCTGTCTCCGGATGAGTTGCAGGTCCGAGGGCGAGAATGGCATCTCTGCGTGCATTGCCATGCGCCATTCGCGCATCTCGGAAGGCTGCGCCTTCGCAATCAAAGTGGCATTATCCGGAATGCTTCTGGCGATCCCGCCGATGATATCCGAACGCTTAGTCTCGCGGTCGAACGCGTAATGTTCGACGGCAAAACGAGCACAGTATTCGTTGCACCTGGTGACGGTGAACATCGCGATGCACCGGATGGTTGAGCGGTAGCTCGCCGGTCGGTCGCGCACGATTTCCAGTGCGGTCAGCACGCGCGGATGGTGCCTGGGAGAGAAGTTCATGTGGGGTTTCCTGTTCCTGAAAAGAAACAGGCGGTGCATCCCGAGGAAGACACCGCCTGGATGATCGTAGGTTTGTGAGGATCAGGCTGCGAAAGGCGCTGCGTTCCTGATATTGCCAGAGCTATCGACGAAGAGGTCGCCCGGGGTGGGCCCTCCGGTGCAGAAGGGCGCAAGTGCTTCGGCGGTCGCGGCAATTCTCTTGGCAGCACGGCGGTGCGATCGTCTTTGCCGAGCCGCAGTTTCAACGGGCACAGCAATGAGGCGGCCGCATTCGCTTACAGCGAATTGCTGCCTTCGATCCTCGGTCATCAGCACGAGCGGGCCATCATCGCCTAGGGCTGCCGGAATGACCTTGGTTGCAATTACGCCCTCTGCGTGTGGCATCATAGCCAGATACCAGTGCGGTGCGGCTGCTTCCTCATCCGCATAGATGGCAATCACACAGGCCCAGCCACTTTCTGCAACCTTGCATGCCGCAACATTGAGAATGCCCATATCGATGCCGGTCACCGAAGCGAATTTGACTGCGGCTGGGACGGTTCCCCCGACGGGAAGGCCGAGCTCCAGATGGAGGGCATAGGCGTTGGCCCGGCGGGCATCGTGCCCGCCGGTGGTGGAAGTGTTCATTTCGTATTCCTTGTTATTGAATGGCGGCCTACTGGCCGGAGCCTTTTTCCTTCTCAGGCGTCAGCTCATCTTCATTTCAACCAATCC
>MDTG01023884.1_pt1 | contig 14943 bp, 12 predicted proteins | sample 811421 | NCBI WGS metagenome assembly MDTG01 (sample SAMN05326645, study PRJNA326480) | marine metagenome | isolation source: seawater | place: Pacific Ocean: South East | collected 2011
ACCCATATTCCAAGCATCACCACTTTCCGCTTGATAAACCCATTCAATGTCTCCATTAAGTTTGTTTATAGCAATCACAGAGTCACTAGTTTCAGCAGCAGGAGAGGAATATGCTTCACCTGTTCCATAATAAATAAGGTTTTTAGCTGTATCAAATGTTGGTGAATTCCAAACAGGAACACCCGATGGTGCTAAAATTTCTATTCCCATGTTATTAAATTTTCCAGTACCTTTAGGGGGTAAAGGTATTGAGTATGATGTCCACAATTCATTTCCACCAGCGACATCTAACGCCATTATTCCACCTCTAAATGAGCAGCACTGATACTCAGGATCTGCTCCATCTGCCCACTCTCTAGATGATAATGGTACATAGATAATATCATTATCTACTCTTAATGAACCAGTAAGAATAACTCTAGGGTGATAACGAAGGGATTTTACCCATATTTTTTCACCATTATATGGATTAATTTTATAGACATTACCTTCATAATCCCCGGCAAACAAAAAATTACCTTTTTCAGAAAAATATATTGCAGGAGCAGAACGAATTTCTCCATCTGCTTTTGTTCTCCATCTTACACAACCTGTTTGTCGGTCTAATGCATATAAATATAAATTTTGGCCGCCAACAAAAATTGTGTTACCAGAAATTGAGGGTTGTGAACGAGCTCTAGAAGCGGCAGGATAAGCAAAAACCCATTTTAATTTTAACTTTTTAGCATTTTGAGAATTTAGATTTGATTTTGTATATCTAGAATTTTCTTTATCATAACCCCATTCTTTATAAGAATTTTCTTCGACCAATACTATAGGTTCATTGTTTGATTTACAAAAACTGGGCTCAGGTAAGTTAGTGGAGACTTTTCCTCCTGTAATGTATTCTGATATACCGATTTTTTCTTCACTACTTAGTCCCTCTGCTTGTGCTGACATTACTCCATTTAAAGTGCTTAATATATAATCTGCAGACATAACCTGAAATGTTGTTAAATGAGGAGCCCTAGGGACACCACCACTATGGCAACTTACACAATTATTATTAAAAATTTCTGCATATTTTGACTCATTGCCTCCACCCAACAATATTGATGAACTATCATTATCAATGCTTGGCGCAGCAGATAAATTGAGTAAAAAAAATACAGAATAAATTATTGAAATAATTATTTTTGATATCATAGTATTAACTAAAAATTATTCTATTAAGCATTTCTAAGGGCTAGCCACCAATCCTGCATAACAACTGAATGATCTTTATCATATTCTTTTGCTAATGCTGTTGCATCTTCAGGAACATTCTGAGCTTCTGTTGGGTTAAGTTTAGAAGCACCATCAACTGGGTCAAGCCATTCAAGATCTAAATCTGCGATTATATCTCCATAATTTCCAGCAGCAGCTTCATGATGCTCACTAATCTGATGTGTTATTAAAAAATCTAAATAAGATGGATAAGCAAGCAAAGTATAATAAGAACCTTTTTCTCTCCCTCTCCAATATTCATAATGTATTACAGAATCTTCGTTCGCATGTGTTTTTTCATACAATTCTCTTGAAATATTCTCAAATTTTTCTTCATTACCTTCAACAATCTTTATATGCGCAAGTAGTGTAGACATTTATTTCACCTCATTTATTAATATAATTTCCTATATTTATCGCTATCAGCTCTTAAAGCAACACCCAAAGCTAATCCTTTTATTGACTCCATGACTTCGCCGCTAGTTACAGGAAAAGTGGCATCCATAATATAGAGGCGCCGGCTTATTTTCCAGCCTTGATCAGTGTTAGTAAATTCATCATGGTATCTTCCAAGGTAAATGGTTATATCTTTAATTTGGTTATTAATAACTTCACCACCAGCAGTAAATCCATAACTTTCAACTTCAGCTTTATTGTCTTTTAGCTCAATTGCGACATTACTAATGTTATGCCATGTATGACTATTTTTTTCTACCTCCATGACTACAGGTATAAATCCTTTAGCATCACCAACATAAAATCCATAATCAATATGACCGTTGTCTAAAAAACATGTTTTTAAAAGATCTTCATCGCCCCAATCTAGGGCTCGACAATATCTTGTAAGACATTGATTAATGTCTTGTATTGCTTCTACATTTCCAATTCTTTTTTCTATTTCACTCATAAAAAAAACCTTTTTAATTATATAAAAACATTATAGCTAAGTCTAAAAATCATCAATGCTAGTATAAGCCAACTAAAAATAAATAAACTAAATCTTACCCAAACAAGATTTAAGGTTGCTTGAAATAATGAATGAATCAAACGGGTAACAAAATATAGCCAGGCACAGGTTAAATAGACATTATCCGACATATTTAATGCCCATATTATAAAAGATACTGCATAAAATACGGTTGGTTGTTCAAATAGGTGGTTGTAATTATCTGCAATTCTTTCAACTTTACTTGGAAAAACTCCACCTAATTTTGAAGGATGTGATAAATCCTGAAGATCTATTCCTTTTTTTTCAATTTCTTTTGATGCAGGAATTCTTGTTGCATACATCCAAATCATCATTACAAAAGACAAAAGACACATCAAAATTACTGGTTGTAGTATTAAATTATTCATTTGAAAGCAATAGTAGTATTAAATTATTCATTTGAAAATAATAAAAGTGCATTTCCAGGCATATGATAATAAACACCATATCCAGAATTAACTGCCATGTATCCGTTTCTAATAACTGGACCTGAACCACCAAAGCCCCCTCCATTAGCAGTTACTCCTGATACACTTTCAAATTCTTTTAGAGCATTAAATGTCCAGATGATTTCTCCATCCTTTTTATTGTAAACCCTAATAACACCATCTGAATGTCCAGCAATAACTGCTCCTGGAATGGCTGTGCTTGCCGCAGATATTCCAGGATCACAAAACTCAATTTTACCACAGGTATTAGGATTAATTTTTGACCATAATATTTCTCCTGTTTCCGCATTTAAAGCATGCATACCAGGTTTTAAATCAAGATAAATTTTTCCATCACGAGTATTTGCCATATCATTTATTGGGGCATAAATAGTTTTACTTTCAGCAGACATACCAAAATGAATACCCCCTTGTGTACCGCCTCCAGAAATATTTGTTTCCCAAATTATTTTTCCTGTATCGGGATTTATTCCAAAAGCATTACCAGATTTTTGACCACTTACCAATATGTCTCCTTTATCAGTCTCTATCAAAATAGAACTTGCTGAATAATCTAAATCTGGGCCATTCTCAACAGGGCAATTGGGATTATCTTTAAACATACAGGCAACATTCCAAGCATCTCCTGGTAATGTTTGTCTTCGCCACACTTCGTCTCCGTTATCTATGTCATAAGCAATAATTGCATCAGAAGAATCGTCAGCCGGCGATGAATAGTTCTCCCCTGTACCAACATATATATATCTTCTTTTTTTATCTATAGTTGGTGAATTCCAAACAGGAGCACCTGAAGGTCCGTACATTCTAGTGCCTACTGTAGTCTCTCCCATATATTTTCCTGGTAAAGGAATCGTATATGACTTCCATAAAGTTTTTCCAGTTCTAGCCTCAACAGCAAGTACTCCTCCTCTAAAAGTACAACATTCGTAATTTTCATCTGCTGCAGAAGTAACCTCTAATGAAGAAATAGGAATGAATAATTTTTCTTCAAACCTAGCAGGAGATGCAGTTTGAGTAGCATTGGGGTGATCATCCGATTTTATTTTCCAAACTAGTTTACCTGTTTGAGCATCTAAAGCATAAGTTTGAGCCAAAATATCTCCAAAATAGATATATGGTTTAAAACTAGGTTCAACGCCCACTTCCCATAAATCCATTACTATAGCTGTTCTAATTTCTGCAGATGCAGTAAATTTCCATTTCACGCATCCAGTTTCTAAATCTAAAGAGTAAACATCACCGGATTGACTCCCTACAAAAATTGAACCAAGTGCAAATAAGGGCTGAGACCTGGCTCTTTGACTATAAGGAAAACCAAAAACCCATTTTAACTTAAGATTTTTAATATTTTTTGAATCTAATCCACCTACACTTTTTGGGATAAATCTTGATGTATCGTAACCCCAGTTATAGGGTTCTGGGGCTTCTTTCAAATTGAAACTCTGTTTTGAATCTGAACACATATTTAATTTTGCTTCTTTTGGAAATTGGGATCTTGTTTGTCTATATAAATATTCAGCTATCAATATTCTTTCTTCGTCTGAAAGGTGAGAAGATTGCATCTGCATAATACCTTCATTCATGGCGCGTAATATATTGCTGGGTAACATTAGTTCAAGCCAATTTTGTGCTGGAGCTTTAGTAACTGTGCCATTATGGCAAATATTACAATTTTCCTGATAAAGATTGTTTCCTGGATGATTTTCTATATCTATGGTTACTTCTTTCGCTTGAAATGCGTCTGTTGACTCAGTGTATTCTCCATCCCCATCAATTATATAATCTTGTTCTGTGCCCTCAGTAAAGGAAACACTTTCATCAATAATATTGCTATTGGTATTCACTTGTTCTTGTCCAAACAAAGACAGTGAAAATATAAAAATAAATAGAAAATAAATTTTCTTTAATTGCATTTAATCCCCCAGATTTAAATTACTAAAGCATCATGATAATAAAATATCTAATGAAATTTTTTCTAAATAATCAATGTAACTTTTTTTTCTAATTAATTTAGGTTCAGTTTTTTTTGTATGTGATAATGAGCATATAAAAAAACATAAAAAATCATGCCTTTTTTTAACAGATATATCTAAATCTTTTCCAGTTCCTATCCTATTAAGATGTTTATAGATTTTTTTTGTTCCTTTTGCATAAGTATCAATTATTTTTCTATATCCATTAGTAATTATTTCACTATCATTAAAAATAATCACTTGTTCATAAAATGATAAAAAATTCTTCCACAATTGATCATTAGAAATTTTCTCAATCACAGGACCTATTAATAAGTTCATTAGATCATTTTTTGTTAAATTTTTCTTTGATTCTATTAAATCATTATATTTTTGAAGCCTTATTTTTTCTAACTCACTGATCCTAATAGTTAAAATAAAATCTATGAGATTTTCTTTATTTCCAAAATGATAGGAAAGCGATGAAGAATTTCTCTGATTTGCGTGGATATTAATATCTCTTGTAGAGGTTTCGTTTATACCCTTGCTACCGAACAGGTATTCTGCGGAAGTTAGAATATTATTTTTAGTTTTATTACGATAATGATCGTTAAAAACAAATAACAGCTCTTTTTCTTTTTTTTTTAATAAAGACATACGATATTTTTTTAATGTTAATGCACTTGCATTACTTCTAATTTAATGTAAGATATTTGTAAACATAATTCTTGGGGAGGATTAAATAATGATTAAAAAATTTTTTTTGACTGCGATAATAATATTAACAACTTTCAACACTTCATATGGACAAGAATCAAATTCAACACCTAATGTGACAGGGCAAATTGAAGAAATACTTGTAACTGCGACAAGGCGGACAGAAACAGATATTCTTACTACTCCTATCCCTATGACTGCATTAAACGATAGTATGATTGAAAAATATGCTCCAAGAGACCTTCAGGATATGGCATTAATGACACCTGGTCTTTCAGCAGGAACTGTTTCAGCTTTTAAATCAGCTTCCTTTGCTATGAGAGGTCTATATGAAGGAACAATTATTTTATATAAAGAAACGCCTGTGGCCGTAACTATAGATGATTTTGTTATTCCTCATATGCAAACTCAAGCTTTAGAAATGTTTGATATTGAGCAAGTTGAAGTTCTTCGTGGTCCTCAAGGAACTTTATTCGGAAAGAACACAACCGCTGGTGTTGTTAATGTAAAAACAAAACAACCAGTTTTAAATGAATTATTTACTGATATAGAGCTTGAATATGGAGACTTTGGAACTCAACAAGCTAAGATTGCGGTTAATGTTCCAATATCGGATGATAAATTAGCCTTTAGAATTGCAGCAATGTATTTAAAATCTGATGGTTATTATAAAAATGGGGCTAAATATGGACCATTGCCTGATTTTGTTATGGCTGCATCTGGAGTTAATCCAAATAAGACTGGCGCAGGTGATGGAAGCAGTGTTGGTGGTGATGATGTCTTATCTGGAAGAGCTAAATTATTATGGGAACCAAATGAAAATTTATCTGCAGTATTAACTTATGAAATGATTAGGGATGAAGGCGACACTGCTCCAATAGTGAATGATTCCCCTGATAGTTATATATTTTCGCTTTGGGGTTTTACTAACAATGGCGGAGGTGACCCCTATAGTAGAGCGGGTGTATGGTGCCGTGGTCGAACCGGTGTCGATATGTGCTCAGGACACCAAGTTGATGTAGATGGGATTTATTTAAATGTCACTTATGATTTTGGGGATTATACATTACATTCCGTAACAGGTAGACGTGAACAAGAGAGCAGACTTGCAGGTGATTATGTTGGAAATCCCGGGCCTTTTTCTCTTTTTGATGCAACTAGAGATGATGATCGTGAGACTTTTCAACAAGAAATTCGTTTAGCTTCTAACTTCGATGGTAATTTTAACTTTGTTACTGGTGTGTTTTATCAGACAGATGATACAAAATTTTGTGTTAATCAGGTAGTTGGTTTTTTAGACTTCTTTGGTCTAGGAACGCCTCCCGGTTTTTTCCAAGAAACACCTCAAACTTTATGTAATGAAAATGAAGCTGAAGCACTAGCTGCCTTTATAGATGGCACTTGGGACATTAGTGATAGACTCCATCTTTCTGCAGGTCTTAGATTTACAAGTGAAGAAAAATCCTGGACTGGCCGCCCAAGAATTGCATGGCAATCATTTAGAGATGGAGGATTCGATCCAAGTATAACAGCAGATACAGTCGGAGATAAGGTTAAAGCCGGAACTGATTGGGAAAGATTTCCTTATGGAGTTGTAAGAGATAGTGAGAAATGGGAAGAGCCTTCTTACCGCTTAAATTTATCATATGATTTCACAGAAGATCATTTTGGTTATGTATCGTATGCAAGAGGATTTAAAAGTGGCGGTTATAATGATCAAACAGGAACTCAATTGAATCCTATAATACCTGCTGCGGCTCGGCCTGTTAATCCTGAATTTGCTGATTCAATAGAAATAGGATTAAAATCTAGCTTATTAGACAATACTGCAAATTTATCAGTAAATGCTTTCTTTGTTGAATATGAGGATGCCCAAAGAACACTAAATGCTAGCTTTCCATCTGGACAAGAAACACTTTTCTTTAATGCAGCTGATATGGAAGCAGAAGGTTTTGAGTGGGAGTATATATGGCGAGTAAATCCTAATTTTACAGTATTATTTAATGGTACCAAGATGGATGTGAAATACAAAAAGTTTGCCGCTGATACTAACTTTGATGGCATTATAGATGTTGATTTTAGCGATCAGGAACCACAAAGATCACCTGAATGGATGTATTCATTAGATCTAAATTATGTTCAAAATTTATCAAATGGAGGAGAGTTGGAATATAATTTCTTACTTTCTCATGAGGACGAGTCTTTGCATGGATATGCTGATGGCGGGCCGCAGTATAATCCGAAAAAAGCTGAACATGACATAATAAATCTATCCTTAAAATATACCGACCCAGATGATAAATATTGGGTAAGGTTGATTGGCAAGAATGTAACTGATGAGGTGTTTACAACTGGAGCTCTTTCAGTTGCAACATTATGGATTATGTCGGCTTATAATCAGCCAAGTTATTACGCTATTCAAGTTGGCGCTAGATTTTAGTATTGATTTGTTTATGTATAACTAAAATGATATTTAATACTCCCCACAGGGTATTAACAAATGAAACCCTGAAACTAAATTCAGGGTTTCATAAATAAAAAAGGATTTTTTATGGATAAGAAAGTATTTGACTATAAGAAAAGATGGAAGATATCTGAAGATCCTAAAGGGGTTGAGAAAAGTCCTGAGTTTCAAGATTTGGGAACATTAAGAATTGATCCTCAAAGATATGTATCAAAAGATTTTATGAATTCTGAATGGGACAACATATGGACTAAAACTTGGTTATTAGCATGCTCTTCTAGCGATATTAAAGATGTCGGAGATTATTTTAATTTTACGATTGGAAAAGAATCCATAATTGTAATGAGGTCTAATGAAAACGAAGTTAGTGCTTTTTATAATGTTTGCCCACATAGAGGTAACAGATTGTTTCATGATGACTTTGGTTTTGTAAAAGATATTGGGTGTAGATTCCATGGTTGGAAATTTAATCTCGATGGCACTAATAAATCTGTTACAGACTCAGAGACTTTTAGAGAAGAAGTCCTTTGTTATGATTTAGATCTTACATCAGTGAAAGTTGAAGAAGAATGCGGATTTGTTTGGATAAGTATGAATGAAGATATCGTTTCTGTGAGAGAGTATTTGGGTGAAGTTGCTGACCATTTGGATTTATATGAAGTTAAGAACATGAATGTTATTCGTCATGCCCATTCAGAATGGGCGGCAAATTGGAAAACAGGTCTTGAGTCTTTTTATGAAACATATCATTTATCTCATATTCACCCTCAAACTCAAGGAATGATGGAAGATTATTATGTTCCTATCGATACATGGGAAAATGGAATGAACAGGATGATTGTTCCATTTGTTGAACCAAGTAAAAGACAGTCGGGAAGTAATTTAATAAATGATGCTACAAATATAATGCTTGCTGATGTTGGAATTAACCCAAATAAATTTAAGGGTTCACCATTAGATGCCAAAAAAGCTATTCAGGAAAAAAAGAGAGAACTTTCTGAATCTTTTAACCTTGGGTATGAGAGATTTACAGATGCTCAACTCACAGATAGTTTTGTTTATGGAATCTTTCCCAATGTTCAGTTAGGATGCCATCCAGAGGGTGTTTTTATTCATAAGTTTATGCCTCATCCAGAGAATCCTGAAATTTTTACCTATGATACATTAATAAATTATAGAACTGTTGATGACCCTAACTACCATGTTCCTGGTTGGTTTGGTCTTCCGGAAAATACTGATACTTCAGGAAAAATTCGTCCTGAGATTGTTAGATATCCTTTAGGAGTAAAGCCTGAACTAGGAGAAGTTCTAGATCAAGATTCTGAATTACTGCCTTATGTTCAAGATGGAGTTCGTTCAAGGGGTTTTAAAGGCCCGCTTTGGAGTGAACAGGAATTAAGATTAAGACATTTTCATTATCAGCTAGATCAATATCTAAATTTATAATAAGGAAAGTTTATGAAAAGATTTTTATTATTTCTTTTACCTCTATTTTTTGTGTCTAATTTATTTTCTCAAAATGATGATTGGATATCTTATGGAAAGGATAAAGGTGGGGGTCACTTTTCTAGCGCAATAGAAATAACACCTGAAAATGTTAAAAATTTAAAAAAAGCTTGGGTCCATCGTTCAGGAGATTTTCATGAAGGTGCAAACTGGAAAAAAGGTATAAATAGCGCACTCCAAACAACTTTTCAGGCGACACCAATCTTAGTTGATGAAACATTATTTTATTGCACTCCATATAACCGTGTTTTTGCTCTTGATTCTGAAACAGGTGAAGAAAAGTGGGTATTTGATCCAGAGATTGAAATAGAAGGAAAAGGAATACTTCATTGCAGAGGGGTTAGCAGTTGGAAAGATAGTTTAAAAGATAAAAATGATTCTTGTTATCATAGAATTATAACTACAACTATGGATGCTGAAATTTTTTCTATTGATGCAAAAACAGGCAAGTTATGTAATGATTTTGGCGAAGAAGGAAGGATTGATCTTAGATTTGGTTTAGGTAAACATGATCGAGCACATTATTTTAGTCCTTCACCTCCTGCAATTATTAAAGATAAAATTATTGTTGGAGGAGCTGTTGCTGATAACATAAATATTGATGTACCTGGAGGGGTTGTAAGAGCTTACGATGCTCGTACTGGAGTATTGCTATGGTTTTGGGACCCTATTGCGCCTGGAAAATTACCAATCATAGAAGATGAGAATATTCAATTATACCAAAAAGGAACAACAAATGTTTGGTCAATAATTTCTGTCGATCCAGAATTAGACTTAATTTATTTACCAACAGGAAATACCTCGCCTGATAATTTTGGCGGTTATCGAAATGGATCAGATTATTATTCAAGTTCAATTGTTGCTTTAAATTCAAATAATGGAAAAGTTGTTTGGAATTTTCAAACTGTTCATCATGATGTTTGGGATTATGATGTTCCTTCTCAACCAACTTTTTATGAGTTTAATAAAGAAGGAAAAAAAGTTAAGGCATTAGCTCAAACTACTAAAACAGGATTAGTTTTTTTGCTTAACCGTGAAACTGGTGAGCCTATATTTCCTGTTGAAGAAAAGCCAGTACCTCAAGGTACAGTAGAAGGAGATTATTTATCAAAAACTCAACCATTTCCTACTTTACCAAAACCAATAGCTTCATCTGACTTTAAACCTTGGGGTTTTACTTTTTGGGATAAAGGATATTGCGAAAAAATAGTTAAAGAATTTAGATCTGAAGGTTTATATACACCCCCATCTATGCAAGGGAGTATAACTTATCCTGGGGCAAATGGAGGAAGTAATTGGGGAGGCCCAGCAATTGATCATTCAAGGAAAATTATGATTGCAAATAGCATGAATATTGCAAGCACATTAACAATGATACCAAGAGAAGATTGTGATAAAGCAACAGATGAGCTGGCTAGAGATAAAGTTCAATCTAAAGCATCTGTAGTAGAGCCTAACCTCGGAACTCCTTATTGCACACTTCGCGCTTATGGCCTTTTATCACCATTAGGTGTTCCATGTACAAAACCTCCATGGGGAAAATTAACAGCAATTGACTTAATAACTGGAGAGCATTTATGGGATGTACCTCTAGGAACATCAAAAGATTTGGCTCCATTTCCTTTCCACTGGATAAAAGGCTCTCCTAATCAAGGAGGTCCAACATCAACTGCTTCTGGTTTAACATTCATAGCCGCAACTAGTGATTATTATTTAAGGGCCTTTAATACTGAAACAGGGGAAGAAATAGTTAAATTTAGATTACCAACAAGTGGCGTAGCTACACCAATGACATATAAAAATAAAAACGGTAAGCAATATGTTGTTATTGCTGCAGGTGGGCATTGGGCTTTTGGAAGTGATCCTGGAGATTACCTTATAGCATTTGCTCTTCCAGATTAAATCTAATAATATATTTTGAAAGGGGGACTCTAAAATGACAATTAATGGCTTACATCATGCTGCAATTTCAACACCTAATATTGAAAAACTTATGCGATGGTATAGTGATAATTTTGGGTTCGAGGATATTGCTCGTAGCGAATGGCCTAAAGGATCAAAAGAAATTGATGATGTTGTTGGATTAAAGAATAGCTCTGCAAAGCAGGGTTTCTTAAAATGCGGAAATATAATGATAGAATTTTTTGAATATTCTTCACCTCAATCTGAACCTATGGATAAAAATAGACCTGTAAATGATCACGGCCATACTCATGTATGTGTTGATGTTACCAATATAGAGGATGAATATGATAGATTACTAAAGAATGGTGTAGAATTTCATTCTCCTCCCCAAAATTTTGGTCAAGTCAAAGCAACATATGGACGAGATTGTGATGGCAATGTATTTGAACTTCAGGAAATAATTGATCCAAATCATCCAGCAAAGGTTTTTAATGTCTAGTAATAAAAACGAAGAATATTTATTTCACCTGCTACAGGATATTTATTTTGATAACATAGATACGGCTAAAGCTGATGAAGCTTCAGAAGCAATGCATAATGATGTTAGATGGGTTCATAATCAAGTATGGGAACATGATGCGCATAAGAGTAATATTAGAGATACTCTCAATGGACGAGAGGAAGTAAGAGAATTTTTACGCAAAAGGGTTGTAGAGATGCAGATTGAGGGTATTATTCATAAAGTTGAAAATGTTGTTTCTGATGGTAAATTAGGTGCTTTTAAAGCAAATGTTATTGGTACAGATAAATCTAAAAAGCCTTTTTTCGGTTTAGTAGAAATAAAAGACGATAAAATTATTTATTACAGAGTATTACCTTTGGAATAAAATACTTTATCCAAAAACCTTTTTACCTAAATCATATTCTTTTAATTTGAATTTTTGTACTTTCGTTGATGACATCGGCCAATCATTAACAAATACAACATAGCGTGGAATTTTAAAATTAGATATTTTTCCTTTTGCAGATTCTATAAGCTCCTCAGCAGTTATAGTTGCGCCTTCTTTTTTTTCAATAAATAGCGCTGGCACTTCACCTAACCTTTCATCATCAACACCAATGACTTGGCTAATCATGACTCCTTCTTGATTATTATAAAAAGACTCAATTTCTAAAGCAGCAACATTTTCGCCACCAACTTTTAACATATCTTTCAATCTTCCATGATAACTAATAAATCCATCTTCACTTAGTGATCCAAAATCACCTGTTGATAGCCATCCATCTGAAGATATAGCTTCCTTAGTTTTGGTTGGATCATTTAAATAACCTTTAAATACTGTAGGTCCACTTATTTCAATTAGACCTTTTTCTCCTGATGCCATTACTTCACCTGTTTCTGGGTGAATAATTCTAATTTTAACTCCATTAAATGGTTTTCCGCTTGTTGTAATTCTTTTTTCTAGAGGGTCATCTGGTGAACCATATGAGCAAACACCACTCGCTTCCGTTAAACCATATGCTGATACTAATTTTGCGCTAGGTAATGCTTCTTGAAATGATCGCAATGTATCAACTGGAGCAACATTATTAATAATTCTTAATTTTGATAATTTAGAAGAACTAAAATCAGGATGATTAACAAGAGCAAGCATAACAGCAGGAAATGCAGGAAATGCAATAGATACTTCTGAATCTTCAAGAACTTTTATAGATTTGTCAGGATTAAAATGTACTGTAGAAATAAATTCTGATTTTGCCATCAAACATGCTGAAAAAGGAAGAATTGATGACATATGAAACATTGGAAGTGGATCCCAAAAAACATCTTTATCCGAAATAGTCCATCTTTCCATCATTGCGCTTGTCGCATGCATCATATTATTATGGCTCAAAGGACATCCTTTTGGATTTGATGTAGTACCGGATGTATACATAATGAATGCAGTATCCTCTCCTTCACTTTTAGGTTCATCAAGATTTTCTGATGATATATCTAAGTTTAAAAAATTATCAAAGTTCAGCAATCTTTCATCTTGAGAGCCACCTAAGACATAGGTATTGATAAGTGAGTCAATTTTTTGGTCATTTGTATCTAAAACTGACAATATAAGGTCAGAGAAATTTGTTATTTCGTCTGACTCAGAAGAGATGAACAAATATTTACATCCGCTGTCTTTTAAAACATAATCTAATTCATGTGTTTTATATCTAGCGTTTATACATACAGGTGATAATCCAGCATACATTGCACCATACATTAACTCTAAATATTCAATTGAATTGAAAAGGAGTATTCCTATTTTATCTCCTTTATTTAAACCAAGAGCTATAAATCTTTTTGCATGAAGTAAAATATTTTCAGAAAATTTAAAATTACTTCTTTCAATATCGTCAACGGTTAGACAATTATTGTCTTTGTTTTTTTCATTATAGTTTGTTGCAAGTGCAGCAATATTTTTAATTTCTTTTGAAACCACCGTATTTCCTCCCTCAACAAAAATCATATTGGAAATATAATTTTAATATGCAAATATTAACGAAGAAAAACAACAAATAAATGAGGATAATGATGGCTTTTACTTTTATAGCTAGAATGAAAATTTTACCTGAAAAAAAAGATCAGTTTATAAAGGCTTGTGAAAAACTTGAAAAAGCAGTGCAAGAAAATGAGAAAGGTTGCTTGTATTATAAATTTTATAAATTAAGAGAAGAAAATGCATATGCAGTTATAGAGTCATTTGAAAATGAGGACATGGATGAAGAGCATCAACAAACTCAACATTTTAAAGATATAGTTCCTGATCTTTTAGAGTGTTTAGATGGCACATATACACGTGAGTTTTTAGATCCTTTGAGATAGCTTAATGATTAATATAGGTTTAATAACTTCAAAACAGGCTAAAAGACAGCCAAATGCATGGGCTGTTTATGATAATACATCTCAAAGAAGAATAACATTTAAAGAACTTGATGATTTAGTAAAAAAAACTGCGAATGGTCTTTTGTCACTTGGTTTAGAAAAAGGGGATAGGGTATCTATCCTTTCACAGAATTCTATTGAATATTTGGCATTATTTTTTGCTTGTGGACAGGCTGGTTTAGTTGCTCATGCATTGAATTGGCGCTTGGCAAAGACTGAGATTGCTAAAATTATTGAAAATGGTGAACCAAAAGTTTTTATTTGTGAGGCGCAATTTAAAGATATAAAATCTGAGCTTCAGAAGGAAATTAATTTTATAAACCACTGGATAGAGTATGGAGACGGAGGTGATAATACTTTTGAAAAATTAATTGATTCTTCTTCGAGCGAAGAGGTTAAGCAAGCTCAAAATGTGGGCGATGAAGATCCCTTTTTCATTCTTTATACGGGCGGAACAACAGGAGAATCTAAAGGGGCTTTACATACACACAAATCTGCTTACTTCGGAATGCTCAACCAAACAGTTGCTGAGAGAATAGTGCCCTCTGATGTTTATATGTTAACAGGTCAGATGTTTCATATCCCCGTCTTATTAGCTATGAATTATACAGCACATGGTTGCCCAATAGTTCTGATGAATTTTGATGCAAAGTTAGCTCTTGATTTAATTCAACAAGAAAAAGTTTCAGGGTTTTTAGGTATAACAACAATGTTGAATTGGATGATGGCAGTAGAAAATTTTAATAAATATGATCTTAGTAGCCTTAGATGTGTTCAATATGGTGGAGGCCCAA
>MDTG01153557.1_pt1 | contig 14943 bp, 20 predicted proteins | sample 811421 | NCBI WGS metagenome assembly MDTG01 (sample SAMN05326645, study PRJNA326480) | marine metagenome | isolation source: seawater | place: Pacific Ocean: South East | collected 2011
TCCGATAGCAATCGGCTGTCAACCTTTTTTATTTTGACAGGTTTAGGAGAAAACTCTTGGGTATGGAGTTTGTCCGTTCATTAATGATGTGTCTATTGGTTTGCAGATATTCATTAATGCATTTAGTCCAAAACCAGGCTCCGTGGAACCATCAATGAATGTCTGAAATTCTTCCATTGAGATCCCCTCTTTTATTTCCCAAATACAGTAGATAGGACCATTGGCAGAAACAGCATTAGCTGAGTGGTTGAAAAACCCTTTTTCTTTGTTGGCTTTCACAGATTCATCCCATCCTCCTCCAGAGCCCAGTGCTGCATAAGCAGTTTCCAACCACTTAGAAGAAGTACCAGCTCTGAATTCGTGATGAACGATATAAAAATTAGAGGCCATTGAGAATTAATTTTGCATGATATTTTTAACCTGAAAAACGATTATTGAGTTAATTCATCCTGTTCTCATAACTTTGATAAAGGTAAAATTAATATAAGGATTAACTTTCGCCCAGGGATAGCTATAAAAAAGTAGGAGATGATTGATGATTATAACTAATAGAAAATGTATGAGCGGCTTTAAATTAAATATTCATGCACCAGGGACTTGATTTGCACTGATGTTTTTAGCTCTAACTCAAGTTCCAGTAGTAATTAAAACCACAACGGAAATTTATTGTATGGAAAAGTTAGGTCAGAAATATATTTCAGCAACCGTAGCAATTATTCAATGTAATAGTGGTAAATGAATCCATCACAATTATCAATCGCGTTATTAGCTATTTTTATTTTACTAATATCTACTTGGTGGGTATTTAGAACACTCAAAGAAGGTAAAAAAGTGGTAGTAGTAATGAAAGAGGAACAATTAAATGATCATTCAACTGGATAAAAAAATATCGGTATACCCGACTAATTAGTAGTAGCAACCGATCTTGGTTGTGGAGGCCGTATATAATTCTACGGTTTGCATCATTTGAAATTACAATCATTCGAGTCAAGGTAGATATGTCCTTCCAAATGAATGTTATGTATTCTTCTTTATTTGATGCAGTATTCGCTGATTCTTTCTTCTCTCCTATGAGAACTGTTTATGTTGTCTCTGATAGTCAGTTAGAAGAAATTAAGCGTAACCAAAGAGAAGAAGAGCTCGAAGAAATCGTGACATCTCGTAAGAGATTGGAAGAGAGTTATCAAGCTCGAGTTAAGGTACTGAATGAACGTGAACATGAACTTCATGAGGAGATAAAAGCTGTTGCTCCAGCTAAAAAAGAGAAAGAAAAAGTCACTACTTAGTAAATACGACCAGTAGATGAGAGACGACCATGAGGGGGCAATTTGCCCCCTTTTTTATTGGGAGTAATCTAAAGTCCTATTGTCAGAGGAGTCTGATAACGTGTCATTCTATCTGGAAAATTTAGAAGATCTATGAGATGCTTTGATGACTTGTAATTATTTTGGATGGCTCAGGAGACAACAGTATTTACTTTCAAGATTTCTGTTCCGTTTGTTGATTGGGCTAAGGGTTTTGATAGTTCAGAGGTTGTTGCAATGCACGAGGCTAACGCAATAAAACCTTTATATAGAGGTGTTAATAAAAAGATCCTGAATCAGTTATCGTAATTCATCAAGCAGAAGAGGGTATTGCTAAAGCTTTTTTTGAAGCAAGTAGAGAAGCTGTTGAAGCTACAGGTCATATATATAATTCAACCATTGTTACGAGTTACCTAGCAGGTTGATGGAATGACAGCACCAAAATTTATGAACGTTGTTCGCTTCAAGTTGAAGGCGGAATGCATAGAACAATATTTTGAAGTTCATGGAAAATTTATTTGCGAAGGCTTGACCGACAGATACATTGCACAAACAGGAGAAGATAGTTATTGCTTTGTAGGACTTTTGGAAAATGAAGAAGCACTTGTAAATGCAAGACCAAAAATGATTTCACATTTAGATGAAGTAAGAGGATTCATGAAGGAGCTATCGCCTGAACTTGGTGTTACTGATCCTGTCTCTGGAAATATTGTTGATTGTGGTACTGAACGTGTATTGGGTATTGTTTAACTAACTTTTGTGGGTCAACTCAATACCTACGGCTCTGATGATCTCTTGTTATCTAAATGATTTACCATTTTGCAGCAACATTATCTCCAGGTCTGATAGTAACTCTTGATAAAATCATTCTCTCATCTTCATTTGATTCAGAGATTCATTACTCGGAATTTCAAAAGTATCTCTAAATAAGCGAATTTTAAATTTTTTCCTTTTTCGTTTGTCCCTTCAAGAATTAATTTTACAGGCTTATATTTTGGTCCTTTAATTAATTTAATAGCTTCATCTATATCCATTACTTTCGATGGTTTAATACCGCTGAGAGTCATAGCCTTTCTAAATAAGGAGGTAATGATATTTCATCTATTCAGGCTCTCCCTCTTCGTTTTGTAGTTGATGGTGCAATGCACATTTATTCATCGACAACAGCTTACTTTGATGATTCGGTTGAGGTAGCCGTATTTTTAAATGAAATAAACGAGTTAATGTCGCAGAACTTATTGGTTATGACTCGGTATTAAATTATTTTAAAAACCTCATGACCTCTTTTATACGCTCTTTGGCATGGCTTTATCCCCTTAGGAAACAAGACTTGAATGTTTTAGCCAGTTGGCGATTGTTACACAGACAGAAAAATTTATTAGCATCATTCCAAGTGCTCCCAACATTTTATAGTTGGGGTTTTTATTTATAAGAGAAAATATTCTAGTTAAAAAGCCTTCTTGTGTTTTTGTAGCTTCAAATCCTTTGGAGATTTCTGCTTGGGCTACAAATTCTACTGATTCAGAATTAATTTCAGTCACTTTTAAAAAAAGATTTTTGTACTTATGAGAATAAAGAGTGATTCGTCTTGATGCTGATTATTTGTACAAACCAAAGTAATGAGTGGATTTGGAAAACATTACCCTAATTTATGTAGTAAGTCCTACTAATGTTAGAAGCTGGTGGAGAATGAATTAGCCTCCCTCATATAAAAGACCATATTTCTTTGCATATCTATTAGCAAATCTCATAAATCTATTGAAATCTCTTTCTGTTCTCCAGCTGTATATAGCCTCAATAGCAGTGTATTTACCATTTTTTCTAGATACAGCAATGTGTATTTCTCTAGTTGTAATTTGTCCTTCCTCATCAACTAAATACATTCCCTGTATTTCTTTGAAATTATCTAATAACAATGCTTCTGGATTCTCAAATCTAAAATATGCTTGACCTGCCTGCCCGGACTTGCTTTTCGTAAGTCTTATTTGAGGTACTACTTTTTCATCAATACCATTAAAAAATTGTATAGCAATAGCCACCATGTTCATCTTTTTCCATTGATGTTTACTTTATTGACTATCTGCGTTAAGGATTTTTAAAACCTCATTTCATACTTCGATATGTAGCTGATATTCATTTAGCCAACCCACTATTGTGAAGAGGAGGAGCATAAGCCAAAATTAACTTTCCTCTAAAGACTGCCCAGTCAAGAAATCCTTATAAATAACGTCGAGCAAATTGTCTTGATCTTGTTCGCTGTTCCCTGTCTTTAAAAAAATGCATCATAAATGCTTCACTATCTTGGTTTTTCCCTTTTGCCTGAACAAAGTTTGTGAATATTTCTTCAATTCGCCTAAGTGATTTTGAAGTTTCTTTTTGTCAAAGTCAAAGTGCAACATTTGGAGATTGAGCTTTCCCTCCAGTCCGTCGATAATACAAAAGCACCTGCCTAGATAATTATGAACTTAAATTGTGTTGCCTTTGATTGACTTGTCTGATCTCTGAACAATTGAACTCAGTGATCTTTTCTAGTAGCGGCAAGAAAGGAGGACTTGATCACTAGTTAATTAGATTGTGTGCAAAAAACAAAAGGAATCATCCAGAAGCAGTAGACCATCGACTCACAAATAATGCTAAAGCCAGGATTAAATGAACTGGTTTATGTCTTTAATATCAGGACTTATATAAAAATAAGAGACATCAAAAACAAAATTGTTTTGTTATTATCAAATTTTTAGTAAAACTCTTGGAAATATTAATAATCTTTTTTGGAATAATTATTGGACTAGCGACATATATTTTTCATGGAATACTGTTGAAAACCTTATTTTTCATATTCTTAGGCTACCTAGGTTGGGATTTTGGAATGAGATTTTTAAATAATGATGATGATGATGATTTTGATGGAGGGGAAAAGATTCCTATTTTACAAAGGACTTAAATATAAATTTCATTATTATCTACATACTCATTATAAATTCTGGGTGAAGTCGATTTATCTTGAAAGAGGTTAACCATTTCATATCACCACATAAAGCCCCTCAAGTAATTAGGTATTGCGTCATAATCTCAACTGCAGCTTTGGTTACGATTGTTGTAGGATTATTTCCCCAATTCAAAGTAAATAAAGCAAAACTTTTATGTTCTCAATATTTTCCCCTTAAAGGTTCAAGTATGGCATTCAGTATTAGCGAAAAGATTCAAAAAAAGTTTATTCGCAGTGAACAAGGGAATGTATCTACTTACGGCATAAGTCTTTAACTAATAATTTTTCTCAAAATAGACTTGGCGTTAAAACCATTTCTACTTTTTGGATGTTGATTTTTGTTGTTTGAGTTGATTTACTGATGGTCTCCCTGTCGCGATTATTAAGCTTAGGGACATGTATTAGAAGACTTCAAAAGCCTGAATTGATAGAAATTAAACATTAAATAGTACAATCTTTTTTCTACCAGACTCTTAAATTATATGCCTGTACACTTTCGTTCCCCTGGTATTTGTAGCATAAATGAGGCATTACAAAGTAATCTTATACTAAAGACTTCAGTAATTATTTCTACGACCATTTGTAATTAATAATGTAACAAGCGCTGCTCATTTTTTTTAAGATGTAAACCAATATTTGTAAATAAGTTGACTAAAAAACGGAAAATCCCTTTAGGTTCTCCAGTTATAATTGATACTGTTAAAAGTAAATATAATTTAAAAAATGAGTCAAATAGAGATATAGCATTAATGCCCGAGGGTATCGTTACTGATTATATAAGTGAACTTTCGGGTGAATTCTTGATTATCAAATTACGTTCTAATATTGAAATAAAAGTTTCTGAAAAGGAACTTTCTGAATGTACTATAAATTATTATTTTCCTGATGAAATCGTTTATTCGGGCCTACTTACACGTATTAAAGATTTTCTTAAACTAGAATTCATATTTACCGGTGATAAAGAAATTAAATACCTATTAAATCCATTTACCTTTTTAAAATGGATTACATTTACTATTAAAGATATTTTTTAAGGAAAAGAAATTAATTTTTATAATTTTGTTGAAAATTCATTAGATAATCTTTCTCGATATTTAGCTTAACAAGCTATCTGCTGATTTCGTTTTAATTGCTTCTAGTAAATGTTAATTATTGATGTACTGAGTCTTTAAAAGTACTCATATTGTATATTTGTTCTAAATGATTCTTAACTATTTCCACCTGATTTTTGTGAACTAAGCTAGGCCTTCTTTTCGCGACTAGAGTTGATACATAAGTAAAAATAATTACAAATAAAAGTATAATTGACAAGCAGTAAAACAATATTAATGACATAGTATTAAAGTCTATATTAAATATCAATTATTACTATAGTAAAAAAAAATTGCGAGGAGTTGATCGATTTTTTTACCTGTAAAAAGGGCGACTTATCTAAATAAAAATACTACTTTACGATAGACCTTATTTTACAAAAATAGATAAAAGAAGCTTAATTCGATTTTTCGTTATCTGTATCCATATAAATTGTTGTAACTTTATATAGATATTTTTGATCGAAAAAAGTAAATCAATTTTTGGAAGAACTTATATAATCACTTGTAATCCAAACAAACCCACTGCTACCAAACTTGAGATTAAAATCAGATTTGGAAAAATCAATTTCTTTCGGATTCACTGCAAAAAAAATTAAGGAGTTGTTTTTTTGTTATGATGGATAACTAGAATTTTCTATCCATGGATGATTATAATTTGGCAGTAATATTATCAACTTTTGTTTTAGTTCCAGTAGGAATTTTCAAAATATCAGGAATGGTTAAAAAGCTTCAGAAATTGTCATCTTCTAATAAAGAGAGTAAAAAAAAACTAGGTTCTATGCCTAGGAATTGATTTAGATCATCCTAAAACCTATTTACTCGCTACGTATTAGACCTCAAGCTTAAAAACAACTAATCATTCATATAGTCACGCTTTTTAATTTGTTTACATGGGTCATTTATCCTTACTGTTCTCCTTGTTTTTTCTCTGTATAAGGCATTAATTTTTTAAGAAACCATTTATTGAATGAATTTATTGGATTCATTACTTCATTCATAATTGCTTGGGTGAAATAAATTTTTAGTTGATCTGGGGTTTACCCATATATTTAAAGATCATCGCATCTTGTCCTTTCCCTTTATCCCCAAGACCCTCTATCCATTCTTTATATTCTTCGTAAAGGCACCTTCTACCAGGCTCATTTAGTTCTGCCATACGCTTTACTGCTTGCTCGAACATAATCTCTATTGCTTCATGAGCATTTTCTCTTGAAAGCATAATTATCAAACTTGTATTTTTAATAAACTACATCCGTTTAAAAATTTGAATAGTTCATATTTTCATTAAAAATGTAAGTGATAATTTTTTCTTTAGAATATCTCTTTAAACCTGTAAAACTAGATATAACCTAATTAGAAAATTCTTCAAACTTAAACACTATATTTGCTTAGTTGAATTATGCATTTGGTCGATAAAGCTTATATTTACATAGAGCATCAAATAATTTGTAAGCTCTTGGCTTCCCAGTCCTAACAGGTCTAATCCTGTCAAGGATTGAGGCATTGCAAGTAATCCAGTAACTTCCTTGTTCAAGATTACAAGCTTCGCAAATATCCCAATGGGCAATTGATGGAGATAATATTTCACTAATTGTACTCATTGTTTTGATATGCTCTATCTCTAGGAAATCAACTTCTTCTTCTGAGAGTTTTCCTTTCCCACAATAATCTTCAATTATCGTTTTAAAATCAAAAGACATATGTTTTACATGAGAAATTAAAACTGTTCAATACTTACTTTTGGATTATCGTAAGGATCGTCTGTTAACGCTGCTAAACAAATCCTTTTTGGAGTCTCGATTTGTTCATGGTGATGACAACTTTCCAAGCAATAAAAATATCTATCTTGAGCTGATTTCATTTCTTTAAATTAAATGAATCGAAATCTTATCTCAATAAATCGCAATTATTAAATTCAACCTTTACTTAATTAATATTTGTGTTTTTAAAACATCTTATTTGGTATCAATTCGTCAATCATAGAGAAAAAATGAACACAGTAAATATACCTATTTATGTTGTTCTCGAGTCTTGGTGGTGAAGAAAAGAATTATTTTCCTTAGTTTATTTAAGTTTGAAGATCTATAATATTGATTCCATTACAGCTGTAATCGGCATCATCATTGTCTTTATTTAATAATTTAGAAACTAATTTAAAATATAAATAAGGGAGCAAAGGACGAAAACACAATAGAAGCAAATATAAAACAAATAAGATTGCCTGTAATGGTTGAATTTTATCAATCAATAAATGTAAAAAGCCCGTTTAAGATAAATTAGTTAAAAAAAATAATAGATCGGCTTAGACGTAAACCAGTAAAAAAATGATGGCAAATAATTCTGGTTAACAATATCTCCTTCATCATTTTCAAATTGGATTAGTAATTCTTTGGTATGCATGAGGCATGAACGTAAATCCTTGAAAATCTTGTTATGTATTCTCATCGGCTTTGAGTGTGTATTTAATTGTTGCTAGTGATATAGCTACTGTAAAACGAGTGTGGATTTAAGTCTCATTTTTAGTCGACATGATACGCCAGATCAAAGAAGATCAAATAGAACCATTCATGTTCTAATATTAATCTCTCAAAAGCCATAGAAATAGATTGCCGCTTGTGGATGAATACTCAAGTTTATTCGTTTGATTCGGCGATTCAGTATCAAAAATTTTATTGGATTAGGATTTTAGAAAGGAAAGTTTATGCTCATACTTTCATTTTGAGGATTTTTTCTAGCCATTCCTTTTGTTCTGCTAGAGAGACTTCTTTTTGAATAAATTCAGTTCGATTTACAAAAATTTGATTATTTGAGGGTTTATTTTCTTCAATATAATTTTTTGATATTAATTTTCGAATTGTAAGAATTTGATTTCCAAAAAAATAAATTAATTTCCTAAGTCCATGAAACATACGTTCACTTAAAATTAAAATTAATAAACCAACACCAGCGAATGATATCAGAGCTCCTATCATTGAAATTGATGGGGGAGTTGAAGCAAGATTGTAATAGAATGCCATTTTTTTATTTTATGTAGTGCTTAGATAGATACTGCTAATTGATGATTCCTGTTGCTTTAAGAATCATTAATACTCCTAGGAAATGTTATGTCTTTATATCTTTTAGAAGTATAAAAAATGACAACCAATAAAATTGACCATATCAACCCTAGAACAAAGAAAAAAGGATTCCCCTCAAGCAGGTTTGTAGCAAAAACATTTTTCGCTATGGGAATTAATCCAATTAACACAAAAAGAACTCCAGAAAGATAAAGAGGTGTTTTCTTCATGTTTTTTTTTGACCTTTATAATTTTTGCACATTTTTTATATCTATTCCACGCATATTTAAAAGATATCCATTTATGTGTAAATTTCTTCTTTTGAATGCATCAATTGGCATAGGGCAATATAGAAGTCCCTGCACAAATATCAAGGAAGAGACTTAATTAAAAGATTAAAAATTCGAATTATTAAATCCTGGTATTATTCAGCCTGTTATTCAGTAGTTAATGACAGCTGCAAAAGAGCCATTTATAGCAGGGCGGCCATTGATTTTCTCATCTGTATTCAAGAAATTGGTTCTTCTGTTCATTACAGGAAATCTGGAATGATTTTACTGGTCAATCGCTAGCAGGGCTAAGCTTCTATGCTTGTTGCCAAAATTTGTCATGTTATGTCAACTAATACTTCTTAAATGCTTATTGCCGCTATTGATTTCAGGTTGTGATGTATATTTTCAATTAATCTAGGACGAAACTTTAATTAAAGTTGAATACTGGTAAGTGGGCTAAGTCGTAGAAGTGAGCCACTTCTTTAATTGAAAAAATTTTTCCTTCGAGAGTTAAAAAAACTTCTCACTGATTTTCCTTCTATTACTGTTATTCGTCCTGAGAATCTACCCTGATACCAATTAATAATATCTGGATAAATGTATTAACTATTTTAATAGACGTACTTGAGAGGATAGGTCTAAATCGTTTTGATCTGATTTGGTTTTTAATAGATTTGGTGGTTAGTGCAATTAAATTATTTATTTTTGTAAGAACGATTTCTGTTTCAATATTTTTTCCGTTAAATAATTATATTAATTTTATTTATTTAATTCAAATATGGTCTAAATATTACAATTTCATCAGGTAAATATAAGGACTTTGGCTTCGACAGAAATCAGGTAAGGATCCTATATTTATGATGTAATAGTCAGGTTTCCAACTGTGTTTTTTAATATGTAAAGACAAAGTAGCTAATAGGGGTATTGGTTAGGATGTTGTGGTTTCTAATGTTTCTATCTTTTGAACTAGTTTGAAAAACCCCTAAACAACGTAGACAATTGAAAATTCAATTTCAAAGAGTGTTAACCTAAGTTTTTTGAGAGTCTTTTTGAAAAAGATTAGGTTGAATATTCCGTCTCTACGAGTACTCAAAAGTAGTGTAGACCTACTTAGATAAGTTTGCGAAGAGAGGACAGGATTTCACCGACTGTCCCCTGATCTGATTTGATGAGGCTTCCGTAAACGCCATCAACTTGTATGAACTCCTTCAGTCATGATGTTCGGTTGAGGTAGGGCTTTCCAATCTTTGCTTGTTTCCTAAGTTGATTTCGTATTTAAATTAACTGAGGCTAGTCCTCATCAAGAAATAGATTTAGTACATATAGTATGAGTCAATTTAGTAACAACTTTTGTTATTAGAATTTATAAGGAGATTTCTTGCTTCTAGCGCAACGATTGGACTTAAATTCTGATTATCGAATTCTACTTTGATAATAATGAAAAGCAACGGCAAAATAATTGCATTTAATCCAATAAAAGCAGTCAAATATCTTGAGCCTTTGTTTTGAAGATAGTTTATTTTCTTATATTTTTGTAAATCAGAAAGTGATTTATCCTCGAAGATCATTTTTATTTTTGATGTTTTTCTTTTCATAAACAAATGTGTGCAAAAAATTTTTTTGAAAAAATCAGGTTGAACATTTTATTCATTTTGTTTGCGAGAATTGGGACAAAAAGCAGTTCTTATAAATAAGTGTTCCCTGGCTAGTGGAACTTCCTAACGACACAAACGTCTAAAATATATGGACAATTCCTTTAATCCTGAAGTTCGGTTGAGGTAGGGCTACCACCTAATTTCCCCTTAAGTTTTTTTTCATTATTTTTCTCTGATAGTTTTCGACTGTTGGAAGGAAGTTAGCTAGTGGTGGTTCAGCAGAAGATTTCAATTTTTCTTTTTCCCATGTACAAACTATTTCTCGAACATCCTCACCCTTCACAAATTTAATTTCACCTGTAACGACATTTGCTACTTGAAATATAGCTGGAGCTAGTGGATCTCTTGCAACTGCAACAATAGAAAGTACTTTGCAGATCTCATCCTTACCAATCAGAACTGTGTCTCTGTATTTGACTTGCAGAAATAGTGGGTTTTCCTCAGTCATAAAAAGAGGAAATTGCCCCATCAACAGTCAGAGGAGAAAGTGATCTTTCGTAAGAAGTAAAACTCGCACGTGATATCAAAGAAAAACCGCCAACCAATATTGTTAAAAATAGAAACTGAGAGCACACAAGAGCAATCTGAGGCATTGCAGTTTTTTTGCCTTTATCAATCATCCAAATAGATCAATATCCTTTTCACTAATAGCTAAATATCTAAAACTCGACCACTCCAAAGAGAAGCTAATTTCTCCATCATTACTTGCATAGTCTCTTCGACTTTCGTCTCTGTCACTTTTTCTTCGATTATCTTGAAAAGAATCTAATAATTGAAGAATCTGAGAATCATTTAATAGATGACCAGTTCTTTTTTTATTTGTTACTGCAGGGTGCAATCATGTGTACTCGAACTGAAGCTACGCCACGAAGAATCGAAGAGATCCATACCGGGCTAGGCTCATGTGCCTTCTGATTGCGGTCCCTTTTTGCCATTGTTAAAATGCGATTTTCAAACAGCGCTACCTTTTATAGGCTCTCTGCTTTTGCTTTTCATCACTTTAATTACATTCGTAAGAATGGAGTCATATTTGCTACGCCAAGTGGAATCTTTTACTCGATCTTGTTTATCTTCCAAGCTTGCACCCTCATGCTTTTTTTCTTCGTGGAATGACTAGGCGGTATTTAGGGACAGAAGCTTTAACTGATTTCCTAAATTTTTCACCCAACTTGGTTGCTCGGATTTCGTAGTTTCGTTTACCTGTCTTTTTTTTCGTCCTCAGGGGACAGTGCAAGGTTTCAGATTATTTAGAGCAATTACTCATTCACTATTTCACCTATAACTCAATACAGCATTTACAAGAGAGAAAATAAGCATAATATGGCTAGAATTAAAGTCTTCATTTTTCTACTGAGTGAGCACTTGGTTGAGGGCTCGAAACTTGTCGCCTCGATTGTTTTATTGAAATCTCATCTCAAGAAGTATGCCTCCTGGAACCCCTTCATAGGATTTGGTTTTAGTCCTTATAAGGTTTAGATCCTTTGTGATCTCTCTTACGTAAGACCTGAAAAGAAGAAATACCAAATAAAAACAATTGCGTTTAAGCCAATTGTCACTGTAATCCCAATGATCTTGAATTTTGTTCCTACATCATCGGAATCAGGGTTTAATTTGACTTCAGCCATGGATCTCGATTCTTAATATCCTTTTTCTACTAAAGTTATCAAAATAAGGTCAAGGGTTATTACTTTTTTTTGTTTTTCCTTTGAGTAAAAAACATTTTGTTTAAAGGATGGGTTTGATCTCAGATTCCCTACTAAGAAAAAGAAAGTAACTTATAAAAAGAGAGGCTATTTACATCCCTTGTGAGAAATCTTTCTAATTCTGCAAAGATCACAGTTATCTTTTTTGGGGATAGTAAATGGAGTGAAGAGTCTCATAAGTTCTATTTTCTTGAACCTTTGTTCTAATCCTTCTTTTAAGTTGTTTGGAGTAGGAAAGCTCTACTTAAATTGTTGTAAAAAGGGAACTTGTTAGCAAAGGCCACACTCTATCTATTGTGATAGTTACGCCGAAAACATCAGTAAATTTTCCAAGTCCAGCCGTGTTTTCTGTATCTGCTAATTCATGTTTCCTTGGTATCTAAATCACTGATAAATATCATTATTGGAAACATTAAAAAGTTAATAGCTATGCCAAGGCTCATGTAAAAAAATGCGGTTTTAGAGCTACTTATGTCAGAAGAGCCTGAAGAGATGGCTTTCTTTTCTGAAACTTTAAAGAAAATATGCAATGGTGATTTCAACTGAAATTGATTAATGTCATTCGGATCCGAGACCCCCTTTATTCTTCTTGCTCGTATTCAAGTTAAGCCTGAAAAGGTTCAGGAATATCTTCTACTTGCCGCTAAAACAGATCAAGCAGTTGAGGCTGCCGAGCCAGGAATGCTGCACCATACTTTCGATCAAGATCCAGAAAATCCACTATGTTTTGTTTGGTCTGAAGTTTATAAAAATGATGAGGCCTTTATCGCTCATATAGCTAATCCAGCAGTAGGCGAATATTTACAAGAGCATCCAAAACTTGCTGATGATTTTACAGTTGAGGTTTATGGAACGGTAGGAGATAAATGTCTAGAAGTTATGAACAAAACTGGCGTTCCTTTTAAAGTCTTTACCAGTAAACTTGGCTATAGCAGGGTGTAGTTAAATTAAAAACTACCAAAGGTATGTATCTTTGATTGCTCGTTCACATACTATGAGGAAACGATTAAAAAGTCCGTCAAAGAATAATGAAATGGTGTTGTTATTAGCTAAGACTTAAACGAAATTGATGACCATTAATATCATTCTTACAATATTCTTAGGAGTCTATAACTTTTCGAAAATCCTTAATATTCCTCTCGCTAGGGAATGGGACAAGACTAACAATTGCATAGATATTGTTAATCGGATTTAAGTAGATGTATAACCTTTTTAAGAAGAAATGATTTGGGTCAAAGGAAATCGTCATTTTGGGCTAAATATTGTCATTATCGTCGAACCACTCATATTCGGATTGGTTTTCATTTGGACATCTTCAACAGCTCTTTTGTAATAACGATACTTTCTTTGATGCTCACAGAATAATTTTACGATCCTCCAGTGTTCAAGAGGAAATCTTTTTTTTATCCTTGATACCCTTTCTCTCTCAAACTCAGAGATATTTTTACTTTTAAGATCGAATTTCTTTTCTAACCAGGTCATTAAAAATTCAATATCGCAATTGAGTTCTCCATCTTGAATCCACTCAGAGATGAACTCTTCATCTCCTTTTTCTATCACAAAACATCTCTCCACTGGAGGGAGCTTTGTCTTGTGTAGAAGTTTTGGAAAATCCTCAATGAGTTTCACGTCTAGATTTTATTTCTATTGTTAATGATTTTGATCAAAAATGTGACTCATTTGGTTGAGTAAATAAAACTGATGGTGGCAAACTTTGCTACTCCATGTAGACCCTATTTATGTTTGAAGTTAAATAACGGTGAAGTTTGGGGTTGTTTATCGTTTCAATTAAAGCCAAATGAGTCTTTAGTTGACTCACCTCATGCTGTTCACACAGGACTTCTATAAGCTTTAGGAAAAGACTTTAAGCTGAAACTAAAGCTCAAGCCGTATTGATGGTTTTATCCTCCCCACATTTATGAGGCGCGACCCAGCCTTAGTTCAGTCCATTTATACCAACACCTGCTTGAAGTTCACCGCTTAATAACTCAATGTAGATTGAAAATTTTTAATTACTATTTAGTCCATATGTTAAGGGTTATTAGTAAGGGGAAATTTTATTAGGTTGATGATTCTTCAAACAATCCAAAGAATGTCCAAGCTATCAAGAAAATAAGGCCCATCATTGCAGATAAGATTGCAAAAATATACTTTCCTAAAAAAAGGATTCCAATTGCAAATGTTAAAAGCAATAGTGAGATAACCAAATACGCAGTTGGCGAAATATTTTTTAGAAATCCCATAATTTATCTATTTGAATAACTTCATTAAAACGGACAAAAATTTTCTTTCTTTCACTTATAGCGTAAAGATCGAATATGGTCTATGGCATGAAGACTAGACGCAAACAAACCCTCTTTTTAGGGAGGGCTTGGTTGCTTTAATAGTTACTCAAAGCGCCTAATCATTGCTTGAAAAGACTGGTTATACCTGGTACGTAGGAAATGCAAGGTTTAACCTGAGATTTTTTTTGCCACAAAGTGCAAAATCAACTAACTTTTTGTTTTACGAGTAAAGGGACAGGATTTCACCAACTGTCCCCCCCTCTGACAAGAGCTTTTACCGCAACTAAAGTCACTCGCTCACCTTTTTTAACCATAAAGAAAACTTTCCAATGATGTGGTTCGGTTGAGGTAGGGCTAACCAGTTCGGGCTATTAATACTTATTAGAGCTATCAATAGATCTAATCATTGGATAAATATCTCTCTAATTAACTGATGTCGTTGGTGTTTGAGACTTGTTTCTGTTGCTTATTAGAAGAAGCCGTACCCGACCGTATCTTTGATCAATGAAGCAAATACTTTAAGTTGACAACATCAACGCAATTTCAGTAATGACTCCAGAAGCAGAAAAGTTCAACGGTTGGGCAGCA
>MDTG01179700.1_pt1 | contig 14943 bp, 13 predicted proteins | sample 811421 | NCBI WGS metagenome assembly MDTG01 (sample SAMN05326645, study PRJNA326480) | marine metagenome | isolation source: seawater | place: Pacific Ocean: South East | collected 2011
TAATACTATATGCGCTTGTAGCTCAACTGGATAGAGCGCCTGACTTCGGATCAGGAGGTTCTGGGTTCGACTCCTAGCAGGCGCACCAAATTATTCTCCAATATTAATTAATGTACCCTTATCTCTTGCCTTATCAAAAGAATAATAAAATATTGATATTGCTATTATTAAGTATGCTGCGTTTAAATATAAAGCATGAATAATATTATCATAATTTACCACATGATTTACTAGTATGTTTCTTGTTTCTTCAAATATATATACAAGAGGAAGAGCGTAAGCTACTGATTGAAAGATTTCTGGTAATGTTTCAACAGGATAATAAATGCAACCGAATGGCGCAAGTAAAAAAAGTGTTGACCATGCAATATTTTCAAAAGATGGTCCGAATCTCATCAATCCTGCTGAAACTAAAATTCCAAGTGTTATTCCAAAAATGTATAGGCTTAAAAAAAGATAAGCCAAAGGAAAACCTAAATCTAATAACGAAATTCCAAACAATGGAGATGTAAGTAATATTGCTGGAACCAAACCAATTAAAGATCTGATTAGAGCTGTTAAAATTAATGACACAATGATTTCACTTATTTTCATTGGCGCAATAAATAAATTTGTAAAATTTCTACTCCATATTTCTTCTAAAAATAACATATTAAAACCAATGCTTGTTCTGAATAAAAAATCATAAAGAATCGCACAAGAAAGAATTACTCCTACAACTCCATTATAGTATGTACTGTGTTGCGCAAAAAAATTTGAAATAAAACCCCATAGTGTAATTTGAATAGACGGCCAATAAATTAAGTCTAAAATTCTTGGAAATGATCTTGTAATTAAATAAAAGTGTCTTAAAAAAAGACCATATATTCTAACTATATTCATATTTATTTCTAACGAGTTGTAAAAAAACTTCTTCTAAATTTTTACTTCCATATTTTTTAATTAAAGTGTCGGGAGTTCCACTATCAACAATATTTCCATCTCTCATCATCAACACCGAATTACACAATCTTTTAACTTCCTGCATATTATGAGAGGCCAGTAATATAGATATTTTTTTTTCTTTTTTATAATTTTCCAAAAAAGTTCTGACAAAGTCTCCTGTTTCTGGATCTAAGGATGCAGTTGGTTCATCTAATAATAACACAGAAGGGTCGTTAATTAAGGCTTTAGCTAAACTGACTCTATTTTTTTGTCCTGAGGAAAGTTCTCCTGTTACTTTATCTAAAAGATTAACCAATCTTAATTTATTAGAGAGGTAATCAATTCTCTCTTCTATATTTTTAATGTTATATAATTTTGCATATACAATTAAGTTTTGTTTAACTTTAAGCTTTTTTGGTAACTCAATATAGGGAGAAATAAAATTCATTTTATGAAGAAGAGAAAATTTATTTTTTTCTATATTTTTTCCATTTATTAAAACTTTACCACTTGATGGTTTTAAGAGTCCAAGTATCATTCCGATTGTAGTAGTTTTGCCACAGCCATTTGGACCTAGAAGGCCAACAATTTCATTTTCTCTAATTTTAAAATTTATATTTTTAACAGCAATTTTGGATTTATAATTTTTAGATAAGTTTATTACTTCGATTGAATTTAACATTTAATATTTAGATGCTCTATAAAGCCTATCGTTCAATGTTTTGCCTATCCCAGTATTTGGAATTCTCTCAACTGCAATTTTTTTGTATCCTTTATTTTTTATTTTTCTTAATAATGAGTATAAATTTTTTGCCGCTTGATTTAAATTATTTTTCTTACTTAAATAGTAATAATTTTTAAAGGTATTTTTTCTTTTTTTAATAAGTAAATATGCCTCTTCTTTTTTTGGTTTCAATGCATTAGTTCTTAAAGGTATTCCTGGAGAATAATGTAAAGGAAATTGACCTGGTGCTATTTTTTTCTTTGTATTAATATTGATTGAAATTTTTCTTTTAAGTATTTTTTCAATTCTTGAAATGTCTAAACCGCCATGCCTATAAATTATAGGTTTAGATATGAGACCAATAATTGTAGACTCTAAACCAATCTTACATTTTCCTCCATCTAAAATATATTTTACTTTTGTTCCAAATTCTTCAGCAACATCTGATGCTTTAACAGAACTTAGCCTGGTTGATATGTTTGCGCTAGGTGCTGCAAGTGGATAGGCTATTTCTTTAAGTAATTTTCTTAATAAATTATGCTTTGGAAAACGTACAGCAAGATTTTTTTGTCTGTTGGTTACAAATTTAGAAATTTTAGACTCATCTTTCAATTTAAGTATAAATGTTAAAGGTCCTGGACAAAACTTATTGTAAAGTTTTAAAAAATTATCATTGATATGGCAATCTTTTTTAAGTCTATTGAGATTAAAATAATGGACAATCAATGGATTGTTGAGAGGTCTTTTTTTTAATGAGAATATTTTTCTTGTTGCAAGATCAGAATAAGCATTTCCTGCTAATCCATAAACAGTTTCAGTAGGCACTGCAATACACTGTTTTTTATCTAAAAATTTTTTTGCTTTTTTAATTTTTGATTGAATAGATTTCATGTAATAATAATTATTAATATATGAAAGATAAAAATTTACCACCTGATAATGATCCCAGGTCATTAGATGAGTTAACTGAGCAGGCAAACCAAATAATTGAGCTATTAGAAAATCAAAAGGATTTAAGTAATTCTGTTGATAATTATCAAAAGTTATTAAAGATAAATGATATAATTGAAAAAAAATTTAATAAAAATTTTAAATCAATAACTCAAGAAACAAATAAAAAGATAAAAGAAATTAAAAAATGAAAATTAAGCTTAATAAGATAGCAAAGGATACAAATATTTTCTTAAAGAAATTTCTTAAAAATCAAAAAAAATCACAATTATTTCCAGCAATAAAATATGGATTATTTCCAGGAGGAAAAAAAATAAGATCAAAGATTTTAATTGATATTGGCTCGTTATTCTCAATTGATTACAAAACATTAATTACCATAGGTTCTGCGGTTGAATGTATTCACGCGTATACTTTAATTCATGATGATTTACCATGTATGGATAATGATAAAATAAGAAGAGGCAAACCAGCTACCCATATAAAATTTGGAGAGTCAACAGCCATCCTTGCGGGAAATTCATTGCAGACAATCGCATGTGAGATTTTAGCAAGTCGTAATTTAAATATAAGTGAAAAAATAAAAATAGATTTAATTAAAAAACTATCAAAATGCTCAGGTCATTTGGGAGTTGCTGGTGGCCAGTATTTAGATCTTAGTTATGAAAAGAAAAAAGTATCAAAAAAAAAAATTATCGAAATGGAAATAAAAAAAACAGGAAAATTATTTAGTTTCTGCTGTGTTGCACCTGCAATTATAAAAAAAAAGAGTAAGAGAGAGATTAAATTTTTTGAAAACATAGGTTCCAAAATTGGATTATTATTTCAAATAGCTGACGATTTAATTGATTACAAAGGAGATTCTAAAATTGCAGGAAAAAAAACAAAAAAAGATAAAAAGAGAGGAAAAGCGACACTAATAAATTTGCTTGGGTACAATAATGCAGTTAAATATTGTGATAATATAATTTTAAGTATTAATAAAAAATTAAAAAGATATGGTTCTAATTCTATAAATATTGAGGAAACACTAGAATATATTTTAAACAGAGGTAAATGAAAAAAGATTACAAATTCTTAAATAATATTAATTTTCCGTCTGACCTAAGAAAACTCTCAGAAAATGATTTACAAAAAGTATCTGACGAAGTTAGAAGTGAAATGATAAGTGCTGTGTCAGAAACTGGAGGACATCTAGGAGCAGGCTTAGGAGTAGTTGAGCTAACTGTTGCTCTTCACTATGTTTTTAACACACCTAATGATAGATTAATTTGGGATGTCGGACACCAGTCTTACCCACATAAAATTTTGACTGGAAGAAAGAATAAGATTAAAACCTTAAGACAAGGAAATGGATTATCTGGATTCACCAAAAGATCAGAGAGCGAGTATGATCCATTCGGAGCCGCTCATAGCTCAACATCTATTTCATCGGCACTAGGTATTGCTGAGGGAAATAAATTGGCAAACAAATCATCAAATGTAATAGCTGTAATTGGAGATGGAGCTATAAGCGCTGGCATGGCTTATGAAGCAATGAATAACGCTGGAGCCTCAAAAACTAAAATGATAGTCATTTTAAATGATAACGATATGTCAATAGCAAAACCAGCTGGTGCTATGAGAACATATTTAGCAAAGTTATTTACTGGCAAGATATACTTTAGCTTAAGAGAAACTATTAAATTGATTACTTCGGCATTTTCAAAAAGGTTTAGTGCTAAAGCAGGTAAGGCTGAAGACTTTTTAAGATCTGCAGTTACTGGAGGCACTTTATTTAATTCATTAGGATTTTATTATGCTGGTCCATTAGATGGTCACGATTTAACAAGTTTAATTCCAATATTAAAAAATGCTAGAGATTTAAAGCATAACGGCCCCATTATGATACATATTAAGACACAAAAAGGAAAAGGATATTCATATGCTGAAAAAGCAACCGATCATTATCATGGTGTCTCAAAATTTAATGTTGAGACTGGAGAACAAGTTAAAAAAACTAGCAACTTACCTGCTTACACAAAGGTATTTGCTAATACATTAGTCAAGCACGCTCAAAGAGATAGTAAAATTGTTGGCATAACTGCCGCGATGCCAAGTGGTACAGGAATGGATATTTTTGGTAAAGAATTTCCTAAGAGAATGTTTGATGTTGGAATTGCCGAACAACATGCGGTAACATTTTCAGCTGGCCTTGCAACAGAAGGATATAAACCTTATGCAGCAATTTATTCTACTTTTTTACAGAGAGCATATGATCAAGTTGTTCATGATGTAGCGATACAAAGTTTACCAGTTAGATTTGCAATAGATAGAGCTGGTTTAGTGGGAGCAGATGGATCAACACATGCGGGTTCTTTTGATATAACTTATCTATCAACATTACCTAACTTTATTGTTATGGCTGCTAGTGATGAAGCAGAGTTAGTAAAAATGATAAATACTTCTGTTGATATAAATGATAAACCTTGTGCAATTAGATATCCAAGAGGGACTGGCGTAGGAGTCGAACTTCCGTCAATTGATGAAAAAATATTAATAGGAAAAGGAAGAATAATTAAAGAAGGAAAGCAAGCTTGTATAATAAGTTTAGGAACAAGATTAGAAGAATGTAAATTAGCTTCTGAAGAACTTAAAAACAAAGGAATTTCAACAACAATAATAGATGCAAGATTTGCAAAACCTTTAGATGAAGAACTTATACTTAAATGTGCTAGAGAACATGAGGTGATAATAACTATTGAGGAAGGCTCGATAGGTGGTTTTGGGTCTCATGTTAAAAATTTACTTGCTGAAAGAGGTTTATTTGACAAAGGATTAAAATTTAGATCGATGACCTTACCAGATAAATTTATTGATCAAGACACTCCAAAAAATATGTATGAAATCGCAGGTTTAAACTCATCTCAAATTACAAAAAAAATTCTCGATGTTTTTTTTACAAAAGACTCGATAAAAGTAGTTAAGAATTAATTTTTTAACTACATTGAGCTTTATTCATTAAGTAGTGATCTAATAAAACACAGCTCATCATGGCTTCACCCACTGGCACTGCCCTTATGCCAACACAAGGATCGTGTCTGCCGCTGACTGAAATAGTAGTATTTTTTCCAAATTTATTAATTGTTTTTCTGGTATTTAAAATTGATGAAGTTGGTTTTACAGCAAAAGTAGCAATAATTTCTTGACCACTTGAAATACCACCTAAAATTCCACCAGCATTATTTGAATTAAATTTTAATCTTTTTCCTTTTTTTGAAATCTCATCTGAATTTTGTTCTCCACTTAGTTGTGATGAATTCATACCAGCTCCAATATTCACTCCTTTGACCGCGTTAATACTCATTAAACCAGAAGCTAGATCAGAATCTAGTTTAGAATAAATTGGTGCACCAAGTCCAGCAGGCACTCCTCTGGCTCTTAATTCTATTATAGCCCCACATGAAGATCCAGACTTTCTTATATCTAGTAAATATTTTTCCCAAAGTTTAATTATTGATTTATCAGGACAAAAAAAGGGATTGTTTGAAATAGTTTTATCATTCCATTTATCTGTATCACAACCTAATATTCCAAGTTGTATAACAGCACCAATAATTTTAAATTTTTTACCCAGTTTTTTTTGTAAAACTAATTTAGCTATTGCACCAGCTGCAACTCTTGCTGCTGTTTCTCGAGCTGAAGATCTACCTCCACCTCTATAATCTCTTATGCCATATTTTTTGAAATAAGTATAATCTGCATGGCCTGGTCTAAATTTATCTTTAATCTTGCTATAGTCTTTTGATCTCATATCTTTATTATAGATAACTAATGAAATTGGAGTTCCAGTTGTTTTACCCTCAAATACTCCTGATAAAATATGAATTTTATCATCCTCTTTTCTCTGGGTTGTAAATTTTGATTGTCCAGGTTTTCTTTTATCCAATTCTTTTTGAATATCTTGTTCTTTTAAGCTTATGTTTGGCGGGCAACCGTCTACTATACAGCCAATAGCAGAACCATGAGATTCACCCCAAGTAGTAAAACGAAATAGCTTTCCAAAAGTATTAAATGACATTATTTATAATATATAGATTATTTTGTTTAAATTATGAATCAAAAAAACTCATTAAACCTTAATAAATGCTTTTTAGATCTAGATGATCCAATTCAACTCTTTAAAATATGGATGGATGAAGCAAAAAGATTAGAACCTAATGATCCAAACGCAGTGGCTTTAGCAACATCTAATAAAAATAGCATTCCATCAGTAAGAATGGTCTTATTAAAATATTTTAATAAAGATGGATTTGTATTCTATACGAATTTAAATAGCCAAAAGGGAAATGAATTAAAAGAAAACCCAAATGTCGCTATGTGTTTTCATTGGAAAAGTCTTTTAAGGCAAATAAGAATTAGTGGACCGGTATCTCTTGTATCCGATAAAGTTGCTGACGAATATTATAATTCTCGTGGCTATGAAAGTAGAATAGGCGCGTGGGCTTCAAAACAAAGCTCAGAGTTAAAAAGTAGAGACGAGCTAATAAACTCAATTGAAAAATTTAAAAATAAATTTACTGATCAAACCAAAGTTCCAAGACCAAGCCATTGGTCTGGGTGGAATTTATCTCCTTTAAGTTTTGAGTTTTGGTTAGATGGAGATAATAGGATCCATGAAAGACTAAAATATTTTAAAAATGAAAATGGTAATTGGACAAAAACTTTATTAAGTCCTTAAAAATTTCTAGATAAACTAAAAGAAGTAAGATTTTTAAAAATCTCTTTTTCTTTTGACTCCTTAAATATAACTAGAGAATTTGATGCTAGGTTAATATAATGCTGTGCTTTTTGATAACATTCTTTTATAATTTTATATTTTTGTATAAGAGAGATTGTTTTATCAAAATCATCTTTAGTTCTTGTTTTTTTATTAAATATTTTATTTATAAAATCTTTTTCTCTATAATCTAATTTTTGAAATAATAAAATAATAGGTAGTGTAATTTTTCCTTCAAAAAAATCTTGTCCAATTTTTTTACCAAATAATTTTAATTCAGAATTATAATCAAGCGTGTCATCAGCTATCTGAAAAGTAAGACCAAGATTTCTACCATAAAATTCAAGTGCATTTTTTTCTTTACTTTCAGCACCAGATAAAATTGCACCCACTTTTGTAGCCGCAGCAAAAAGCTCAGCTGTTTTTGCAGAAATAATTTTTAGATATGTTTCTTCTAGCATATCAACTTCATTTTTATGCTGAAGTTGCAAAACTTCCCCTTGTGCTATTTTAGATGATGTTGATGATAATAGTCTTAATACTTCCAAATTTCCATCTTCTACCATCATCTCAAAACATCTGCTTAATAAATAATCACCAATTAATACAGAGGATTGGTTGTCCCAAACTTTATTTAAAGTTTTTTTTCCTCTTCTAACATTTCCTTCATCAATTACATCGTCATGCATTAAAGTGGCACTATGTATTAGCTCAACACAAGCGGCTAAATTTATATCTCTAGAACCTTTAGAATAACCACATAATTTTGCAGCACCCAATGTAAGCATTGCCCTTAATCTTTTTCCACCAGTTTCTATATGATAATCTGTCATTTTTTGAACCAGATCTACATCACTAGATAATTTCGTTTTAATTTTTTCCTCTGTCAAAACTAGCTTATCCTCAACTGAATTTTTAAGTTGAAAATAAGAATCATTTATTTGATTTTTAAGGTGTACTACAGTTCCCATTATTTAAATAAGTTAATATAATTAAGTTATATATATTACTTATCAATTGACGCACCTATTTCTTTAATTATAAGTACTCTATATATTTTATTTAATATTCTATAAGGATAAATAATGTTCTCTTTTTTAAAAAAAAAAAAAGTTGTTGCCCATTTAAAATTGAATGGTGTCATAGGAAATGCTGGAAAATTTAAACAGGGTATTGATTTTGCTGGACAAGAAGAGATTATCAAAAAGGCATTTTCATTAAAAAAAGCAGTTTGTGTTGCAATTTCTATTAATTCACCGGGTGGATCACCTGTTCAGTCACATTTAATCTTTAGCCTAATTAGACAGGAGGCAAAGAAGAGTAAAAAAAAGGTGATGGTATTTGCTGAAGATGTAGCAGCTTCAGGTGGTTATCTTATTTCATGTGCAGGAGACGAAATTTATGCAAATTCTAGCTCGATAATTGGATCTATTGGGGTAATTTATTCTTCATTTGGTTTCACAGAATTAATAAAAAAAATTGGGGTTGAAAGAAGAGTGCATACTGCAGGAAAAAACAAAAGTACTTTAGATCCATTTTTAGAGGAAAAAAATGAAGATATTGAAAGATTAAAAAATATTCAATTAGATTTACATAAAGATTTCATTGATGTAGTTGAAAAAAGTAGAGGTATTAAACTCAATAAATCTGAGACAGAACTTTTTTCAGGAGAGTTCTGGTCGGGTACTAAGGCAAAAGAATTGGGTTTAATTGATGATATAGGCAATGCCCACGAAGTATTAAAGAAAAAATTTGGAGAAGATGTAGTAATTAAAAAATTTGAAAAATCTAAAGGTTGGTTAAGTCAAAAACTCTCATCTTCCAATAATCAAATAGATCAGTTAGCTAATATTTTAGATGAAAGGTCAATCTGGCAAAGATATGGTTTCTAAAATAAAAAAACCTAAGCATAAATTTAAATCATTTCAAGAAACAATATTAAATCTTCAAAAGTTTTGGAGCAAAAAAGGATGTATTATTTTGCAGCCTTATGATTTAGAGGTCGGTGCTGGCACGTTTCATCCAGCTACCACACTTCGATCTCTTGGACCTAATCCATGGAAAGCTGCATATGTTCAGCCATCAAGAAGGCCAACAGACGGAAGATATGGCGATAACCCAAATAGACTTCAGCATTATTATCAGTTTCAAGTATTGATTAAACCTTCACCAGATAATATTAAAAAATTATATCTTAATAGCTTATCAGTTATAGGAATAGATCATAATGAACATGATATCAGATTTGTTGAAGATGATTGGGAAAGTCCTACACTTGGTGCGGCAGGCTTGGGTTGGGAAGTTTGGTGTGATGGTATGGAGATAACACAATTTACATATTTTCAACAAATGGCAGGATACGAATGTAAACCTGTTTCAGTCGAAATTACTTATGGTTTAGAAAGAATATGCATGTTCACTCAACAACAAAAAAATGTTTATGATCTTTTGTGGAACGATGATGGAGTAAAATATCGAGATGTTTTTCATCAAGCGGAAAAAGAATTTTCAGCGTACAATTTTGAATATGCAAATATAGATGTTTTGCTAAAAATTTTTGATATGCATGAAGCAGAAGCCAAATCTCTAGTTGAAAAAAAAATATCACTACCTGCCTATGATCAGTGTTTAAAAGCAAGTCACGTTTTTAATATTTTAGATGCAAGAGGAGCAATTAGTGTGGCCCAAAGAGCTGGATATATTGGTAGAATTCGAGATATTACAAAAGCTACTGCGGGAATTTGGTTAGATAGTCAAAGTTAAATGAGTGAATTTTTTTTAGAATTATTCAGTGAAGAAATGCCCGCATCTCTTCAAAAGGATTTACGTATAGACTTACTTGAAAGTTTCAATAAATTGTTTTCAGAAAAATATATATATTTCAAAAAAAGTTCATCATTTTCAACACCAAATAGGTTAATAATTTTATTTGAAGGTCTTCAAAAAAAAATAATTTTTGCATCCCAAGAAATTAAAGGACCTAATATTAATGCTCCAGAAAATGCAAAAGAGGGATTTTTAAGATCAAATAATATTAGTGATAATGATCTTTATAAAAAAAAGATAGATAAAGGTGAGTTTTATTTTTTTAAAACAAAATCAGAAAAGTTGGATACTCACGATTTATTGGAGGAATTAATACCCTTAGTATTAAAAATGATTCAATGGAAAAAGTCGATGAGATGGGGCCAGTATGATTTGAATTGGGGCAGGCCATTAAAATCGATACTAGCAATATTTGATAAAAAAAAACTAATTTTTAATTTTCATCATCTTACTTCATCAAACACAACTTTTATTGATAAAAATTTTGAAGAAAATAAAAAAATATTTTTCTCTTTTAAAGAGTATATGGTCTATTTTAAAAGATTAAATATCATTATTGATCAAAATCAAAGAAAGGAATTGATAGAAAAAAAATTAAACCAAATTATACAAAAGAAAGATATCAAAGTTGAAAAAGATTCTAATCTATTGAACGAAATTGTTGATCTTACAGATCAGCCCAATATTATCCTTTGTGAATTTGACAAAAAATTTCTTAAAATCCCAAAAGAAATTTTAATAATCACAATGCAATACCATCAAAAATATTTTCCAATATTTGACTTGAAAGGAGATATCACTAATGAATTTTTTGTTGTAATTAATAATAAGGATAAGAAAGGTTTGATAAAGTTAGGTAATGAAAGAGTTGTTGATGCTAGATTAAGTGATGCTGAATTTTTTTGGAAAAAAGATAAGTCACAAAATTTAGTAAAGAAAGTATCGAGTTTAAAATCGATGAATTATTTTAAAGGATTAGGAACATATTTCGATAAAGTACACAGAATGAGAAAATTAGGTGGAATGTTATCCGATGAACTTCTCATAAGTAAAGAGAAAGTTGAATTGTCTGCATCTGTTTCAAAAGTAGATTTAGTTTCTGAACTTGTTGGCGAGTTTCCAGAGCTACAAGGTATTATGGGTAGTTATTTTGCTGAAGCCCAAGGATTTGATAAAGATGTGTCTACAGCAATAAGAGAACAATATTTACCGATTGGATTTAATTCGAGGATACCGAAGAAACCCTATAGCATTGCGCTTTCATTAATTGATAAAATAGATACTTTAGTTGGATTTTTTGGGATTAACCAGAAACCTACCAGCTCAAAAGATCCATTTGCCCTAAGAAGGCTAGCCTTAGGAGTAATCAGAACAGTTATTGAAAACAAAAAAGATTTCAAATTGACAGATATAATAAGTTATTCATCAGGGTTATACATAGAGCAAGGCTTTAAGTTTGATAACAAATTTTTACAGAAAGAATTGACTGAATTTTTGATGGATAGATTAAAATTTTATATGAAAGAAGTTAAAATTCGGCATGATATAGTGATGGCCTCAACAAATTCTCATAGCTTAGATCAATCAGTTAAGATATTTGAAAAAGCGAAAAGTATTAATAAAATCATTGATAAACAAAATGGAATAGATTTATTATCCTGCTACAAAAGAGCATCAAATATATTGGACAAAGAAAGGAAGACTCAAAACGTAAATTTATTAAACACAACTAATCCAGATATTTTTAAAACAGAGTATGAAAAAGATTTATTCAAAAAGATTAGTGAATTAAGAAAATATTTTTCTGACGTAGGTAAAGATGAAAATTATGAAGTATCCCTTGCCAATTTATCTGAGGCTAAACAAGAAGTTTTTAATTTTTTCGATAATGTAATTGTCAATGAGAATGATCAAGATATTAAAAGAAATAGATTGGAATTAATTCAGTTGTTGTGTAAAACGTTTGATAATTATATTAATTTTTCATTAATAGAAGTTCACTAATGAAAAAACTTATTTTAAATTTTAATTCAAAAGAAACAAAAAAAATTAAAGATGTAAAAAATTTTTTAGGTGGTAAGGGTGCGAACCTTTCTGAAATGGGAAGAATGGGTTTACCTGTTCCACCAGGTTTTACTATTTCCACAAAAGTCTGTGAACTTTTTTATAAAGATAAAAAACGCCTAAATAAAATTATAATTAATACAATCAAAAAAGAGCTTAAAATAATTGAAAAAGAAGTGAAAAAAAAATTCGGGGATCTTAAAAATCCTTTATTATTATCTGTTAGATCTGGAGCTAGAGTTTCAATGCCAGGCATGATGGATACAATTTTAAATCTTGGTTTAAATGATGAAACTGTAAAAGCGTTAGCCTCAAATACTTCTAACGGTAGATTTGCAAAAGACAGTTATAGAAGATTTATTCAAATGTATGGCAATGTTGTAATGGGAGTTGAAAGTTATCATTTTGAGGAATTGATTGAAAATTACAAACTCACAAAAGGAGTACTTTTAGACACAGATTTAGACGAAAATGATTGGGACGGTCTTATATTGGACTTTAAGAGAGCTGTTAAAGAACAAACAAAAAAAGATTTTCCTCAAAATGTTTATCAACAATTGTTTGGAGCTATTAGTGCAGTATTTTTATCTTGGGAAAGTAATAGAGCAAAAGTTTATAGAAGAATAAATCATATACCAGCTGATTGGGGAACAGCAGTCAATGTTCAATCAATGGTATTTGGTAATATGGGTGAAGATTGCGCTACAGGAGTTGTTTTTACAAGAAATCCTTCAGATGGAAAAAATGAAATATATGGAGAATATTTAATAAATGCACAAGGAGAAGATGTTGTGGCAGGAACAAGAACACCACAATATATTACAAGAAAAGCAAGACATCATGCAAAATCAAAAGCAGAGTCAATGGAAGAGTCTATGCCAAAAGTTTACAAACAACTTAATAAAATTCTAAAAATATTAGAAAAACATTATAAAGATATGCAGGATGTCGAGTTTACTGTTGAAAATAAAAAACTTTGGATGCTTCAAACAAGATCTGGAAAAAGAACAGCTAAGTCAGCAGTAAAAATTGCTGTGGATATGGTTAAAGAAAAATTAATTTCAAAAAAAGAAGCAGTTTTAAGAGTAGATCCAAACTCTTTAGATAGTTTACTTCATCCAACTTTAGACGAGAAAAACTCAATACATATTATTGCAAGTGGATTGCCTGCATCCCCAGGGGCTGCGAGTGGAAAGGTTGTGTTTACATCAGAAGAGGCAGAAAGACTCACTGGAATGATGCAAGATACAATTTTGGTTAGAATGGAAACTTCTCCTGAAGATATTCAAGGTATGCACGCTGCCAAAGGAATTCTTACGGCAAGAGGAGGAATGACGAGTCATGCAGCAGTAGTTGCAAGGGGAATGGGTAGGCCTTGTGTATCTGGATCAAGTGAAATTGACATTAACTATGAAAAAAAAAACTTTTAAAACTTCATCTATGGAAATTAAAGAGGGACAAATAATTACTATTGACGGATCAACGGGAAGAGTAATTTTTGGGAGGGTGCCAACTATCGAACCTGAAATATCAGGTGATTTTTTGAAAATAATGATGTGGGCTGACAGTTTTAGAAAATTAAATATAAGATCAAACTCTGAAACACCAAAAGATACCAAAATAGCAAAAGATTTTGGCGCTGAAGGAATAGGTCTTTGCAGAACAGAACATATGTTTTTTGATGAAGAAAGAATTCTTTCAGTAAGGGAAATGATCTTATCAAAAACTAAGGAAGAAAGATTAAAAGCATTAGATAAGCTTTTACCTCATCAAAAAAAAGATTTTAAAGAAATATTTAAAATCATGTCAGATTTACCAGTTACAATAAGATTATTAGATCCCCCACTTCATGAGTTTCTGCCACGGACAGACAAAGAGATTAATGAGGTTGCCAATATAGTCAATTTAACAGTTAAAGAAATAGAAACTAGAATTGATGAGCTTCATGAACAAAATCCAATGCTTGGACATAGAGGCTGTAGGCTTGGAATATCTTTTCCGGAAATTTATGAAATGCAATGCAAAGCTATATTTGAAGCTTTAGCAGAACTTAAAAAGAAAAAAGAAAGATCTTCATTTCCAGAAATTATGATTCCATTGGTTTCCACTGAGGCGGAGATAAGAATTATGAAAGAGCTAGTTATAAGAATTGCAAATGAAATACAAAAAAAATATAGAATAAAAATTCAATTTATTGTTGGAACTATGATTGAACTCCCTAGGGCAGCTATTAAAGCGAAAGAAATAGCAAGACATGCTGAATTTTTTAGTTTTGGAACAAATGATTTAACTCAAACAACTTTTGGTATTAGTAGAGATGATAGTGGAAAATTTTTAAATGATTATATAGAAAATAAGATTTTTTCTATTGATCCTTTTATATCGATAGACGAAGGAGTTGAAGATTTAATTAAGATTGCGGTTGAAAAAGGTAAAGACCAAAATAAAAGATTAAAGCTTGGTATTTGTGGTGAGCATGGTGGCGACCCTAAAAGTATTGAATTCTGTTCAAATTCCGGTTTAGATTATGTTTCTTGTTCACCCTATAGAGTGCCAGTTGCTAGATTAGCAGCAGCGCAAGCAGAATTAAAAAAATATAAGATTAAGTAGGGGCGTTCTGTTGCCAGGTGCCCCGGACCCCGTCTACTTAATTAACAATGTTAATTAGGCAGCAAGTGCGTAACTTTCGTTAGCA
>MDTG01283996.1_pt1 | contig 14943 bp, 13 predicted proteins | sample 811421 | NCBI WGS metagenome assembly MDTG01 (sample SAMN05326645, study PRJNA326480) | marine metagenome | isolation source: seawater | place: Pacific Ocean: South East | collected 2011
AAAGTCCATAGGAACAAGAGTCGAGTAATCTCGATTTGGTATGTAATGATCCGATGGAATAACTAAGGAAAAATTTACATTATTTTTATTTAATAAGTGGTAAACACCTAAAAGAATGGATGGTGCGGTATTCTTTGATATTTGTTCTACTATAATATCAGAAAACTTAACCTTTAATTTATTTAAACTTTCAAGAATTAAGAATTTATGTTTCTCTGAACAAATTATAATAGGTTTATTGAAAACCTTTCTATTTTTAATTCCAAGCAAAGTTTGTTCAAACAGGTTTTCCGTGGATTTAAAAGGAAGTTTAAGAAATTGTTTTGGAAGATTTCTGGTTGACAGGGGCCATAATCTAGAACCAACTCCCCCGGACAAAATTATAGGCGTAATCTTTATCACAATTTAACTTGAGCTTTTCTTAAGTCATTTAGTACCATTTCTTTGACTAACTCTTTAAATGAAATGGTACATTCCCAGTTTAAATATTTTTTTGCTTTTGATGCGTCTCCACAAAGGTAATTAACTTCCAACGGTCTGTAATATTGTTTATCAATTTCAATAAGCGTTGATCCGTTTGCACTGTTAATACCTTTTTCATTTAAACCTTTACCAACCCATTTGATTTTAATCTTTACAACATTAAATGCAGCTTCGACAAAATCCCTAACCGAGAATGTCCTACCGGTTGCTAATACGAAATCATCGGCATCCTTAAATTGAAGTATTTTCCATATGCCATTTACATAATCTTTCACGTGTCCCCAATCTCTTTTTGCTTCTAAATTTCCTAAGTAAATTTTTTTTCTTTTTTTTGAAATTATATCAGCTATCCCCATGGTAATTTTTCTAGTGACGAAATTTTCTCCTCTCGTTGGACCTTCGTGATTGAATAAAATACCGTTGGAAGCAAATATTCCATAAGCATCTCTATAGTTTTTGGTAATCCAATATGAATAAAGCTTAGCAACAGCATATGGACTTTGAGGTGAAAATGGTGTTAGTTCACTTTGTCTTTTTTTTTTTGAGTTTCCATAAAGTTCTGAAGTTGATGCTTGATAAAACTTTGTCTTTCTTTCTAAGCCTAAAATTTTTATTGCCTCTAATAAACGAAGGGTTCCTATTGCATCAGCGTTAGCTGTATATTCGGGTGTTTCAAAACTGACCATCACATGACTTTGAGCTGCTAAATTATAAATTTCATCTGGCTTAATCTCAGATATTAATCTTAATAGATTTGTTGCGTCAGTAAGATCACCATAATGAAGTTTGAAGTCTGTTTTTTTTTCCATTGGGTCAACATACAAATGATCTATTCTTTCTGTATTAATTATTGATGATCTTCTTTTAACACCATGGACAATATAATTTTTTTTTAATAAAAATTCTGAAAGGCAAGAACCATCTTGGCCGGTTACCCCAGTTATTAAGGCTACTTTTTTCATACTATTATTAATACCATATGTTTTATCTTATAGAATATAAAAAGTAGAATTATATGGATAAATAAACAAACTGAGTGTTAATAAAATATTATTTTGCCAAAACAAAATATATAATTTTGTTATTTAACAAGTTGTAATTTGATGAAAACATTGGATATCATGCGTTACAGGAGGTATAAAAAAACACTTTAATTTGTTGTATATACACATATTTACGTTTTTTGGGCTTGCAATAATGTGCGTAGTTTTTCTGAATTAAAATATAGTTAATTTAAAAATCTATAAATTACTTAAAGTTACGGAATAAATGAAAAATAAATTTTAAATTATTTTAATTAAGTTATGCATAATTTAAAATAATATATTTATTAAAAATTGATTTCATTTAGGTAAATATATTAGTAATAATGAGACAAGGTAAATATATTAATAATAAAGAGAAAAGAAAATTTAATTTCTTAAATCAGACTTTAAAAACTGAAAATTATAATGAAACCATTTAAAAATAAAAAATTAATTATAATCACACTACTTTCTTCTCTCTCAATCTTGATAATAATTACTTTACTTAATATTGACGATAGCGATTCAAAAGCTGAATCAGAAAAAAAAATAATTACTGAAAAACCGATTCTTGACAATCCTAAAAATGAAATGATGGTTTCAGAGCAAAAACAAACTAATGAGGTGCCAAATCTTAAAGAGTCGAAAATTGATCAATTGTCAACTGAAAATCATTCATCTAATAAACCGAAAGTAAATAAAAAGTCTTTAAACAATTCGAAATCAGATAAGAAAATAAAAGAAACAAGATTGTCTAAATCTAAAACATCTGGGGAAAAAAAGTCCAAAAAAAAGAATCAGAAATTCAAACCTAAAGATCCACGAGAAATAGTTTTGTTGTTACATGATGGTCTAAGGAACTCACATAAAGAAAATTTTAAAAATTATGAATCAGTAGAATATTTAGTAAATGAAACTTACAACGTAGAAAAGATGATATCTATGATAATTGGAAAAAAATGGAATCAAATAAATAAAGAAAAACAAGAAGAAGTAACATTAGTATTTACTGAATATGTCATTAAGAACTATATTAAAAGATTCAAAAAAATTAAACAAATAGCTTTTGAGAATATAAGTAGTAAAGAAGTAAGAAAAAATTATTTTCTTGTTAAAACAAAACTTAAATTACTTAATGAAGATGATGTAAAAATTGATTATTTACTAACAAAAAAGAACGGGGAGTGGAAAATATTTGACGTTTTGTTAGCTGGATCGGTAAGTGAAATTGCAACAAAAAAATCAGAATTTAATTCATTTATCTCTAATGACATAGATGATTTGATCAAAGCTCTTCAGTCAAAAAACTCTATTCTGATTAAATAGCATTTTAAGAGATATTAGTTTTTTTTAAAATGAAATTCTTTAAAAGTCCGTCAAACTATCATGAATGCTGGGTAAAATAGAAAATATATTCAATTAAACATAGAATACATTTATTTGTTTATAATTTTTTGTACTAAAATGTATAAGGAAAATATAAGTGTAAAAAAGTTTGCAACGATAAGTGGTTTATCATTATTTACAATTCCATACAGTAACCAACTGCCGACTCCTACAGTAAAAACTACAAACATCAAAAGTGAAATATCTTTAGTGCTATTACTTTTCCAAATCTTTATTACCTGTGGTACAAAAGCAATAGTAGTGCAAAAGGCAGCGAAGTAACCTACAAAACCTATAATTTTTTTGGTTCCAAGTATATTAAATAAATCCATGATTATTTTTTAATAAGATAATTATATCATAATTCCGTATCGTCAAAAGTAATAAGATCAAGAAAGCAATATAGAAAAATTCTTAATAGAAATTTTTAATTATATGATTAGTATAAATTAGATGATCGTTTCAAAAATTTATATAATGTGTAAAAACTTTAAAAAAAGATTAAATGATTACTAATAATTTTTATTTAGCCCTCTTAGCTTTCTCTCCTATATTGATGGCGGGTATCTTATTAATTGGTTTTAGAATTGCAGCAAAATTTGCAATGCCACTAGTTTTTATAACTACATGTTCAATCGCTTATTTTATTTGGGGCATGACCGGAAAAAGAATTATAGCTTCTTCTTTTCAAGGATTGATAATTACATTTAGTATTGCTTGGATTATTTTTGGTGCAATTATGTTGTTGAACACTCTGAAATACTCAGGTGCTATTAGTACTATGAGAAAAGGTTTTTCAGATATTAGCACTGATAGACGTGTCCAGGTGATTTTAATTGCTTGGCTATTTGGTTGTTTTATAGAAGGAGCATCGGGATTTGGAACACCAGCAGCTGTTGTTGCACCACTTATGGTTGCAATTGGGTTTCCAGCTTTAGCGGCTGTTGTATTTGGAATGATGATTCAATCAACTCCAGTTTCTTTTGGAGCGGTTGGTACTCCTCTCATAGTTGGTGTACAAGGTGGATTAGATAAAGTTATTTTGACTGAGAAATTAATACAAAAGAATATTGAATGGGAGTATTTTTTTAGACTTATTGTTTCAGAGGTAGCCATAATTCATGGTATTTGTGGAATATTAATGCCACTTTTACTTGTAATGATAATGACAAGATTTTTTGGTCAAAAAAACTCGTGGATCGAGGGTTTTTCCATAGCTCCATTTGCAATATTTGCGGGATTAAGTTTTATAATACCTTATGTGTTAACAGGAATTTTTCTGGGACCAGAATTTCCTTCAATAATTGGGGGTCTGTTAGGTTTAATCTTAGTAACATTTGCAACAAAATATAATTTTTTAGTACCTAAAGACACGTGGGATTTCGTGCAATCTTCAAAATGGCCCGATTCATGGAAAGGAAATATAAATATTTCTTATGATGAAAGTTCAAAAAAAATTAATAATTTTTTTGCATGGTTACCATATCTTCTGCTCGCATTACTGTTAGTATTATCAAGAATATGTGAACCAATAAAATCCTTTTTAAAATCAGTGAAATTTAATTTTAGTGACATTTTTGGTGAGCAAAATATCAGTGCAAGTTTAGAGCTATTGTATTTACCTGGTGGTATTTTACTATTTATATGTTTTTTGACATTTTCTCTCCACAGAATGACTATTAATGAAATAAAAAATACATTTTCTGAATCCTTTCAAACTGTGTTACGCGCTGCATTTGTATTGATTTTTACTGTACCTATGGTGAGAATAATGATTAATTCAGGGATCAACCAAAATGAAATTGTTAGTATGCCAATTTCGATGGCGCAGGGTATGTCTGACGGTATGGGGCAAGTATATCCTGTGTTTGCTCCAACAATAGGTGCAATAGGAGCTTTTCTGGCAGGTTCAAACACTGTGAGTAATTTAATGTTAAGTCAATTCCAATTTGAAACTGCTACAATTTTAAATTTATCTGGTGTTTTAATGGTAGCTGCACAAAGTGTCGGAGCTGCTGCTGGAAATATGATTGCAATACATAATGTTGTGGCTGCTTCAGCTACTGTTGGTTTATTGGGTAGGGAAGGCGACGTGTTACGAATAACAATAATCCCAACATTGTATTATCTAACTCTTGCAGGGTTAATTGTTTTTATATTTTTATATGTTTTAAAATTAAATGATCCACTTCAGATAATCTAAAATAATCAGTTTTTTTTATTTTCATTGTTCCAACAAACTAAATCTTCAAAAGGGGAGTTATTTTTTTGGATCAATAAATGTGATGGTGGAAAAAAATCAAATCTTATCTTATTAACATCTTGTTTATCTTCAATTGAATTTGCTTGATAGAAGTAATAAGAATCGTCGATAGGACTAGATTTTTTATACATAATACCCTTTTTTTGAAAAAATGAATTTCTGTTGTCTGTTTCAAAAACTTTAAAAGAAAAGTCTACCTTCATTTTGTTGTTTTCAAATTTTGGTATATTAAATTCTAGTATAGGCCCAATTTCATCAGCGCAAGTAATTAATTTGGCTTGGAGAACTTTACTTAATGAAGGATTTAAAAATAAAACAAAACAAAGTAGGATTTTAATAAAAATAATTTTCCTCATAATTATAAATATCATTTTTTTATTATTTTAGAAACAAAACTAGAAATCTCATAGACAATTAATCAACTTTTCTTATCAGAAAACTAATTTTAATATATAGTAAGTTTTATTAGTTTATGAAAAATTTTTTTTTATCAATAGTAATACCCTGTTTCAATGAAATAGACACAATTAATGAAATTATAAATCGTATTAGAAAGTGTAAATTTTCATTTAAGTACGAGCTAATAATTGTTGATGATGGATCTGTTGACGGGACAAGCGAATTTTTAAAAAAACTGAAGTCACATAATATTACTACCATTTTTCATAAAAATAATCTTGGTAAAGGCGCCTCTATAATGACAGGGCTTAAATATGCTAAAGGTGATTATATTGTAATTCAAGATGCTGACTTAGAATATGACCCAATTGATATAAAGAAATTGGTAGTCCCAATATTTGAAAACGGTGCAGATATTATTTACGGTTCGAGATTTGTTGATAATTCTAAGAGAAGGATACTTTACTTTTGGAATTACTTGGCAAATAAATTTTTAACCTTATTAATAAATATTTTTACAAACATGAACTTTTCCGATACACAGACCTGCTATAAAATGATAAAGAAAGATGTAATGCATAGCCTTAAGTTAAAGGAAAATGGATTTGGAATTGAAAGTGAAATTACAATGAAGATTTCAAAACTTAGCCTTAGAGTTTATGAAGTGGGAGTAAGTTATTCTGGAAGAACATTTGAAGAAGGGAAAAAAATTAGGTTTAAAGACGGGCTAAGAGCTTTATTTGTTATAATCAAATTAATATTTAAATAAAAATTAGTTTTCTAAGATATATTGTAAGTCACTCTAAAATTTTTTGAACTCAATATTTTATAAAATAATTAAGCCTCATCTAGTTCTTCCGGAATTATTTTTTCTGTATTAAAGTCTCTAAGTTGTTTTTCAAGCTCTTCGATCACACCTTGAAATTCAATAAAACTATCATTTATGAATGTAAAAAATTGAAAAATTGGTAAAATAATAATTAAACAAAAATAACTAACCGATAGGACAATTAAAAAAAAAAAAATTTTAGTCAAATTTCGATTGAACCACTCAAATATATTCGACATAATAAATTTTCATAAATATTTTCAAAACTTAAGCAGATGGATCACCTGATTTTACTTTATCCATCCACTCGGAGATTCCTATTACTTCATCTTTTTTTATTTTTTTTTTGTCTTTTTTTGATAGTGCATCCTGAACAATATCTGTTTTTTTCCAACCCGCAATTGGAGTCTTCTTATCATTTTTCGGTAAATATTTAGATTTACATATTTTTTTATATCTATGAATATATCTTGGACAATTTTGCCAATAGTTGATCAGTTTAATACGCACAATTAAATCTGCTTCAGGATACATATTTAACAATGGATCATTTTCTAAAATTGATGCTTGCCCGTGTACACGTAGTCTGTTTGGTTTTTCAAAAGAAATAAATAATAAACCTACATTATTGTTTTCTTTAATATTCCCTATAGACATGAACATTCCATTACCATCAAAACTTGGGAAGGCCAGAGTTCTGTTATCTAAAACTTTAACAAACCCCGGATCTCCACCTTTATAAGAAACTGTTGGCATCTTGTTATGATCAATGGTTGAAAGGAAAAACATATCTCTTGTTTTGATAAAGTCTATGGCATCCTTGTCAAACTTATCTTTTACAATAATATTATTAAGCTTGTCTGCCATTTTTCTGGAGTCAAATTTGTCTTGTAGTTCTCTATGAGAATTGCTGTATAACTTTTTCATATATATCAACCATAAACTATTTTGTTGAATTTAGTAACCTTTCTTGTATTCGAATGTACATGATCTAAATTAAGCAGATTGCAAAAACTGTTTAAAATGAGATTCTATTGAAAATTTAATTATTTTTGAAGAAGATTAATTAATTTCTTTTCTAAGTTTTTACTTATTAATTTCACTCCATCAGGATTAGGGTGTTTCCCATCTTTTAAGTTTAATTTAGGATTGAGAGCAACTCCATCAAGTAGGAAGGGTAAAAAAGTAACTTTATATTTTTGTGCAAGGTCAGGGTATATTTTATCAAATTCTTTCTTGTACTTTTCTCCAAATATTTCCTGAGATATCATACCAGCTAAAAGAATAGTTATTTTTTTTTGTCTAAGAATTTCTATAATATTGTTTAAATTTTTTTTTATTAAATTTGGCTTAATTCCCCTTAACATATCATTAGCCCCAAGACACACGACAGCAATATCTATATCATTTCTTTCAAGTAACCATTGTAATCTATTAAGTCCACCAGAGGATGTGTCTCCAGATACACTTGCATTTATAACAGTCACATCATACCCTTTCATTTTGAGATTATTTTCTAAAATAGTAGATAAATGAAATTCTTGATCTAGTCCGTATCCAGCCATTAAACTATCACCAAACAAAACAATTTTTTGGTTACAATAAGCTTTTGTTGGTATAGTGTTTACTCCAATAATCAATACGAACAAAAACTTTAAAATGAAGAAATTATATAAATTAGATAACATTAACCTTAACTATCATTTAAATGGAAATGAAATCAAGGTTTTAAAAAATATTAATTTTGAAATAAATAAAAATGAAAGAGTAGCCATAATAGGCGAGAGTGGTTCTGGGAAAACAAGTTTGTTGATGCTAATGTCTGGATTAGAAAAACCAACAACTGGTTCAATATATTTTAATAACGAAGATTTATCTAAAATTTCCGAAAAAAAAAAAACTCAAATAAGAAAGAAAAAAATTGGATTAATATTTCAACAATTTTATTTAATACCAAATTACAATGCACTAGAGAATGTTATGTTTCCAATGCAAATAAATAAAATGAAAGATGAAGAAAAAAAGGCTAATTCTCTTTTATCAGATATAGGTTTAAGTCACCGAAAATATAATCTACCCTCTGAATTATCTGGTGGAGAACAACAAAGAGTTGCAATAGCCAGAGCAATTTCATTTAATCCAGAAATTATTTTAGCGGACGAACCAACTGGAAATTTAGATAGAAAAAACACAGAGCTCGTCTCGAATTTACTATTGGAGTCCTCACATAAAAATAAAATTAGTTTGATTTTAGTGACTCACAATATGGGTTTAGCAAAAAAGTGTGACAGAGTCATAAAGTTACTCGATGGTTACATAAAAGCTTAAAAAATGACTTTCTCTAAATACCTTCATTTTTTTATAAAAGAACTTAATAAAAATAAATCAAAAATTACTAAAGTATTTTTTACAATTTTTATAAGTTTAGTAATTTTTTCGTCAGTAACAATCTTAAAACATAGCATAGAAAATGAAATAAAAAATAATTCAAGAGTTCTGCTGGGAGGTGATTTGGAATTATCTACCAAAAATTATGACTTAAATTTAGATTTCTTAGAAAAATTACAAGAACATTATTTTATGACAAAGATAGTTGAATTTACTACTATTTTACGAGCAAAAAATGAGAAAAGTAAAACAACACGAATAAAAGTAATTGACAATTTTTACCCCCTTGTTGGTAATGCGATTGTTGAACCTGCCAACTCACTAAAATTACTCAAAACAAAACCTAATAGTATTTTGATTGATAAAACCACTCAAAAAAATCTTAATTTAAAAATAGGTGAAAAAATAAATATACAAAAAACTTCTTTTGAGGTCATTGGAGTCATACAAAGTTTACCAGATATTGGTGGTTTTTTTCTTTTTGGAGATCAAGCATTAATAAATGAATCAAGTTTTAAGAATCTTAAAATCAATAATCTAGGAAGTTTTTTTATTTTTAAATATAAGCTTTTAAAAAAAGATATTAATCAAGAATTTAAGAATAATTTTAATTCAAATCAAAATCTTGAAATTAAATATCCCGAGGATGTTAGCCAGAATTTAAAAAAGGCTATTGAAAATTTTATTTATTTTTTATCTATTATTTCAGCATCAGCAATTCTTATATCTGGAATTGGGTTAAAAAACTCACTATTTTCATTTTTAAGTAATAACCAGTTTAAGATTGCAATTTATAAGTCATTAGGACTAGACTCCGAGAATATTAAATTACTTTATTATATACAAACATTCATTATTCTTATCTTTTGTTCCACATTTGCTTATATTTTTAGTTTATTTATAATCTCGATTTTAGATCAAAGTCTTTTAAGTTTTCTCAATATAGAATTAAAGGTAAAATTTAAAATTCATGATTTCTTAATAATTCAGTTTTTCAGCAGTTTAATATTTTTTATTTTTGCTAAACCAGTTTTAGATAGTATTGACCAAATTAAAGTAGCCGATTTATTTAGGAATAGTAATTCAAACCTGAATTTAAAATATAGCAGAAAATCAGTTTTAGAAATTACAATATTTTTAGCAATATTTATTTTCTTTTTTTGTATTTTAAATGTTAAGCCTCAACAAACAGCTATATTTTTATTATTTTTTATAATTATTGGTTTTTTCTATTTTTTACTATCTAAGTTCTTTATTTTTATTTTAAATAAAATAAAAAAAATTGAACATATATCCATTAAAATGAGTATTAAAAATCTGAATGCTTATCGCGGTCTCAATTCAATAATAATTATGACTATGGGAATGGGTATAACTATATTATTCTTTTTGGGCATTTTATCTTCTAGTATTAATAAAGAATTAAATACTTCGATACCAAAAAACGCTCCACATTATTTTTTTTTAGGAATTCAACAAAATGAATTGAATTTGTTCACTGAGCAAATTAGCAAAATTGACCATCAAGCAAAGACCAAAATCATGCCAATGATATCTGCAAGAATAGAGAAAATAAATAATAGAAAACCGAAAGAAATTATTGATGTAAAAAATAAAAGTTTTTGGTTTATAGATGGTGAAAGAAGAATATCTTGGTCAAAAGATCCACCAATTAACAATCCAGTTATCAAAGGCAATTGGTGGGATTTAGATAAAGAGAAAAATTTAAAGATTTCATTAGATTCCAAGGTCGCAAATGATCTAAAATTAAAGATTGGTGATTCAATAACATTCAATATTTATGGAAATTCTGTTTTAGGTATTATTACAAATTTTAGAAAAGTCGATTATAAAGATTTAAATATTAACTTTGCTATTTTATTTAATCCAAAATATGCTTCAAATATTCCCCACGAATTTTTGTCCACCGTAAAATTTAACAACGTCGAATTGGTTAATTTAAGCAACTTAATAACACAACTACCTACAATTACGTATATAAGAGTGTCTGAGTATATCAATAAAACAAAATTATTTTTAAATAAATTGTTTGTTGTCAGCATTTTAATTTCCTGTGTAGTTATAATAATTGGACTTATCGTAATTTCAAATGCTGTCAGTGTTATAGGGAATTTGAAATTGTACCAAAATCTAGTTTTAAGAATTCTAGGTTTAGAAAAATCAAATATAATAAGATTAATAATTTTTGAATCCCTAATACTATTTATACCCATTATAATATCTGCTTTTGTTTTTTCTACGGTATTTTCTTACTATTTTATAATAAACTTTTTTAATATCAGTTGGTATTTTTCTTATAAAGTTCTTTTGGTCATTTCTAGTTTATTCTTGATAGTGCTAGTGATAACATTATTATCTTCAAATAGAAGGTACATAAATTTTAGTGCTTACTCTCTCCTAAGGAATGGTTAATTCTCCAATCATAATAATATTCTTCAAACGTGTATTTAGTTTTTAATAAAAAATAAAAAATAAAAAAAGTAATCCCAATATACTATTTTTATTGACTTCTCTTTTGGGTGAATAGATTTATGAGTCAAATTCACATTGATGATCAAAATAAACCAAAACAAAAGCTTTAAAATATTTAGTAACTTTTAAAGACTTTAGTAATTATTTCATTATCAGGGTCTTTTTTTTTCTAATTTAAAAAATTTTTTTAAATTTGCTTGATAAAAATACCATACTCACAATTTTCTGAATGTTTTGGTCTTTCATCTAACCTTAAGCAGTCGTGAATATTATTTAGTGCTACTTCAATCCAAGACAGATTCGTTTTGTATTCTATTAAGGTCATTTTGAACTCCATTATAGCATTTTTATCATTTAAAAATCTTTGATCTGTAAATCTATTACCATCGCAATATAAAAAAAAACCTATTTCATCAACGTCAAAACCTTTTTTTTGCATTACCCAAACATATAGATCCATTTGTCTTTTGTAAGCTTCTTTCCATTTATCGTTTAAATTTATAGGTCCATTATTTTTTTTTTGCGATGTGCTCTTGTAATCAACTATGTGAAGCTTGGATGTTTTTGTATTTAACCATACATCATCGAGCCCACCTCCCACTCTAATATTTGACTCTAAATGATCATAATGCATTCTGTTTTCAGCACCAAAATGCATACTCTGAGTCCAAAGTTCAAAATGTTCATGTTGGTAGGGTATTAAGTGTGAAAAACCATGATTTTCTAAAAAGGGATGTGATTTTTTTTTCTCTCTATAATAATCAAAATCTTTTTTTAACAAAATATCCGTAGCCTCATTAATATTAAAGCCTGGCATTTTTGGAAATTCAATGCCTTCAACCTGCTGCATAAAAAAACATGCTGGACATTTTATGAAGTTTTCTATTCTTGACCTGCTAAGTTCGTATGGTTCAAAATTATTAATATCAAATTTCCCTCTATGTCTTGCCATAAAAAATCCAAGTTAATTTATTTCTTAATAATTATCATTACTTTTTGTACTCCTGGTAATAATCAGGTGGTCATGAACCGAAGTTCAACGGATTTTTAATCTGTTACTTTAGACCGTAAGTTTTTGATTTAAAATCATAAATATTTTTCCATCAAACTTTACTATCAAACTTTTTTTAAATCTCTAGTTTATCCTATAAAACCCTATTAATAATCACTAAAAGTAGCAGAAATTGCAAAAAAAGTTTAATTAAACTCTCGATTAAGCTCTATTTTTTTTATGAAATCCTCAATATTGTAATTAATTATCTTAATATTTTTTTTATCTAAAAGCCATTCTATCATATTTTTAGAATCTTCATGAATATTTGGTGCAATAAAAAAAGTTTTCTTTCCTTTGGAAGAATTAATAAAAGTATATTCATTAATCTTCCTAGGAATCTTGTTAATTTCTCTAGGCACTTGTTCAGCATTATTTATAAGTGTTGCTTCAATAAAAATATAATCTTTATCATTCTCAATCTCAATATCAAACTTCTTTGGAGGGGCCTGATGGTATGGAATTCCTTCATCATCACTTTTTAAGTTAGGTTTGATGTTTATTTCTGAGTAATTAATCTTTATTGAAAGAGCTATCAGCCATTCAAGTCTAATATAGGCCACTATATCTTTAATGATTTCATGTTTTGAACTTTTCTTATTACTCAACAAAAGAAGTTCCTTTTTAATTGTTTCCCAACCTAATTTTAAAGACCAATTATCAAGCTCATCTGAATTTATTGTTTCTGGAAGTTGTGTCTTATAATCAAGAAGAAAAGTATCTTCACCAGATACATAATTAAAATATTCTTTTTCAGAATTATAGTTTTTAACTATGGAATAATTTTGAATTATATATTCCGCTAAGTCGGCTCTTTTTTTATTTATATCAAAAAACCTACCCTCGCCTCTACGACTTATTAACCCTGTAATAACCATTTTACGATTAAAGTCATCTGGATACTCATTTAAGATTGAACGATCTTGTCTTGATTTTTGTCTTTTTCCTCCAGTTAATGAATCGCAAATCTCGAGTATAGTTTCATCACTTGCATTAAAGCCGTGAGATTTTCTTAATTCTTTTATAGTTTTGTAAAGTTCTTCAGAATTATTATCTCTCCAAAAAACAAGGATTGCTAATTCTTTTTTAGATATACCCGCAGAAGAAATTTCATTATCTTCATTTAGTAACTTTATTGTTTTCAATAATAATGAGAGAGGATTTACCTCATTTAGCACTCTTTTAAATGGATTGTTCACTTGATATTTAGTAAGAGCATGTAAAAAAATTGATTGTTCTCTTTCAGATATTGGTTCAAGTTTCCAAGGTTCTGGCAAATTATCGAGTTCACAACATTCAGCTAATTTATTTCCTAAATTTGTAACTTTTATCTCTTCTTTTTTAAATTCAGGTTCGTTAAACCAAACAAATCCAAATAATCTTGCTAACTCAAAAACAGTTTTGAATCTAGAGGACCAACCTTTATCAAAACCTCTTTGTTTATGATTTTGAGATACTTTAGTTACAATATCTTCTGCCATTTGATCTGATATTTCTATATCTGAATTAAAATAAGTGTCTTTATAATTTGAAATTAATTTAATTGCTTTTCGTACAAAATAAATTTTTTCTTTTACACAATCCTTCATTATTTGGATTGCTAAATTATCATCTAACACTTGGCCGTTATATTTTTGAATTATCTTTAATAAATATTTACATCTCTCAGGACTTCTTAGTGTCGTTGTAAATAATATAGGAGAGTACTGTTCTTGATTTTTTTTTGTATTATCATTTCTCATAATTATTGATTAAAACTTCTCTAAAACTTTTAATCGTATTATCATTAAAGCTTATATAATTACTCTTAATCTTATAGCTTTTATATTTTTTTAGCCAGTCTAGTAGAATTTTGTTTTTCTTTCCTCTATATTCAGTTACATTTGAAAGTGCCCATTTAATTTTTCTTTTATTAAATTCATCAAGTTTTTTAAGTAGTTCAGTTTCATCGTTCTCATTCCAATATTTATTATACTCTCCAGCTGTGATTAAATATGGAGGATCACAATATAAAAAATCATCTTTTTTGAACTTTATATTTATAAGAAATTCCTTATAATCTTGATTATAAAATTTTACTTTTTTACTTCTTATTACTTTAAAATAATTGTTTAGAGCTAAAACAGTATTTTTGTTAAAATCTACATTTCCAACCGGAAGATTAAATTTACCATTAGCGTTAAATCTTAATATTCTATTAAAACCCAAAATCAACAATATATACAAGGATGTATAATTAATTTTTGAACTATTATTAAAATCATTTTTTAATTTTGTATATCCTTGTTTATTGAATTGAGCATAATAAGTTTTAACAAATTTTTTTCTTAAATCTTGAGGAATAATATCTTTTTCATAAGACCTAGATAATTTATATTTTTCTAAAGTCTCTTTGATATTGAAAAAAAATAATTTTGGATTTTTGCTAGAGTTTAATAGATGTTTGTGTAGGCCTATTAGATGTTTATCTCGATCATTTAAAAAGTAACTATTTGCTTCAACATTTAGAAATACACTCCCTCCACCAGTAAATGGCTCAATAAAGTTATTAATTTTTTTTGGAAACTTTTCTTTAAGCTGATCTAGGAGTTTAAACTTATCTCCCATATAAAATAATGGAGATCTA
>MDTG01086101.1_pt1 | contig 14941 bp, 11 predicted proteins | sample 811421 | NCBI WGS metagenome assembly MDTG01 (sample SAMN05326645, study PRJNA326480) | marine metagenome | isolation source: seawater | place: Pacific Ocean: South East | collected 2011
ACCAGTAAAAAATATAGAATCAAAATACATTCAATATGATGCATTGATACTACCATCATTTACAGAAGGTTTGCCAAATGTAGTATGTGAAGCTATGGCATGTGGATTACCAATTTTAATGAGTGATGTTGCAGATGCCAAATTATTAGTTGAAAACGAAAAAAACGGGTACTTATTTAATCCACATGTTTCAGACGAAATTTGTAGTGCTTTGATTAATTTTATGACTTTAGATAAAAATAATAAACAAAAAATGGGAAATTTAAGTAGAGCCAAAAGTGAACTCCTGTTTTCTGAAAAGAAATATGTAGAAAGTTATTATGATGTTTTTAAAAAACTGATTTATGATAAGAAATAAGAAAATTTTAATTTCTGGTGCAGGAGGATTTATAGGAATAAATTTGGCTAAATATTTTGCAGGTAAAGGAAATCATATTTTGGGATTATTGATGTTTGGTCAAAAAAATAAATTTTTAACTGATTCAATAATATGTGATATCACAAGCATGAAATCATTAAAAAATTTAAAAAATTATGAGTTTGATTATGTTTTTCATCTTGCTGGTTTAACAGATGTGAAAAGAAGTATTGAAAATCCAATTGAGTGTTTTAATGTAAATATAAATGGAACTATCAATTTACTAGAGCTTTTAAGAAATAAAAAATTAATTTCATTTAATCTAATATCCTCTGTAGGGGTTTTATCTAAAAGTAATTCTCTCCCAATTTCAGAAAAAGCTCTCTATGGGCCTACTACACCCTATGCAGCTTCTAAAATGAGTGCCGAATCAATCCTTCAAGCATATGGGGATTGTTATAATTTACCATTTCATATAACAAGATTATTCAATGTTTATGGCCCTGGAAAATATGGACTCGTAATTTATGATTTTATAAAAAAATTAATATTGAATCAAAACGTATTAGAGATTCATGGTGACGGTGAACAAATAAGAGATTTTTTATTTATTGATGACGTAGTTAAAGGAATTGAATTGGTTTCACATAAAGGATTAAATAAAAACATTTATCATTTGGCAAGTGGTAAACCCATCTCAATAAATAAATTAGCCTTTAGAATTATAAAATATATAGGATTAAAAAATGTTAAAATTACTCATACTAACACTCATTTTAATGGAGAATTAACCAGATGGTATGGCGATAATACAAAACTCAAAAAAATAGGATTTAAACCCACCACAAGTTTAAAGACGGGATTAATTAAAACTATAGATTGGTTTAAAACAAATAAAAAATAAATATGAAAAAAGCATTAATAACGGGGGTCACAGGACAAGACGGTGCCTATTTGAGCAAATTTCTTTTGCAGAAGGATTACAAGGTGTATGGAACATTTCGAAGAATAAGTCAGCCAAATTTCTCAAGACTTCAATCACTCAAAATTTTGGATCAGGTAGAACTAATTCCTTTTGATCTTTTGGATCAAAGTTCAATGATTGAACTTTTGAAAAAAGTTCAACCAGACGAAATATATAATTTGGCAGCTCAAAGTTTTGTAGGTGCCAGTTTTGAACAACCGGTAGCAACTGGTGAAATTTCTGGCCTTGGATTAACAAGATTACTTGACTCAGTAAGATTAATTTGTCCAAATTCCAAATTTTATCAAGCATCTACTTCTGAGATGTTTGGAAAAGTTCAAGAAATTCCTCAGACTGAAAATACATACTTTTACCCAAGAAGTCCATATGGAGTTGCTAAACTTTATGCACATTGGATTACAGTAAATTACAGAGAAGCATATAATTTATTTGCTTGTAGTGGTATTTTATTTAATCACGAATCACCTTTAAGAGGAAGAGAGTTCGTAACAAGAAAAATAACATATAATGCTGCAAAGATATTTCATGGCCTAGATAATAAATTACACTTAGGAAATCTTTCAGCTATGAGAGATTGGGGTTTTGCTGGAGATTATGTTGAGGCTATGTGGCTAATGTTACAACAAAAGAAGCCAAAGGATTATGTTATTGCCACTGGAAAAAATTATTCAGTTCAAGATTTTGTTGAACGAACCTTTAATATTTTAGGCTTAGATTGGAAAAAACATGTTGTTGTTGATAAAAAATTGTACAGACCAACCGAAGTTCAAACATTATTAGGAGATCCCAGAAAAGCAATTGAGGAATTAGGATGGGACCCACTAAAAACAAGTTTTGATGAATTGGTAAAAATGATGGTTGATTCTGATTTAAAAATAGTTGGCGAGAAAAAATTTCTTAATGATGAATATAATTACGCAAGTATTAATGAATTTCCACATTTTAAGGAATAATGAAAAAAAATAAAGTTTTACTTATTGGGCCCAGCCCCCCTCCACATGGCGGTATCGCTACATATTGTAATGATATTTATAAATCTGATTTAAAAGATACTTATGAAATTGTTTTTTTTGATGTAACAATACCAATGAAATTTAGACCTAAGTTTAACACCGATTCTAATATCAAAAACATATTTTGTCGTGATGGTTTAATTAATGCAGTCAAACAATTATTATTTGTTTTTGTAAATTTTACTAGGTTTAGCAGATTGATTTTAAAAAATGATTTTAAAATAATCCATATCATAAGCTGTACTGGAAATGGTTTCTGGAGAAATGGTATATTTATTCTATTAGCAAAGCTAAAATCAATTAAATCAATATTTCATGTTGTTGGTGAAATTGATGTTTTTTGGAGTACTTCTGGTTTTTTCAAGAAAAAACTTATAAAATTTTTCCTAGATATTTCCGATAAAATAATTGTTCAATCTGAAGGTATAAGGAGCAAGGTAAAATTAATGACAAAAACTCATATAGTTTCGATTATTAACGGAGTTGATACAAATATTTATAATCCAACTAATAAATTGTCAAAGGATAATGTTAATGAACTTTGTCTTGTTACTGTTGGGGTATTGGGCAATAGAAAAGGTTATAATGATTTGATAGATCTTGCTTCGATTTTAGTTGAATCAAATATCTCAGATATTAAGTTTAGGTTTATTGGTGGAGGAGAAGTTTCTCTATATAAATCTATTATCAAGGAAAAAAATCTAGAAGGAATTATTAAAATCTTTGACAACATTAGCAATGAGGAAAAAATTAGTTTACTTAAATCAAGTGATGTCTTTGTTTTACCCACATATAATGAAGGTCAGCCAATTTCTATAATTGAAGCTTTTTGTTGTGGTCTACCAATAATTAGCACTAATGTGGGTGCTATTCCCGAGATTATAAATGAAAAAAGTGGATTCTTATTGAATCCAGGCGACCTCGCTAAACTAAAGGGTATTATTTTAAAACTATATACAGATAGGGAATTATTAAAGTCAATTTCGAAATATAATCAATCTAAATTTAAATCTTTATTTTCTTTTGATAGAGTTTTATCACAGTTAGATGTAGTTTATAAAAGTGTATTAAATAGATGAATAATTTTCTAGAATCTATATACTTTAATTCCTCATATTTAATTCAGAATATGATGATTAATATCAAGGGATATTTAATCAAAATCCGCAGATATAATGGTGGATTTAAAAAACTTCTTGCAAAGTATATGATGTCTGATCCAAATCAAATAGATAATCATTCACTAAGGGAATTTCTGATATCTGCATCAAAAACTAAGTTTTGGAAAAAAAAATTTAATGAATTTAATGTTAATATAAATTCAAAAAATTTAATTGGTGAGATATCCAAGCTTCCAATACTAACAAAAGAGGAGGTCAAAATGAATTACGACTCAATATTAAACATAAATGAGGAAAAATATATTTTATGGAGTAAAACTAGTGGTTCAACTGGGAGTGGATTAATTTTTCCTCAAACACGAGTATCAGAACAAAAGCAGTGGGCTATATGGTGGAGATATAGAATTAAAATTGGCATTGATTATAACACATGGATGGGTTGGTTTGGTGGTAGAAAGATTGTTAGTTTAAAACAGACTAAAGCTCCATTTCACAGAATTAATTTTCCTATGAAGCAAATAATGTTCAGTGCATACCATCTGAATAAAGATTCTGTTTCTGAATATTATAATGTTTTGAAGAAAAAAAAAATTTCTTGGTTACATGGTTATCCCTCGCAACTTTCTTTATTGGCACACCTTATTAAAGAAAAAAAACTAAAAAAGTTAAAATATCTAAAAATTATCACAACCGGATCAGAAAATCTATTGCAAAATCAAATATCAATTTTAAAAGATGTATTTGATGTTCCAATAAGACAACACTATGGTTTAGCTGAGGGAACTTCAAATATTAGTGAAGGTGTAAATTCAGAATTTGTTTGCGATCAAGATTTTTGTTACACTGAGTTTGTGAAAAAAAACAATTTCTATAAAATCATTGGTACCAATTATAATAATCCTGCATTTCCTCTTATTCGATATGATTCGGGAGACTTGGCAAATATTGAAATAAATTCAAATGGAAATAAAAAAATTAAATCTATTGATGGAAGAATTGAAGACTATATTGTTTTGAAAAATGGTGTAAAATTGGGAAGACTTGATCATATTTTTAAAAGTTTAACAGAGATTAATGAAGCTCAATTATTCCAGCCCGACATTGACACTATCATATTCAAAATAGTAAAAGGTAAGAATTATGATTTAAAAAATATTGAGGATAAATTGATTAAAGAAATTAGAAAAAGAATTCCGATAAATATTAATATTAGAATTAGTTATGTTGAAAAAATTAAAAAACTTGAGTCTGGAAAACTCAAATTTGTAATTTCTAAAGTAAAAAATTAATGAAGCAAATTATACAAAACTTAAAAACAGGAGAAACATTAATTGAGGAAATCCCAGTTCCTAAAGTTAATAGAGGAAGTGTTTTGATTAAAACTCATAAATCACTAGTATCGTTAGGAACAGAAAAAATGTTGGTTGAATTCGGTAAAGCAAATTATATTGAAAAAGCTCGACAGCAACCTGAAAAAGTTAAGCAAGTAATTCAGAAAATTAAAACGGATGGTTTAAAACCAACAGTTGAGGCTGTATTCAGAAAATTAGACCAACCTCTTCCATTAGGATATTGTAATGCTGGAGAAGTTATTGCAATTGGAGAAGGTGTTAAAGAGTTTAAAATTGGTGATAGAGTTGTAAGTAATGGGGCACATGCAGAAGTCGTTAATATTCCAGAAAATCTTGTTGCAAAAATTCCAGATGACGTTTCATATGAAGATGCTGTATTTACTGTTGTTGGAGCTATAGGTTTACAGGGTATTAGACTAATAAAGCCAAATATTGGAGAAACAGTAGTTGTTATAGGGCTTGGACTTATAGGTCTAATTTCCATCCAGATATTAAAGGCTAATGGATGTAATGTTATAGGTTTTGATCAAGATTTAGAAAAGGTAAATATTGCCAGAAAATTGGGTATAACTTCATTCAATGCAAGCGATAATAATTCAATTAGGCTGGTTAACGAAAAAACCGATAATATTGGTGCTGACGCAATATTGATTACAGCTTCATCCAAGAGTAATGAAATTATTTCTCAGGCTGCAAAAATGTGCAGAAAAAAAGGTAAAATTATATTGGTTGGTGTTATTGGATTGAATATTCAAAGATCAGACATGTATGAGAAAGAAATAATATTTCAGGTATCATGTTCATATGGTCCTGGGCGTTATGATTCTAATTATGAGCAAAAAGGTCTAGATTACCCGATTGGATATGTTAGATGGACGGAAAAAAGAAATTTTGAAGCAGTTTTATACCTCCTTGACCAAAAATTAATTGATGTGGGTAGTTTAATAACTGAATCTATAGATTTTAAAGATTACAACAAAATATACTCAAATATTTCAAATAATAATTCGATAGCATCTATATTAAATTATAATTCTGAAAAGCAAACTATTACAAATAAGGTTAAAATATATAATAATGTTTTAGACGCTGAAACACCTATTTTAGGAATAATTGGAGCAGGCAACTATACTTCGTCAACCCTTTTACCCAAATTATATAAACTTGATGCTCAAATAAAATACATTTCATCATCAAACGGACTTTCAGGAACTTTATTAGCAAAAAAATATAAGATTTCCAATTCTATAACTGATAACGACATAGTTTCAGAAGATACTAATTTAACCGGGGTTATCGTAACCACTAGACATGATAGACATGCAAAAGATGTTATTAAATTTTTAAATTCAGATAAGCATGTATTTGTGGAAAAACCGTTGGCATTGAATATTGATGAGCTTAACTCAATCTTGAAAACCTATAAAAATTGTAATTCAACTTTAACTGTTGGATTCAATCGTCGTTTTTCTCCTCTTGCAATCGAAGCAAAGAATCAAATTTCAGATTCAACAATACCTATTAATGTTATTGCAACTATGAATGCAGGTTTTATTACTAATGAACACTGGGTCCATGATATGCAAATTGGAGGAGGAAGAATAATTGGTGAGGCATGTCATTATATTGATTTGATTAGCTTCTTCACTCAAAGTAAAATAACTTCCGTAGTAATGAATTCTATTGGAAAAAATCCAAATATTGGAACTGATAATGCAAGTATTCTGCTTAAGTATGAAAACGGTTCTCAAGGGGTAATAAACTACTTTTCAAATGGCAGTAAAAGTTATCCTAAAGAAAGAATTGAAATTTTTGATAACAATAAAAATATAGTAATTGATAATTTTAAAAAATTATCATTTTATGGATATAGTAGAAGAAATTTATCTATAACTCAAGATAAAGGCCATTCAAATATTTTAAAAGAATGGATTAAAATGATAAAAAACGGTACTGACCCTATAATTGATATAGAAAGTATTTTAAATACAACTAAAGCCTCTATATTGTGTCTTGATTCATTAAAAAATAATTGTTGGATTGATGTTGAATAAATTCTTTCGTTTCATAAATACAATAAGATATCTTAGACCGATTCAGATTTATTTTCAGGTATTGTACAAGCTTCGTTTGTCTCGGTTTTTTTTTATTTTTTTCAAAAAGAATTTTAAAATCACAAATAAATTAATTTGGAAAAATTATATCCTTAATGAGATTTCTTACAAAAACAAAAATTCTTTTGAATTCTTAAATTTATCACACGATTTTGGAAAAAAAATTGATTGGAATTACGACGGAAAAAATTTATTGTGGCTTTACAATCTTAATTATTTTAATTATTTAAACCAGTATGGAATAACAAAAGATATAGGTAAAGGTTTAATTAATGACTATATTAAAAATTATAAAAGCTTAAAATCTGGTCTTGATTCTTATCCTACTTCGTTAAGAATTATAAATTTCATCAAATTTATTTCAATATTTAATATTTATGACAAAAAAATTATAAAAATTATTAGATATGATTCTGAAAGACTATACTATAATTTAGAATATCATTTACTAGCAAATCATTTATTGGAAAATGCATTTGCTTTATTTTTTTCTTCTATGTTTTTTGATGATAATAGATATTTAGTTAAGTCCCTTAATATTATTAAAAATCAATTAAATGAGCAAATACATAATGACGGAGGTCATTATGAGCTTTCCCCAATGTATCACAAAATTATTTTGGTTAAAATACTTGATTTGATAAATTTAATCCGATTGAATAATAAAAAGAGCTTATTCAGTTTTGAAAAATATTTATTATCTAAAGCGTCAAAAATGCTGTCATGGTTAAATAACATATCTTTTTCTGATAATTCAGTTCCACTTTTTAATGATACTGCTAACAAAATCTCACACAATAACAGAGATATATTTCTTTATTCTGAAAAACTTAATATAAAACCTGATAATTTAAAATTATCAGATTCAGGATATAGAAAAATTGTGAAAGAAAAGTTTGAGTTAATTCTGGATATTGGAAATATAGGTTGCGAATACCAACCCGGTCATGCTCATGCTGACACATTCAGTTTTCAGCTAAATGTTGATAACAAGCCTTTAATAGTCGACAGAGGTATTTCGACTTATGATCCCGGTAAGCAAAGAAATATTGAAAGATCTACTAAATCTCATAATACCGTTTGTGTCGAAAATAAAAATAGTAGTGATGTGTGGAGTTCTTTTAGAGTTGGAAATCGTGCTAGGGTATATAATATCTCTGAAAACAGTTCAAAAATATCAGCAACACATGACGGCTATAAAAGTTTATCCTGTTTTCATACTAGATCATGGTCATTTTCAGAAAATCAAATATTGATTAAAGATAAAATGCAATCTGAAAACAATTTAAACTGTATCGCATATTTCCATTTTCACCCAGATGTTTCATTGGAAAAATTTAATGATAAAATTCAAATAGATAAAAAACAAGAAATTTCTTTTCAAAATTTCTCTAAAATTGAAATCAATGAATACTATTATTCCCCTCAATTTAATATTTTTTTTAAGGCAAAATTAGTTAAAGTTCATTTCATAGAACTTTTACATTCAAAATTTAGTTTTAATTAATTATGAAAATATTATTTCTTACTGATAATTTTCCTCCTGAGTTTAATGCCCCAGCTGTAAGGACATTTGAGCATTGTAAAAAATGGGTAGATTTAGGTGCTAAAGTTACAGTCATTACTTGTTTTCCAAATTTTCCAAAAGGTGAAATCTACTCAGGATACAAAAATAAATTTTACAGTACAGAAAATATAAATGGAATTAAAGTTATTAGAGTTTGGACTTATATTTCTTCTAATAGTGGTTTTTTCAAAAGAATAATTGATTATTTAAGTTTTGGTTTAAATTCTTTTTTATTTGGAATATTTCAAAATTTTGATGTGGTGATTGGCACTTCCCCTCAATTTTTTACTGCTATTTCTGCTAGACTTATATCTTTTTTTAAGAGAAAACCTTGGATAATGGAGGTAAGGGATATTTGGCCTGAATCAATTGCAGCTGTTGGGGCTTTGAAAAGAACATCTACACTATATAAAATACTATCAAATATCGAATTCCATCTTTATAAATCGTCAACAGGAATAGTTGTGGTCACAGATTCTTTTAAAGCCTACTTATTGAAATTAGGTATTTTGGAATCTAAAATTTCTGTGATCAAAAATGGAGTTATAAAGTTTGATACGACAAAAATTGGAAATAAAAGATCTCTATTTAAAGAACTTGGCATTGATAAAAAATTTATTATTTCATACATAGGTACTCATGGAATGGCTCATGCGTTAGATTTTATATTGGATTGTATTTCAGAAATAAAAGATGAAGATGTTCACTTTATATTCCAGGGTGACGGGTCTGAAAAAAATAAACTTATTAACCATGCAAATACTCTAAAATTAAATAATATTACTTTTTTACCTGCAGTAGAAAAAGAATTGATTTATGAATATATTAATTCGATTGATATAGCCTTGATTAATTTGAAAAAATCTGATACTTTTAAAAGTGTAATACCATCTAAAATATTTGAGAATATTTTGTTTAAAAAACCTATTTTATTAGGGGTAGAAGGTGAAGCATATGAATTAATTACAAAATATAAAGTTGGTATTTGCTACACACCAGAAAACAAAAATTCTTTCCTGCGATCCGTAAAAAAAATTAAGACATTTAAGAAAAATAATTTTGAAAATAACTGTGATAATTTAATTAATGACTTTGAACGAAAAAAATTAGCAAGTGATATGCTAGATTTCTTGAAAAAAAATACTATTTAATTTTTTCTTTATTTTTTGCAAGCTAAATTTTCGATAATCTTTATTTAATAAAAACTCAAAAAACTTAAAATAAAATCTCCCCCCGAAAATAATAATTTTACAAATTAGATTATCAAACTGACGATATAATCTGAAGTTGAATTTATAATAAAACCTTGTTTTAAAAAATAAAAAATTCAAGTTATTTTTTGGATTAATATCACATATCCCGAGTAGATACATAGTCCATATAAATTCACGATAAAACTTCATTTCAAACATTTCAGATTGGAGATTTCTAAAACCATCTGACAGCAAGTAAACATCATAAATTTTTCTGTAACTATAGGAGCATTTAAGATAGCCAAAGTCTGAAATTTGGTAATTTAAAATTGAATATTTTATTTCATCCTCTAAACTCATGACTTCCAAATTTTTACTTGTTGTTTCAGACCTGTTTAACTTCATTAATTCCGAATAATAATTCGGAAATAATTTTGTGTGAAGATCAATTGCAAATAAGTAATTAGGATTTGTAAAATTAGGTTCCACATTGGCTTTCCAAAACTTGTAATTATATTTTGAATGAAAATTATTTTCATTTAGTAGTTTGATAATTTTTTCTTTTTCTGTTAAGTCAACTAGTAAATCAATATCCCCAATCATTCTTGACCCTTTATTTTTATATAAACCCCTTGACAATATTGCAGATCCCTTTAGAAATAAATGGTTTTTTTTTTCTTTCTTAAAAATTTTTGAAATTTTTGTTATTTCAATCTCTAAAATTTCATTTCTTTTATAGTTTTCGTCATAAATATATTTCAAAAAACCAGATAATTTTTTTGGTATATTATTTAATATTTTTTTTTGTTTTAAGTTTGAATAAATCAAGGGAATTATTAAATGAGAACTTGTGATTTTTACAAATTGATCATAATTAATTTTCTTTAAAAATTTCCCTTCAGGAGGCTCTCCGCCAAATAATATCTTTATTATAAACTTTTCTTCATTTGTAAGATTGATTGCCACGATTTTTTTTTGTTATTAAATTACATCAAATTAATTTTGTATTTTCGCATTTCAAATAAAAAATATATAATTGTTAGGATTAAGATACATATTAATTTCTTTTACCATTTTTTTGTTTTTCTCATGTTCTTCAAAAAAAAATATTTTATTCCTTCAAGATGCTAAGTTAGACGGGTCATATGATTACGGATATTCCCAATATGAGATTAAAGTCGATGATATTTTAAAGATAACTATCTCCGCTGACAATCCAGATGCAGCAATACCCTACAATCCGACTATTTTAAGTAATAACACAAATATTTCAAAGGAAACCTTGATTTATAACGGATATATTGTTGACAGTGAGGGATTTATTCATATTTCAAATCTTGATAAAATTTATGTCCTGGGCTCTACGCTTTCCGAGACAAAGAATTTGGTTATCGAAAATTTAATTAATTCAAATCTACTTACAAAACCTTTTGTTGACGTTAAGCTTTTAAACTACAATTTTACCATTCTCGGAGAAGTATCTAGACCTGGTAGATATGAGTATAATAAAAATAACTTAAATATTCTAGAGGCTTTAGGTATGGCTGGTGATTTAACAATAAATGGATTAAGAGATGATATAAAAATAATAAGAGATATTAATGGTAAAAAAAATATAAGTTCTGTTGATTTAACAAAATCTGATTTTTTAGTATCTGAAAATTATCAGATTATTTCAGGAGATATTATCCTAGTGAACCCAAACAGTACCAGAGTAAAAAACGCAGGTTTGATTGGAAATTCTGGCACCCTTTTAAGCCTTCTATCATTTCTATTATCTTCAATCATTGTAATTACAAGGTAAATAAATGGATAATAATAAATATAGTTCATTAGATGAGAGTATAAATGTTAAAGATCTTTTTCAAAGGTATTTAAGTTATTGGCCATTCTTCATAATTTCTATTTTATTATTTATTGCTTTAGCATTTTTCTATCTCAGATACGCCACTTACATTTATCAGTCAACGGCTAAAATTGAAGTAATAGACAAAGCTCAGGACTCTGACATGGCACTACCCACAGCTATGACAATTTTTAATAGATCAATGATTAATCTAGAAAATGAAATTGGTGTTTTGTCTTCATTTCAAATAAATGAAAGAGTTGTAAAAAAATTAAAATATAATTTAAAATACTACACAAAAGGCATAATTAAATCAACTGTTAATCACCCTGATGAATGGTTTGATGATTATGAGTTGAATGTTAACGAAGAACTCATTGATTACTCAAGAATAAACCAATATCATTTTGATTTCTACGAAAAGAACGGAGTAATTAAAATGAACATTTTAACTTATTATAAGGATGAATTAATTAACACCGAAGAATTCAATTCCCTTACTACAACCGAAAAATCTCATAAACTACCTTTTGATTTTAAACTAAATGAATCTGATTTTTTAGAATTAAATTACTCTAGAATTCTAGAGATTAATGATGTTCCTAGTAGCGCAAGATCTTTTCAAAATTCTCTTACTATTTCTGAGGCTGGTCAAGAGAGTGATCAATTAGTTATATCAATTGATTATCCAAATATAAAAATTGCTGAAGAATATCTGACCAACTTAATTTATGAATTTGATTATGATGGTATTGCTGATCGTAGATTAGTCCATGAGAGAACTATTGATTTTGTTAACTCCAGATTTGACATATTAACCAGTGAATTAAAAAAAGTTGAAGATGCAAAAGAGTACTATAAAGTCGAAAATAATTTAACTGATGTTACCTCAGATGCGAATCTCAATATTCAGCAAAAATTAAATTACAATTCAGAATTGTTTGATATGCAAACTCAACTTGAATTGAGTTCGATTTTGTTAGAGACAGTTGATTCAAATCAATTTAATCTTATTCCTATAAACATAGGTTTGAATAGTAATGAAGTCAATACCTTAATACTAGACTATAATAAAATAGTAAAGGAAAGAAAAGACCTTTTAGCTAGTGCTGGTTCGAATAATTCATTAGTGAAAAATCTAAACTCGTCAATTATTGATTTAAAATCAAATATTAGATTTTCAATAAACAACTACAAGAAATCCCTTAATTTATCCATAGACCAAATGGAAAGTAAAGAGAATGAGTTTTCATCTGTCACTGGAAATATTCCTGAAAATGAAAAGATACTAAGGTCTATTGAAAGAGAACTTAACATCAAAGAATCGCTTTTTTTATTGTTACTACAAAAAAAAGAAGAAGCGGCTATTAATTATGCGGTTGTAAAACCATCTATAAAGATAATCGACTATCCAATCTCAGATAAAAATCCACACACACCAAGAGTTAATCTTATATATATAGCCTCTTTGATAGCTGGAATATTTTTTCCTTATTTAATTATTTCGATATTGTTCTTCTTTGACACCAAGATCCATACTAAGGAACAGCTACAAAATTATACTAAAAATCAAATACCGGTTCTTGGTGAGATACCTCATATAAATGACAAATCTGAAATAAATACTATCATTGACAGTAAATCAAGATCCGTTCTTGCCGAAAGCATAAGAATGATACTTGCAAATTTAAATTATAGTTTTTTTGAAAAAGAGTCTAAATCGAAAAATAAAACTATGTTAGTAACATCCTCAATTAAAGGGGAAGGTAAAACAATTGTTTCTACTAATATTGCTTCAATATTATCATCCGATAAAGTTAAAGTACTTTTGATAGGTGCTGATTTAAGAAACCCTCAAGTTCATAAGTTGTTGAATCTTGATAAAAGTGTTAAGGGTTTAACAGATTATCTATTTGGTTCTGTAAAAGATGTAAGTGAAATTATTTATAGGAATCAAAATTTAGATATAATTCTTTCAGGAACTATACCACCAAATCCTACTCAAATTTTATCATCTAATGCTATGAAAAAGATGGTTAATGATCTAAAAACTGTCTATGATTATATAATAATTGACTCAGCACCTTGTTTATTGGTTTCTGATACATATAACCTAAATAATCTTGTTGACTTTTGTTTATACGTTGTAAAATCAAATCACACTGATAAAGAATTAGGTGAGTTTATCAACGAAATTAATTCTCAAAAAAGGATAAAAAATATGAATTTGATTTTGAATGGTGTTGGTCAATCGGCTGCCTATGGTTACAAATATGGGTATCATTATGGTTATAGGTATAAATATAATTATGGCTATGATTATGGCTATAAAGCTGATTAATATTTTTAGAAATTATCGTCAAAAATAAAATTATTATTAATTGCTTTTTTTAGATTTTTTAAATTATTAATTTTTATTTTTCTGTTAAAGCAATTAATGTGCTGGATATTATGAATGTCACTACCCACAAAGTCTATATAGCCTTTTCCTAGTAGTTTATCAGATATTTTTAAAATATCTTTTCCGTAATAACCAGTGGTTGAAAGTAAATTGATTTGAAATTTACATCCCTTTTTCTTTAATTCAGAGTATTTTTTAAAGTTGTTGTGATAAAACCTGTACCTTTCTGGATGTGCAATAATAGGAATGTAATCGTTAATTTGAATTTGAAATATAATTTCATCAAGGTTATTTGGAGCAGATAAATAACTAAACTCAACTAAAACATAGTTTTCTTTTAAGGTTAATAGTGATTTATTTTTTGCTTTTTCAATAATTGAATTTTCTAATAAATACTCAGAAGAATATTTTATATTAAATTTTTCTTTGAGTTTTTTAAACAATGAATTATAGCTTTTCTTTATTGTATATTCATCATTATCATAAATCCCGGGATAAGAATGAGGAGTTCCGATTATCTTTGAAAACCCTAACTTATTCATTCCATTAATAAGCTCAATAGATTCATTAATATTTTTTGCACCATCGTCAATACCAGGTAGAATATGTGAATGAATATCTACAAAGCCTTGCGGAATTAGATCCTTAACAGTAGGTTTTGATTTAAATAGGTTAAAAATCATACACTCAAAATATATTTTTTTTTAATCTTTTATAAAGAAATTTAATGACATTATAATATACAGTATTTAAATTATTAAATTTGGTTATGAATTCAGAATTTCCTTTTTTACTTTATTATTTGGGTGTTCTAGCTGGCACTGTTTTTTTATCAAGATTTATTTTTAAAAAATATATTCTATTTGCAAAGACTTATGATCTTGTAAAAGCTTCAAATTTAAGGGCAGCTCACAAAGGAGTAGTTTATACAGGAGGTGGAGTTGTTTATGCTGCTGTAGTAATGGTTGCCGCTTTAATTTTAGACAATGTG
>MDTG01248185.1_pt1 | contig 14941 bp, 13 predicted proteins | sample 811421 | NCBI WGS metagenome assembly MDTG01 (sample SAMN05326645, study PRJNA326480) | marine metagenome | isolation source: seawater | place: Pacific Ocean: South East | collected 2011
AAAAAGAAAGTTAACTTTTTATTAGAAAAATCTGCAAAATCTGAAAAATCTATAAATAGAAAAGAAAATTTTTTTTTTTTTTTTAAAATACTTTTTCCTTTGTTCAAGCAAATAAAATTACTCAAACGTCACAAAATTGATATAGTGCATACAAACGAGAACTTTACTCATTATTGCTGGAGTATTTCTGCAAAGCTTGCTGGATGCAAAGTTATTTGGCATAAAAGAAATACTGACAGATCAAAAAGAATTCTTTTTTTTTCTATTTTTTCAGACAAATTGATCACAATTTCTAACTACGTTCACAAAGAACTTCCGTCTTTTTTAAAAAAAAAATCAACCATGGTCTATAATCCATTTTTTTTTACAAAAAAAAGAAATCATAATAAATCTTTGTCAGAACTTTACGAAATTAAAAAAAAAAAGAAAATCATAGGATTTATTTCAAATTTTTCTAGAAGAAAAAAACCTGATTTTTTTATCAAAATTGCAAAAGAATTAATTATAAATAACAAGGAACAAAATTTATTTTTTGTGATGTTTGGTGATTATAAAAAATACGAATCTAGCTTTCAAAAAAAAATTATAGATCAGAATCTAACAAACAACTTAAAACTTTATGGATTTGTTGAGCAAGTAGATGAAATAATGAGTTATTTAGATTTGATTATTTGTCCAGCTAAAGAAGAACCATTTGGGAGAGTTTTAATAGAAGCCATGAAAAATAAAGTACCTATTATTGCTTCAAGGTCTGGTGCCCATGAAGAAATTATTTCACATAAAATATATGGATCACTTGTTGAACCTGATAATTGTACAGAATTTGTTAAACAAGTAAAAAAAAATTTAGTAAAAAACCCTTCCAATTTAAACAGAACATTTTCTTACGCGCTCAAAAAGTTTGACGCTAATATACATGTAAAAAAAGTTAAAAAAATTTACAAAGAATTAATGAAAACTTAAATATAAAACTTTTTGAATCCCCTTAATTGATTTAACTTGGGCGCTGACTTGGTTCTATATTTATTTCCCATAAAGAAAATACTTAACCAAAAGAATAATGCCGATAATTTTGGGAAGTAGGTATTTTTACTATTAAGAAGGAAAAGTTTATTTGTCAATTTATTAACATAGTGACTCTCAGCTTGAGACAAATTTTTCATAAGATTTTCTTTTTTTTTACCGTGATTTATATAATTAATTCTTCCCAACATATCACATATATCAACCATTTTTATAAATTTTTCTTTGTTTTTAAAAAGCGGATCATCAAGACTTTTAAAATAAAGGAGATCCCCGCCAGCGAGATAATTATTAATAGATTCTGAGTATGAAATACCAACAAGTTTAAAATTATTTTTAACTAAAATATTATTTAAACTAAAAAAATCATTTGTTTTTTTTGTTCCTTCAAACTTAAATTCTAATTTCAAGCAAAGAACCTGATTTTTTAAAATTTTTTGACAACCTAATAAAATATCATATTCACTACCCTCAGTATCTAACTTTAGAATATCAACTGGAGGAAGTTTAAATTCTTTTTTAATGTTTTGAAGACTATCAGTGTCAACTTGCATTAAACTATATTTTTTATCTTTAAAGTAATCTAATTTTTTTAATGAGCTTGATGTCTTGTAACTATAAAAATTTTGCTTTTGCTTATTTTTACTAACAGCAATATTATATAAATTTACATTCGAATTATTTTTATAAATTTTTTCTAACTTCTTAAATTCAATTTTATTTGGTTCAAACAAAAAAAATTTTAATTTTTTTTTATTGTTGATAAATAAACTATCTATTCCCCCTGCTGCACCTATATCCCATATATTTATATTTTCAGTCATAATAATTATAGTGGAGGATAATATCTGTTTTGTACTGAGTGAATAAAGGATTGTAAGTAATGCCAAGTAAAAAAATACTTTATGTAAGACAATGATATTGAGTTTTTATTCTTTTTTGAACAAACCGTCGTTGAAAACGATAAGTGTTTACCTTTATATTTATGTTCCCAAAATAAAAAACTTTTTAAACTTCTGGTTCTATATCCTATGAAGATCAACTGGTTACAGTGTTGAAGAATAATTTTAATGTAATCACTTTTAACCGGACCTCTAGAAATAATAATTATATCAAAAAAGACTTTAGGATTCTGCTTAAAGAAGTTTTTATAATCTGAACAAACATAGTCAACATCATCAAAAAGATATTTTGCAACTTTGATTGCTTCTGGATTTATATCTAATCCTAATGTTTTTCCTTTAACAGAATCTCTTAAGAACCAGGTACTTAGCCCGTAACCGCAACCTATTTCTAACAAACTTTCAATAGAATTTCTTTTTTCTATGTAATCAAATGCGGCGTGATAACTCTCACAAATCCATCTTACGGATAGGGGACCGCATGTTAAAGGATTGTGAGGGGAAAAAGAATAATGAGTAAATTTTAAATTCAAACCAACTGATTTTTCTCTTATATATTCTTGAAAATAAGCTGATGCGCCAATCCTTCTAAAAAAATAATTAACTTTTTTTAGTTTTTTAAATTTTTTAAATTGCACCAAATTGTAAATTCTTGAGAAAACAGACATATCTTATATATAACTTTAATTTTTATTTTTAAAAATTTCAAAAAATTTTTTACATTTTTCATTTTTTAAAATAAAACTTACACCTTCTTTAGTCAAATGTTGACCATCATAAGAAATCAAAAACCCTTCATCAGTAAATTTAGAACATTTGTTTTTTTTGCATAAAATATCGTAATAGTCAAAAAATAAAGTTTTATTTTCTTTTAACTTATTATTTTTTTGTATTTTTTCTGCATTAAGATTATGTGTTAAGTTTATTCTGTCTCCAAACTTCATATTCAATAATTTTCGTTTATTTATTTCTCCAAAACTCTTATTACCAACTATGATTATTTTACCACTATAGAATGACATAATATTATCAAGACTTATTGGTAATAAATCAATTTCCCAATTTGTCCACAAAGAAGACAAAATTAAATAATCTGAAGTTTTTATTATCTCTAATATTTCCTTACTATCACTCCAGTACTGCCTTGAACATTTAATGTATTTGGATTGGTCAACATTTTTCTTAAATTTTTCTGTATTTATAAACAAATTACCACAACTAGCACCAACTCTATGTGTTGAAAATTGTAGATTTGAGGATATACCAGAGTAATATATCAAATTTGTAAAATCCTGAGCCATACTATCGCCAATTATCATAATTTTTTTTTTTCCTTTATCTCCAAACTTATTCCCGATGAATGAATTGAATATTTTCGAAACAAACTCTCCTTCATTCTTGTTATTCAATTTTAAAATTTTTTTATCATTTGAACTATACTCGTCAATAAAACCCTTATTTAGAATGAAAGTTAGATTTAATAAAACTATAATACTCACGAAAAAAAAAAGAAATTTCCCTAATTGGTAAGAATTTATTTTGTTGGATCTGAATGGTGTTTCAATTAATTTCCAACTTAAAAATGAAACTACAAAAATCATTGGAAAAATTATCAAATGTAAAAATTTATTATCCAGTAAATATATTCTAGAAAACGCTAGTAACGGTTGATGCCAAAGATAAAGCGAATAGCTTATCAAACCAACAAAACATAAAAGATCATTTGTTAAAATTTTATAAGTGACTGAATTTTTTCTCGTGCATAATATTACCAACATTGTTGAAATTATTGGGATAAGTAAATAAAAAGACGGGCTAGGAGTTGTTTTTTTAAAAATAAAAAAACTAATTATGATCGTAAAAAGAGATAAAAAAGACAAAAAATCATTTTGAATTTTCTTTTTCCTTTCAATCATGTAACAAAAACAACCTGATAAAATTTCCCAGGCTCTTGTAGGAAAAAAATAAAAGCCCCAATCTGGTGTATTGAAAAAAAAAATATTTTTCTCAATGAATGGATATATAACCTTGAAATTCCCTCCAAACTGCGCTAGTAAAATACTAATTAGAAAAAACAGCATAAAAATTAATATAATCATTCGCATTTTTTTAAAACACAAAATGACTATTGGTAGGGTAATATAGTATTGGAACTCATTAGCTAGACTCCATGTATGAAGTAAAGGTTTTAAATCACTAGAGGATGAAAAATACCCAGTATCAAAAAAAAAAAAATAATTAGATAAAAAAAATATTGAACTTATGGCACTTTTGGCAAAGCTTATAAGTTGATCTGGATACATGGATAAATAAGAGATTAGGGTAGAAAACACAATAACTGTTAAAAGTGCTGGAACTAACCTTCTTACTCTTCTTTCTAAAAAACTAAAATATTGCTTTATGCTTCTAAAGTTTGAATTTAAAAGAATCTTTGTTATTAGATATCCGCTTATAACAAAAAAAACATCGACGCCGATGTAACCACCCTCGAATTGAGAAAAACCTGCATGAAAAAAAAGTACTGGTAAAATTGCGATTCCTCTTAGACCGTCAATTTCGTTTTTGTAATTTGAACTTTTCATTAAGTTAAATTTTATAGTCTCTTACGTCTCCAACAAAGAGGCATATTTTTTTTCCATTTTTGAGTTCGGCCATCATATTATAAAATTTTTGTTCAAAACTAGAAAAAAAATCTTTTGATTTTTTTTGGAATATTTTTATTAAAAATTCTGTGTAACTTTTCCTAAAAGAAGTTTTGCCTTCAGTTACCAAAATAACTTTATCTTTAAGTTTAGGTAATAATTTATGTTTATATTTCATTGATTATTTTGATCGTTATACCCCATAAGACTGAAACTGTATCTTTTATTATTTTTTTAATATGTTCAAGCTTGATTATTTTATCTATATATTTCAAAATTATTTGATTGCAAGAAAGCCTTCAAAATTTACAAACTTAAAAATAGATAGAATATCAATAAACCCCGATCTTTTCATTAAATCTATATTTGCATTGGTGGAAAAAGGTTCTAACACACTTTTTAAACTTGACGTTTTATTCAATATTTCTTCGGCAGAAAACCCATTTTTCTTTTTAAATTCTGAATACAGCTGGGTTGTAATATCTTGAAATCGTGCATCTGGTGCTCTTACTTTTTCGAACAGTATAAAAGCTCCACCCCAATTTAGTGAATTATAAATTCTATTAAATACCTTTTGGCGAACTTTCGGCTTAATAAATTGCATTGTGTAATAAGAAACAATCAAATCACTTTTCTTTAGTTCGGTTGTAATTATATCCTTGTGATAAATTTTTACTCGCTTAGATCTGATTTTACTTTTTGCAATTTTCACCATATCTTTTTCAATATCAAATCCAATCCAATGAGCTTTTTTGTGCTCATTTCTTGAATGCATTTTATTTATTAATTCGCCAGTAGAAGATCCAATTTCATAGCAAATACTTTGATCATTTACAAAAAACTCTGATAAATCACAAATCAAGTCGTGACATTCACTGTAAAAAGGAACAGATTTTGTTACATGCTCTTGAAAGTTTTGTGCAACATTTCCTGAAAAACTCCACCCGGAGGATAACGAACTGAATTTTTTATCTACTTTCATAATAAAGGTGTATTTATATTATAATTTTATAGTTTTTTTAAATAAAAATTTATTTTTTAATTGATGAGATACAATAATAATTATTTTCTGTCTCAAATCATTTTTTAATTTTAGTAAGATTTTTTTCTGTGTCTGAACATCAATATTTGCTAAAGACTCGTCAATTAATAAAATATCGTTTAAGTGTAAGATTCCTCTAGCAATTGAGATTCTCTGAATTTGGCCAGTTGAAAAGTTCCTTCCACTGTCATCTAATTTCGTGTCAATCCCATCTGGTAATTTGTTAATAAACTCTTTTGCTTGTGCTATTTCTAGGGATCTAGAAATTTTAGATTTTGGAAATCTTTTATCAAGAACAATGTTATCTATAATTGAATCCCCATAGACAACTAATTCCTGAGGAACATAGGACATTCTTTCAAAAATATTATAATAATCATAGTCATCGTTGATTTCCTCTTTATTTATAATAACACTTCCACTTTGGATTTTTTTTATTCCCATTATTATATCTAAAAGTGTTGATTTTCCACACCCAGAGCGACCTTGAATAAGATACATATTACCTTTTTCAAATTTAAAATTAAATTTTCTGATTACTTGTTTCTTTCCGATATTATAAGAAACATTTTTTAGTTGGATTGTTTCAATTGATTTTATTTTTTTATTTCCATTTTTATATTTTTTTGTTTTCCAATTTTGCAATCTCTGATTAAGACTATCCAAAACATTCATATCTCTTTCAAGAATTAATTTTGCCTTACCAATTGAACCAACCTTTACTAAAATTCTATTCAAAAAAATTAATATAATCCCTAATTCAATGAGATTTAAATTTAAAAATGCAAATGATATACAAATTATGACTGCTAAAATTACAGTTGTTAAAAATTCATCTAAATTTTGTTGAAAGAAAGTGAGAATTATTCTTTTTTTTTGTACTACTTTTAATTTATCCATTAAGGTTGAAATTTTTTCATAAACGAAGTTTTTTTTTGTCATTATTTTTAGAAACTTAAAATGTTGTAGACTGTTTGAAATATTTAATGTTAATGTTTTATTTACAAACGAATGTTCTAATCCATTCTTTTTTGCTGGCTTTTCTAGTTGTTTTATAATTATTAGTTTTAATATACCTCCTAAGATTGCTAACAAAGTAAAATTATATGAAATAAGAAATGAAGCTCCTAACGCAACAATTGAATAAATAACTGAATTTACTATTCTCAGAAACAATCTCAAAACATTACCAACTCTTTCAATTTCCAATTGTATATCTGCTGATACTTTACCTGATTTGATAGTTTGAAAGTCTGTTATCTTTAGGTTTACAAGATAATGAATATATAACCTTCTGAAACTTAATAGTTTTTTTTCTACGTAGAAGCTTGATAAGTATTGATCAAAAAAATTTAAAATACATTTAAAAAAAGTTAGAAAAATAATTAATATTACGAAAAAATATATATTTATTTCTAATTTAAGAGAGGAAATCAGCCTTTCCAATAATGGAATCTTTGTTGTTATAGTATCATTATTGAGAACCTCGGCTAAAGGAATAAAGGCAAGTAAAGACATCCCTTCAAAGGCACTTGCTGAGAATCCTAAAAAAATCAAAAAGTAAAAAAAAAGCGAGTTTTCATTATGAAATAGTTTAAATACAGTAACTAGACTTTTAAAATCATAAATTTTCATTTCATCGATTGAATAATAATTTTATTTATTATTTTATTATATCTTTGTGTTGAATCAGAATAACAACTTACCCACTTTTTAAACATTTTGTTATATGTTGACACTTTTTTTTGTGATATTACTTGATTTTTTTTAATATAAAATCTTATTTTCTTTATCATTTCAGCTTGACTATTAGCAATATCGAATTTTTTTGACTCATTTTTAAACATGACTCTATCACTATATTTTTTTTCAAGAGCTTCTTCCATAATTGGGATTAATACATTCTTTTTTAAAAAACCACTTTCAAAGATAACAGTCGAACCATAAGCTATTATTAGTTTTGAATCTGATATTAGTTCATGAGTATTTGTTAAATAGTCAAATCTTAAATTATTGATTTTCTCAATATCGATATTTTGAGATTTGAGTGCATCAACTATCCTTTCTTGCCAAATATCAGCAAATTTTGGTCTGATAATAAACTCAAAGTCTTTGTGTTCCATTGCGGCCCTTGCAAAACTAATATGCGTATTCTTAAACATATTATATATACCACGTTTATCCGAAAAGTTGTAGCCAGTTCCAGGTCCACCTGGAGTAAATGAGAAAAAAGTAACTTGCTTTTTCACATTTTTAACCTTTATCTTTTGAAGTTTATCCATCCTCATAATACCAAGATTTGAGATTTTGTCTGGTGATATAATTTTACTGTCGATAAATGTTTTTTTGGCAACTTCATTGTATACTATCAAATGAGATAATGGATAATTACCAACCTTTTTCCATCTATTTTTCAAATTATTGATAATAAATTTTGAGGCATGTAAACATTCCTTATGTATTACAAGGTAGGGTATTTTATTATAAATAGTTGGCTTACCCCAAAAAAAATCTTGAATGTAATGAAGTGAAGGACTGATAACCATATTAATTTTTTTTTTTTTAAATAAAAAATAACAAAATTTTTTTAAATATTCATTAAACTGTTCTTTTCTTTTTTCTAAAAGTTTATCATTCGATTTCTTGAAAACTAAATCAAATTTTCCTTTATCTAATTTGATATTTCGAAAAAAAAATGATCTTAAATATTCCTGAAAAAAAATAGGTAATTCTAAAATTCTAAAATTATTTGATAAAATTTTTGTCTCCTCTTTAAATCGGTGCGAGGATAATACTAACAAAGTATATTTAGAATTGGGGTTTGTTTCTTTAATAAAAAGACTAACTAAAAGAAAAGCAAACTTTTGATCATCTAAAAAAAATAAAAATGAAAACAATTTATAGAAGATTATCTTGTATAAATTGAAAAAATGTTTCCATACATTTTTATTTATTGATTCCACTTAACTTTTGGTTTTATTATATTTTTTTTAATATATGATTTTGATCTTTCAATCTCATTAATCATAGAGGCAATAAATTCGTCATTAAGAAGCGTTGGTTTAAGGCCCATATCTGTTAATTTTTTATGCTTTGGGTTATAGTAGTGATCCTCTTGTTCAATTCTCGGATTCTTTAACATCTTAATTTTCGGCTTATAACCAATTTTGATTCCAACTTTTTCAACTTTTCGAGCCAACTCCAAAACGGAAAAAGTTTCAGTAAATTGGTTAAAAACTCTAAACTCTCCTTTTTTTGCTGGGTTAAGACAACTTAGCTCAACGCATTTGAGAGTGTCCGTAATATTCAAGTACCCTCTTTTTTGGGAACCATTACCATACACTGTAAGTGGATGGTTACAAACAACTTGTGTACATAATCGATTTAGAAGAGTTCCAAATATTTCATCATAATGAAAACTTGTTCTCAATCTTGTATCTAAAGAAGTCTCTTCGGTTTGCACTCCGTATACAACTCCTTGGTTAAGGTCAGTTGCTTTTAAATTCCATATTTTACATGCAAACATTATATTGTGAGAATCGTGAACCTTTGATAGATGATAAAAACTTCCTGGCTTCTTTGGAAAAGAAACAATATCTTCCCTTCCATTGTGCTTTATTTTTAAATAACCCTCCTCAATATCAATGTTTGGTGTTCCGTATTCTCCCATTGTTCCAAGCTTTACCAAGTGACAGTTCGGAACAATACTTTTCATTGCAAATAAAAGATTCAGATTTCCAATAACATTATTGTATTGAGTCATTACAGCTTTTTCCCGACTCATCATGGAGTATGGAGCAGATGGTTGTTCAGCATAATGGATAATTGTATCAGGTTTTATTTCAGATAAAACTTTATACAAAAACTTAGCATTAAGTATATCTCCGACTTTCAATGAAATTTTTTTATTATTTATATTATTCCAATGCTCAATTCTATCGTGTAGAGTATAAATTGAATCAAGTGGCTGTATATTATTTTCTATTTCTATCTGCCTCTTGGAGAAATTATCCAAAACGCAAACGTCATGTTTCTTTTTTGAAAGGTACATGGCTGTAGGCCAACCCAGGTAACCATCACCACCCAATATTAAAATCCTCATTATTTACTTAACTTATATTATACATTAACAACTACAACAATTTTTTTTAAAATTATGTCAATATAATTTTAAATATCAAACTAATTTATCAATAAAATTGTTTGCTTCCTTAAGATCTTCTGAAGTATCTACATCAAAGGAATATAATTCATCTATTTCTATTGCATTTGACGGAACTGGAAAACAAGAAAGTTGTTTTAAAAATGCTTTTGTACGAAAAACAACTAAATTTCCAAAAACATAGAATGGAGGTTTTTTTTGTTTGTTATATGATCTTTCCCTTTCTTTTTTGAGATAAAAATCAATAACCCCATTTTTAAAGAATCTTTGATTATATGCATGAAATCTATGTGGAACCTTAAAGACAGTTTGAACAGAATTTATTTTTTGTTTTGTTTCAATGATCTCAAAAATGTCTTGAATGTGTTGATTTTTAATAAATGGGTATGTTGGTTGGAATAACATAATGAGTTTTGGTACATCGTTACATTTTTGTTTTTTTATATAATCGTGAATAACATCCACAACATTTGTTTCATCTTTAGACAGGCTTCGATCTCTTACACTTACCTCAATCTTTTTATTCAAACAATATGAAGCAATTTCTTTATCCTCTGTAGAGCAGACAATTTTATTAAAATTAAATGATTTTGCAGCTTCAATTACATAATCAATAAGGGGTTTTGAACCAAGTAATGCCAAGTTTTTTTTCTTTATAGACTTTGAATTTCCTCTAGCAGGAATAAAAGCAATGATATTTCTGTTATTATTCAAAATCTGACCATTTCAGTAAGTGATTCTTTTTTAATAATCTCTTTGACTTTCTTCCAATTACTTTTGAAATATAAAATGGACTGATTCCGCCACCCGGTTTTTTTTCAATAACATCACTTTTACTTATCTTTGTTCCCTTAGGAATTAAATTTTGTGTTACTAATGAGTTATAGAAGGTTTTTCTAACTTTTTTTATTTCTTTGCAAATATTTTTTTCTTTTCGACCGATACAAATTTCTAGCTCCCTTATATCTTTAACTAACTTTGACATTTCACCAAAGTTTAATGATATAAAATGATCAGGTCCATCCTGAAGCTTATTCCTCGTAAAATGCTTCTCTAAAATTTTCGCACCTAAGGCAACAGCCCCAATGCAGCTAATACTGGTTAAAGTATGATCTGACAGTCCAACATGTAATTTATATTTTTTTCGAAAATATTCCAGTAAGCTTAAATTTACTCTTTCTGAAGGCGTAGGATATAAAGAGGTGCATTGCATTATAATAACTTTATCAGTAAACTTTCTTACAAACTTTACAGATTGATCAATTTCTTCTAGATTTGACATTCCTGTAGAAATCAAAATTGGTTTTCTTGTTTTTGCACAGAATTCTAGCAACGCTTTATTACTGATTTCTCCAGAAGCTATTTTATATGCATCAACACCTATATTCTTTAAGTTTTCTGCAGCTTTTAAACTAAATGGGCTTGAAATAAATGCTAAATTTTTTGATTTTGTATAATCTCTAAGCTTTTTATGATCACTTAATTTAAATTCTTGAACCTCTTTAATGAATTCATACCTATTGTGTCCAGTCCAAGGTATTTTTGATTTATTTGTACTTAGTTCATGGTCAGCCAAATGATATTGAAATTTTACTGCACTACATCCAGCTTTTTTTGCAAAGTCAATAAGCTTTTTTGCTTCTGATAAACTACCATTATGGTTTGGTCCAATCTCTGCTATTACGATAGATTTTGAGTTGGTACTTATCCTTAAACCTCCTAAATCAAACGAATTTAACATTATTAAATACTACTTTTTTTTGGAAAAATTTTTCATCTATTTTTAATTGTGACAGATACATATAAATTTTATCACAAGAGTCTCCATTACCGAATACTCTATTACCTTTACTTAATTTGTTTCTAAATTTCAAATCTATAGATAATTTAATTTTTTTAACTATATTTTGCGGATCATACTCTGCATTTATGACATTTATGTCCTTCTCTCTATTATTCTGTCGTTCACCCAAATTAACAAAAGGTTTATAAAAATATGGGGCCTCAATTATTCCAGAACTAGAATTACCGATAAAAGTCTGGCAGTAAGATAGAATGCCAAGAAAATCAAACGAATCTATAGATCTATGAACATGAATTTTTTTTGATTTCTTTTTATTTTTTTCAATTGATTTTATCACACCTTCATAACCTTGATCTGAGCATGGATATATAACAATAACTTCTTGTTCAAAAGTTTTCAATGCATCAAAAATAGAATCCATTTGCTTTTCTGATTCATAATGCCTGTAGGTATCTGGATGGTTGAGCACTAGAAAATAATTTTTTTTAAAATCAAATTTATATTTTTTAGTTAAATATTTTAAATCATTATTAAATTTTTTTTTTACTATTCTATCAACGTAGGGTGATCCAACTACTTTAACTCTTTTTCTCTCCTCTCCCAAGGCTAACAATCTTTGTCCTTGAAGATAAGTTTGTGCAAAATGTATATGTGACAACTTTGAGATTGAGTGTCTATTTAAATCATCTAGGCCACCTGAAACATCTCCCCCTTGTATATGAGCAACTGGTATCCCAAGTTGAACAGCTGATAGTGCGGTTGCCAACGTCTCAGACCTGTCACCAAGAAGAAGAAGAATATCAGGGTTTAATTTTTCTAATTCCTTAGACATACCAATAATACAATTACCTAAAGCTTGCAAACGGTGAGATGGTGTGTCTCCTTTTTGTTTCATTTTAACTGTTGCTGTAACATCAAAGTATTGGCTTACCTCATTAACGGTTTTTCCAAAATTTTTAACTAAGTGCATATCAGTACAAATTAATTGCAAATCTATTAATGGATCATTAGATAATTTTTTTAAAAGTGGAGTTATGGCTCCAAATCCACCTCTTTTTCCTGTAGAAAAACAAACCGTTTTCCTCACTTTAACAATTCCTTATAGTATTTATAAGTATAGTCTAACCCTTTTTTTATATTAATTTTAGGATTGAAAAGTAATTCTTTTTTAGCTTTTGTAATCCTTGCATAATTTAGTAATACATCTCCATCTCTTTTTTTTTTATAATTTATTTTAATCACATTTTGATTATCTTTTTTTATGATCTTTTTTATCTCCTTCGCCAAATTTTTTATAGACGTTTGCTTTTGAGTTGCTATCTGGAAAATTTGTCCTCCTTTTGAATAATTAATAGCAAGAAAAATTCCTTCGCATAAATCTTTAACATAAATAAAATCTCGTGTTTGTGTTCCATCACCAAATATATTAATTGTTCCATTTTTAATTGCATCTTTAAAAAAATTTGCAACCACGCTAGTTTTTTTTTTACTTCTTGGACCATAAACATTTGAGAATCTTAAAATAGTTGTATTTAATCCATATGTGCCGAAAAATGCTTTACAATAGCCTTCTCCTGAAAGCTTGCTTGCTCCATATGGTGATTTAGTATTGTGTGGTTTATTCTCGTTGATCGGATTATTAGTATCTCCAATGACAGCACCTGATGATGCAAATATAAATTTTTTAATATTATTTAACTTTGAATAATTCAAAAGGTTGTATGTTCCAATAATATTTGTGTTTAGATCATCGAATGGATTCTTTATCGATTGCTCAACTCCTGTATTTGCTGCTAAATGTACAACGCAGTCTATGTTTTTTGTTGCTTGATCACAAATACGCCCATTTGTTATATCGCCCTTTAAAAACTGTATTTTTCTTTTTTTAAAAAAAATATTACCATGATTTATTTCTTCAACATTCTCGATATGTTTTAGGTCATCAATAGAACCTATTAAAAGGTTATCTAAAACTCTAATATTAAATTCAAAATTTCTTAAAAAAAAATTTATTAAGTTTAATCCTATAAAACCACATCCACCAGTTATGAGTATATTTTTCAATTGTTTTTCTATTTTTTTCTAAAAATGGATATCAATCTACTTCCAAGAAGATTTTTGTGAATAAATGAAGGGTCTATGAATGAAAAGATATTTTTTGGATCTCCATATCCATTATAAGGCGGCTCCCCAGACAGATAACTTTTAATATTGTCTATTTCGGTTACAGCAGTCTCGTAATGTAAAGGTTCAAATTTATATTTATTAAATAAACTAATAAGACTTTCAGGAGAAAAATGATTGAGATGCTTCCACATAAATGTTGGAGACTTTTCTCGTAAAATTGCCGACACCAAAGAGAATCCATTGGGTATCATAATATAGACCACTCCATTAGGACGAAGTAATTTTGATATTTTTTTTAGTATTAGATCCAAATCATATAGATGTTCAAGTACACCTTGTAGACTAATGCAATCATAATTATCTCCAAGGATTTTTTCTGAAATTTTTTCGATTGGTGAATTTATAAATTGAACACCGTTGATATCTTCATAACCTTTTTTATATCTATTATTAATATCTACACCGATACATCTTTTCCATCCATTTTTGAATGAAACATCCAGAAAGTAACCTGCACCACAACCAATATCTAAGATTTTATTTTTCTCTTTTTTTTTGGTAAAAATGTCAATCAAATTATTCGAATACTCATGCTTAATATAATCTACTCTTTTCTGATTATTAGATGTCCAAATATCTGCTGAACTTTTATCATCAGAATATAACTCACATGCTTTCTTAAATTTTGGCCTCGGTGACATATATCTATGCCGACAATTTTGGCAGTTATAAATATCGACTCCCATCCTTTTAAAGAAAAGTAACTTTTTCTTACTTTTGCAAATTGGACAGAATTTAACATCTTCCCAATATTTATTTATTCTTTTGTATCTATCTTTATTAGTATCATAAACGATTTTTTTTTGTTCTCTAATAAGGCCTCCACTTGCAGGTTTACCTTTCCCCAGTCTAGAGGTTGAGGAATGGAATTTTTTTGCTCCAAAAATAAGGTTCCCATCCCATTCATTAATTCTTTTTAGTCTTTCACTAAATGATAATTTGTTTTTAGGCACTTCAGTAGTTTTTAAATTAAAAAAGTTAAATTAATTTTTATCAAAAAAAAAATTAATCATCAAACTTTATTATGAAAGATTTAATTAATAAAAATTTTAAAGATTAGATTGTTTTAGGTTATGTCCATGGTTGCGGGGGCAGGATTTGAACCTGCGACCTTCAGGTTATGAGCCTGACGAGCTACCAGGCTGCTCCACCCCGCGTCAAAGCACTGTGATTTTAAGG